>Ga0193696_1000193_pt1 | contig 24100 bp, 39 predicted proteins | sample L3m1metaG_FD_145074 | JGI IMG/M metagenome (GOLD analysis project Ga0193696, IMG submission 145074) | Soil microbial communities from a riparian zone of the East river system, Colorado, United States - L3m1 | ecosystem: Environmental > Terrestrial > Soil > Riparian zone | place: USA: East River... | reverse complement strand
CTCCTACGCCAAGAAGGTCCGCGAGGAAGCCGAGTCGATGGCGAAGTATGCCGACGAGGTGGCTAATGCTGTCATCACGGCCAGCTCGCACGCGGCCGATCGGATCGCCGGATATCTGCAGCGCTGCGAGGATGCCCGCGCGGCGTTCCAGCAGCACGAGGCCTTGCTGACCTCGCTACCGGAGGTCGAAGAGAAGCCGGAGAAGGAGAAGCCGGAGAAGGAGCCGGCAGGACGGCCTACGGCTGCCATCCCATTCAGCATGGCCGATCTGGAGCGCTCCTTGGATGCGATGGCGCATCCGGACCCGGCGGTGCATCCGGATAGACCTAGGCCGCCACGATGATGAAGGTCTTCCTAATTGATTCCGAGGCCCGTACCGTCGATGCGATGGACGTCAAGGCGGTGCAGGACGCCTACGGACCAATCGGCTTAAACCGGGCGCAGGTTGAGCACGGCTCGGTGGCCGTCGATCAGGTTACCGGCAATCGCCTCGCCATCGTGGTGCATGAGTTCTCGCTTTTTGTCCCACCCACCGAGCAGACTTACTTTTCCATCGGCGCCAATCTTTATGCCGGCGATGCCGTTCTGTACGAGACCGACCGCAGCGGGGAAACCGTGAGCCTGATTACGCCACCCGAGGTCATGTTCTATCGCTCGCATGTCGAGGTGGAGAAGGCCATCGCCCGAGGTGAAATCCGCCGACCGCAGACGGCGATAAATGGCGAGGTGGTTTGGAGTTGGCCGCCAGCGAGGAAAAGATAATGCCCGGTGCACGGCAGTGGGAATACAAAACGATGTCGGCCGCCGAGCCAACCGCCAACAAAGCGCAACTCGACGAGTTCGGAATGGATGGCTGGCTATTGGTGCAAGTCTATCAGTGGGCGGGAAGTTGGATCTATATTTTCGTGCGGGAAATTTGAGAGGAAGAAAGAAATGAGCGACCAAGCTTGCGACCCGGTGAGTACCCGAGATGCGCTAATCGGCGCCTTCGAAAGTGTGTTCGAAGATGCCAGTGACCACAGCTTGCAGGACTTGAGCGCGGCGATCCTGTCCTACACCAACAAAAATCCCATTGCGGCGAACCGCTCCAAACTGATGAAGGCCTTGATGGACGCAGCGATCTCCGAGCTCGGTTATCGCCAGGAGATGGAAATTCAAACCAAAGGAACAATGACATGACTAAAATAACAATCGCGATTGCAGCCTTGGCGCTGCTCACGACCTCGGCCTCGGCGCAGCAGACCGTCATCCGCGATGCCGGTGGCCGCACGATCGGAACCGCCAGCACCGACAGTCAAGGCACCACCGTGTTTCGCGATGCGGGCGGCCGGACTACCGGGACGGCTTCACCCAGCAATCAAGGCAGCGCCGGGACTACCACCACCTTCCGCGACAGTCGCGGATCGACTACCGGCACCGCCTCGAGGCCACGCCAATGAGTGCCGACATCACAACGCTTTCCAAGCTCGCGGACAAGTTGGAGATGGACGCCCGTGCACTCAACGGGCTTAATCCATCAGCGATGGCCTCGATTGCTTTTATCATACGGGACGCAATCGGAGCGCCGCTGATGTGGCCCAGCCGGGTCGCAGGCGCAGACGCCGCCTCCGATTACTATCCCGGCCATCCCGACCTGCGGCATGGGTTCAATGCCGGAGTAAAATGGGCGGTGGAACACTACCACCCGACCATCAAAGTGGAGCCTAGATTTCGATGACCAAGATAATCCAGTTCCCGCGCGGCGCGCGTTGGCGCAGCTCGCCACCTACGCAGCCGAAGTACGAGCCGCTGCCCGGATCCGACGAGGAAACCGCCGAGCTGCTGGAAGCTTACCAGCATGAGCTCAGGGAGATGCGGCGGTTGCGCCGCCGGGCCGAGTACCTCGCCGGCATGGCTTTGGTCGCGTCCATAATCTCGCTCGTAATCCGTTTCATCTGGATGACGATCTGCCTGCTGCCCCTGATTTTCCTTTTGTGGCTTTTCTTCACCGTCGCCTCGCACGCAGGCCCGATTGGGCAGGTCGTCCACAACGGCTCACTGATGACCATGACCCAGACGCCGGGAGGAATGGTGGTGCGGTATGCGCAGCCGCGGCCGGACCTCTTCGGCCTTGTCCTGCCCGGCACCTTGCTCGTCGAAGGCCGATGGGTGGGACCGCCGCCGCAAATGTTTGTCGGGACGGCGTTTGTATTCTCCAGTCTTTGCGGGCCTATTCCTTACCCAGTCCGCGGTACTGTTGACCAGTCGCAAGCGCTTATGCTATTTGGGGCAGCTCCGCAGTTCGATACCGCTTGCCGCATCCTGGGGTACAGCATAGAAAGTCAGCAGGCGGTGTTACGCTTCGAGCCAGTGAAGTAAATCGCAGCAAGAAGGGACGATTGCTATGCCTAAAGACCAAGCACTATTCCGCGTGGAGTTCTTCATCACTGCCGACAAGCTCGGCAAGGTTCTCTGGCTGCTAGCCGGGGATGCTCTCAACCTAACCCAGCAGCCGGTCATCAATGCTCGCCAGAAAAAAGACGGCGCGCTGGTTCCTCGCACCAACGGTGACGAGCTAGTCGAGCTGTTCCGGCAATGGGTCAATAATAGAAAGCTCGGCGAGGTCAACTCCGACCTTGCGCGCGAGTTCTGCAAGAAGCATGGCCGAGCGGAAGGCAGCTACAGCGTGCTCCTTTCCAAGTCGGCCGAGCTAGGCTATCTCAAGAATGTCGGCAATGGCCTCCACAGCAAATGGAAGGTACTGGGCAAGCGCGTCGCGCCGAAGCGAAAGGTCAAGCGCCGGCCTATTGCCCGCAAGCCCGCCCTCAAAGTTGTAGGTGGCGCCAATGGCTAAGGCCACGGACTCAAGCTGTACGCAAGTTATAGCTTCCGCTCCAAGGACCCGGTCATCGACGAGCTGCGCACCCGCACCGAAGATTTTTTCGGTCATCGCGTCACTCGCAAAGACCTGCACGAAGTCGAACTCAAGGGCGGCCCGACGACCGGCTGCATGCATGCTTGGTATTTCGGGATCACCAAGCGACCGACCTCGGCTGCGATCGAGGCTGCCGGACGTGCCATCGGCTACGAGCGAAAGTGGGTTAAAATGCGATGAAGAAACCCGAGCGCACGGCCCAGTGGGACGATTGGGTAAAGACCTGCGGCGAGCCGACCGTATGGTGTGGCTTCGATTGGCCGGAGATTATCGAAACCTACGTTGTGCTGCCGCAGTCAGTTTGTCGTTACCCGGATTGCGATGGTGGGCCCGCGACGGGCTACTGTCATGTCGATTGCCGAGTGAAGCCATGACCGAGCGCGCGGCCTACCCCGAGGAAGTCAAGTTTTGGCTTGGCACACGCGAGCCGACGCTATGGGTCTACGCGCCCCCGTGGGGCGGCTACGGGCTACATCGCTACGGTTATGTAGTGTATCCGGCGGAGAACAGGTGAAGCCATGACCGAGCACACGGCCGATCCGACCAACTTCCGCAGGGAGCGTATCGAAAAGCTCTTGCACGAACTGCGCTACGAGGTGGAGCGCGGAATGCTTGAAATGGACATTGGTGAAACCATGGGCTTTCGGTTCTATGTGCCGCTGTGCCGCGCGATCCCCGATGGCGTGGTGTTTTGCGAGTTCCGCACGCGCCCAGTGCCGCGCCATTACATGAGCCCAGACGACATCCAACCACGTTTACGGTTGGTGAAGCCATGACCGAGCGCACGGCCTTGAAGTTACTCTGTTTAATAAATTTGCATCGCTGGCAATACGTCGAAGACATATGGGGTAGTTTCGGCATGGGGCTGGAAAAATTCGAAGTCTTCAAATGCCGTCGATGCGGGGTGCATACCGACCGGTTGAAAGATGATCGACACAATCTCGACCGCGCCAAGATGCTATATCGTTGGTGGAAGAAGCCATGACCGAGCGCGCGGCCTACCCCGAGGAAGGTGGCTAACTTTTAGGCTTTGAAAGAAGGAAGGAAAACGGATGGCTAAGACCGACAAGGTGGCTAGGATTATCTGGATCCAAGTTTCGGAGAACGGCCAGCGGACTTGGGTCAACACCAGCAAGCTTCGCAGCATCCAGGATATGAAGTCCCATTGCGTCTTGGTGTTCAACACCAAGCACAAGATCGAAACCGACAATACGCTGGAGGAAGTCCTGCTCGCGATGGGATATCCGCAGCCGGCTCGGCCGCCGCTCGAGTCCCACGAGATCGAAGCCATGCAGGAGGTCGATGCGTGACGGACGAGCAGAAGATACTGGCTGGACGGATCATCAAAGTCGTCCAGCTTTGCGGCGAGCCCGGCATGGACGAGATCGCCGTCAAGCTCAACTGCGGCCTGACCTACGACGAGCAACAGCACGCCAGGAGATGGGCCTTCGCCTTCGAACTGGCGCAGAAGGGCGGCAAGCTTTTCGATCTTGCGGCCGAGCTAAACGAGGCCGACAAGCTTAGGCGTTACTGATGAAGACGCTCGGTGACTATCGCGATGCCTGCGTTGCGCTCGCGGGCGAGGATTGCGACGCGGTACGGTTCCTCGATAAAAAGATTGCAGCTCAAGGTCGCGATATGACGGTCATCGCGCCTGAGTCGCAGATGTGGCTTTTGCTGGCGACGATGATGCCGCCACTCAAGCCGCAAGCGCCGCCGCTTTGCCCGGAGGAATGACGTCGCGAAAGGGCGGCGGTATTTAGGGAGGGGTAGGGGAAAGGGGACGAGCCGCTAGGAGGGCCTAGGGCGAGGTTTTAGGGGCAGGCCTAGGTAGACCTAGCGGGTCGCCCCTAAAAAGGCCTAGGCGAGGCCCCGGACCGGCCGGGACGGGGGTTCAGGCTAAGGATGAAGGCCCCGGAAACGGGCGGGGGGCAAAGTGCAGGTCATCGACAAAATCAGGGACGATCTAGCTTACCGGCTCCCGGGCGGGGGCAAGCTCGCCGTAGTGATTCTTTCACGGGAGCAGGCTGAGAACCTAGTCGCGGAATGGGACGAGCTCGCAACGCCGGAGGGGCCTAGCATGTCTGAGCGCATAGTACTCTGGATCGTGTCGGCAGCGCTTGCGCTCGCGATCATCATCATCCTCACCATCTCATACGGTCGCACGGCCGAGCTGATGGAGTGTAGCTCCCGGAAAAGCGGCGACGGCTATTGGTCGTGGCGCGAAGTGGACGGCCGGCGCTGCTGGTACCCAGGTCGCCCCGGCAAGAGCAAAACAGAACTGCACTGGTCTCGTATGCCAACACCCCAGGACGCGAAGCCAGTTGCGGTGGAGCGGCCCGGTGCCATCGTCCCGGCGCCGGGTCCGCTTTCCACCGGAGAGGAGGTGGTGCAGGATGGAGGACGACGAACCTCACATAACAACTTGCCCGCGTCTTCCGAGGCGCGGGCATTAACGCCCGAGGAAGAGCAACTGCTGACCACCTACTGGCCGGACCTAGCCGAGCTCGAGAAGTCGGTCGGGTTGAAACCACGCGAGCTCCCGCCCCTGCCCCCGTTCGAGCCGCTCCGCATCACTGCGCCGAAACAAAAGTCATCAAGTTGGAGTTGGTTGTGGGTCTTCCTGGTTCCTGCAGGCTATATTAGTTTCGTTCTGGCTCGGTCTAAATGGAGAGAACGGAAGGTGGTGCGCCATGTCGATCTTTTCGCGGATCGGAAAACTATTCAAGCAGATGGTGGCTTGGTTTAGAGAAGGAAGCGGGTCCCACCAAACTGCTGCTGCTCCCAAGATTGATCCTCCCGTCGAGCTAGTCGAGCCGCCTAAGCCAAGGCCGCCGGACAATCGCCGAATGCGCCGAGCCAAGGCGGCGTACGAGCGCGCCCGCCGCAAGCATGACAAGTTCGTTAAGCCGGAAGGAACGGAGCCGATCCCAATCCCGATTACGATGCGGCCGGACTCACCTGCGCCCAGGAAAGAAGTGCGAACGGTAGCGGAGCCGGATCAGTTTGATGATCCGAACGACAAGCTAATTGTAGACGAGTGGCTGCAGGGCTCCGGCGATAAGGTGCTGTTCGAAGGCTCCGAGTTCTACGGCGAGTTCAACTTCCGCGATACGATCCTAGACCAGCTGGACCGATACTGGGTCTACCTCGATCGGATGCGAAAGCACGACCGGGACGCTTATGAGTTCTATAAAATCCTCGGCGCCACTTTGATGCCGTATTCGGCGACTCACACTTGGACCACCAAGCCGACCGAGTTCAAGGATAAGCGCACTCCCGAAGAGCTCGAGCAATATCGCCGCGAGATCGAACTGCCGCCGTGGTTCAAAACCAAGTGGCCAGCATTCGGCTGCGTGGCATTCGGGATCAACCCAGTTGAAGAGAAGATAGAGATCACCAAGAACAGCAAAGGCTGGTATCAATCCACTCCCAAGTTCATGTACTTCCGCAAGCTGAAGCGCTCGCCGTGGACGGTGCAGCCGGTTGTGACCGGCAAGGTATACTCCTTGACGATATGGTGGGATCGGCCGAACGATCCGAAGCGCCCGTGGAAGTGGGGCCGGCCGCAGGAGTTTCCAATCCATATCTCAAACGATGGCAAGCTGCGGGTGCTCAAGACCCGCCAACGCAGCAGTGGCAAGATCGGGCCGTGGTGGGATTGGCGCATTCCGCACGACTACGATAATTGGGCGACACAGCATGGGCTGGATGCGCAAAGCCATCTGACGCACATGTTCTGCGACTGCGTGAAGCATGTCGAGTTCGCCGACTTCTCGATGCTGCGGGTAGAGATTACTAAGGACGACATGCACGCCATATTCGGAATAAGTCCTCGCCGCATGGCCTACTTCTTCCAAGACCGGGACATTGTGCTCACCGCGAAGGGCCGCAAGCGCCGGGTGTTTCATTTCGTCCGACCGCATATCCGCAAGGATGGGGCCGCCGTGCACGCGCATTTCCGGGGCCTGAAAGAGTTCCACTGGGCAAGCTACGATGTGCGGATAACGGTGCCGGGGCGCGATCATATGCTTCTGTCCGAGTTCGACGTACCAGTCGAGTTCGATCCGATAAAGAAGAAGGGCCAGAAATATTTGACCGAAGGGCAAACTGCAAAGTGGCTCGCGCAGCAGATGAAAGATGGACAGCTATGAAACTTCCATTCAAACTTCCGTTCAAGTTGTACGTGCTAGATGCCGACAACCACGTGGTCGAAGTGACCGATGATGTCATAGCGTGGGGCCGGTTCATGGAGGATGAGAGGCGTCACATCGGCTACACGCAGATCACGAGCGCATGCACGGTGAGCACGGTATTCATCGGCATCGACCACCGCATTTATGGCAAAGGGCCGCCGGTCCTGTTTGAGACCATGATCTTTGGCGGGCCGCTCGACCATGATCAGTGGCGCTACTCGTCGTATGACGACGCGGTCACCGGGCACGCCGCGGCGGCTAACAAGGCGCGTGCTGCCATCGGCCAGCGCAAAAGAAAAGCCCCCAACGCGGGGGCTAAGGTGGAGGAATAATGAGGCGTTGCGGCGATGGCAAGCAAGGTACGAAGAAGAGCCGTTCCAAAGCATCCGCGTCTGGCGCAAAAAGGCCATTCACTGAAGACAGCAAAAAGGCCTGAAATGCCGAGTGATGACGAGGTCGGTTGGATCTTCGTCGGCCTCGTAGTCGTGATTGCCTTCCTGCTAGGCTGGCTGTTCGGCTAGGCGGGCCTTCTTCTTCTTCTTCTCTTCCAGTCGCTGCAGGATACGAGCGCAGGTGCCAGCTCCCGCCCAGCCATCGACTTCCAAGTCCTCCTCTTCTTGGAACATGCGGATCGCCTTGCGCGTCATCTCGCCAATGTCGCCGTCCACTTCCAGCCCGGCATCGAGCAGCTCGTTGAGCGACTCTTGTAGCCACGTGGCCGAGTACGAGCCGTCATCGCCGCCTTTGGCGAGCGGATCGTCCGGGGCCACCTGCGCCTTCAACTGGTCGAACATCCCGGGCGCAATCTTGTCGGTCAGCTCCCGCACCTTGCCATAGGTCTCGGTCGCCTGCTTAATCATAGGCGCAATGTCATTCCACGCTTTCAGGATATCATCCTTGTGCGAGATAATCCGAAAGCCAATGCCGATGATGTCGCCAAACCCGACCATGTCAGTTCTCCTTTATTGCTGAGTGGGTTGAAGGCAAGCGAGGTCCGTCACCGGCGAAATGGCGGACCAAAGACCTGCCAGCCTAACAGTACGAATAGAACGAACAGCAGTAGCGTCCCGCCGACTACACCATACGCGCCAGCCAGAAGAGCGAAATGGACTGCCAATCCGAATACGAACCAGATCAGCATTAGGATCCAGTAGCAAAGACCTAGCGTCATGGTCTCTCTCCTATGGTTCAAGAGTCGTCCATTTATCGTAGCCAAGGTAGCTCAGTAGCAACATCAGCAGCATGACTATTAAAAATGCTGTGATGACGATGGTAATTTCTTTTTTCATAATGCGCGAAAGGGGTCCGCCCAAGCGGACCCCAACTTCTCTTAGACCGGAGTCGGTTCGCCGACCGGGCTGATGGTCCCGGCGACGGCTTCACCCGCAATGATCTCCACGTCCATCGTGGTAACGATCTGGCGCACTCCTTCACCGAGGTCGGCATCGGCGGTCACCGTCACTTGCGCCTGCCCTACTGGACCAACTCCAGCCACCGTAGCTTGCGAGGGATCGTCGGTGCTAACGGTAACGCTGACGATGGCGGCATCGGACGAAGCCCATTCCACCGGGCCGTCCACACTGGCCGCATTCCCCTTCGCATCGACGTAGGACACCTTGACGTCAACCTTCTTGTCGTCTGGAAGTTTGTAAACCATCTTCTCTCCTTTCGCAGTCAGTGTGAGCCGGTCGTAGGTTATCGTGACGACTGCGTGTCCCTCTGGCTCGTCGTGCAGAAGGTTTACCAGACCGTCAAGATGGAATTTGATTTGCGCCATCATCTTTCTCAGCCATCGCATTGGTCGCAGATCACTTTTCGCAGCGCGGAATAGGCGGCGATGGAATTTTCGATCCCGGACTCGAAGCGGTTGAGCGCCTCGTTGCTCCGTTGCGTCATGTAGACGTTGTATAGATTGGCAACGTGCTGCTTGACGGCATCGTCCAATCCAGCCAGCAGGAGGTCTTTCATTCCCGGCTACCCCGAGTACCGGAGCGGCGCAGGCTGTCCACCTCTTCCCGCTTGGAGACCACTTTAACATTGTCCTTGAGCGGACCTTCCTCCGCCATCTTCTTGTCGGTGACGACCTGCTGGACTTCCGGCAAGCTAGCCGCCGACTTGATTAAGCCGGTGCGGGAATTTTCCCATACTGACCACAGCACCGCAGCCGCCACTACTGCGCCCGCCAGACTGTCGATGAGATCGGCGGTGTAAGTTTCGGTGTCGCCCTCGATATGGATCCAGCCTTTGGCTGCGGCGTACACCACCGCAGTCGGAATGAAGATGCGCAGCGCGCCCTTCGCCTGCTCCTTGGTCGGCACGTACACCATCTTGCTACCTCACAGTCACTTTGGTGAAATACGGCGGCAGCTTGGTATCGGCATCGAACTCAATCCGCACCAGCTGATGCCGCTCCACGGGCGAGAGCGTGCGCTGAAATTCTTTCGGTAGGCGGGCCGCGATTGGCTCGATGCGGCTAATCTTGCCCGACAGCCAATTACCGAACCCGACATCAATTGTAACAGCAGCGCCTTCCTTGATATCGAACAGCCGGTCGATGGGATAGTAAGCCAAGACGAAGCGGTGCTCGCCGACGAGGTCGGCAATGATCTCGCCGGGATTGACGACCGCGCCAATGCCGACATCGACACCGGCGACATAGCCAGTCATCGGGCTTTTCATCCGGCCGAGATCGAATAGCGTAGCCAAGTCCTCGATCGCTTGATCGGTGTTGCGGGAAGCGGCAATAATCTGCGCTACCTGCCGCGACATTGAGTCCTTTTCCGCCCGCAGCACCGCCAGCTCCTGCTTGCCCTTGAACACCTGATCAACCAGGGCATTCTGCGTCATCAACGGCAGGAAGCCCTTCTCCTTGATCTTATTAAGCTGGTCGCTGTTGGCCTGGATTAGCTTGTCGCGAGCATCGGCGGCAGTGACGAGCTGGTCGATCATCGAGGCCTTGGCGGATATCTCGGCCATGCGCGTTACCAGCGTCGAGGAATTCGTCGAGAGCGTGGCATTCAATTCCGCCACCCGGCTCGACGAGACCCGCGCAATGATGTCGCCCTTCTCGATCTTCTGGCCGTTGTGCACCAGTACCTCGAGCACGGTGACGGTATATTCCGGCGAGACCGTACCGGCATCACCGACCACCATTCCATCCGCTCGAGTGTAGAGATAGCCGCCAGCCAGCGAGTTGCCGATCCAAGTCAGAAACGACATTATGCCGAACAAGTAGAGGTAGCGGATAAGCCACCGTCTCCAAATCATGTGAGCCGCCAGCGTTGCGCCCGGGGGATGTAGTCGTCATAGTGCGTCACCTTGAAGACCAATTCCGCGACCAGCGCCAGGACCCGGAACGGCCGCATGACGAAAGTCTGCACCACCAAATAATATGGCAGGTAAGGCAGATATCTAATTGGTGCCCGCAACAGCAACAAGATCAAAACCTCCATCGCGAATAGGGCCGTCAGGACGCCGGCAAATAGTATCAGCAAATCATCGAGGCCGATCTTCGTCCACACCCAAGTCAGATAAGGTGGCCACAGCAGCGGCATGAACATTGAGAACACCAGCACGTCGAGGCTGGCGCATAAGTTGCGGGGCGTGAACTGCCGGGAAAACGGGTTGAGCAGGTAGCCGAACTTGTGCCACCAGATCGTCACGATGCTGGCATCCCAGCGCAGCCGCTGCAGGAACAAGTCTACCGGAGTTTCCGGGGCCTCGGTAGCGGCGCAGGCATCGTAGCTGTAGCGCAGGTTCCAGCCTTTGACGCGCAGCTTCATCGACAGCGCCGCATCTTCCGCCACTTCGCAATCGAGCCCGCCTACCGACTCCAGGGCGGCGCGCGAATACAGGCCGGCGGCGCCCGACACATTCGGCATGATATTGAATACATCCGCCATGGTCTTGCCCACGGTAAAGATGATGAAGTATTCGATCGCCTGGAAACGGGTTGTTAGCGTGGCCGTCTCATTCGCAACACCGAGATTGAAACAAACGCCGCCAATGCCGGGCTCGAGGTAGCTCAGGGCGGTCGCGACCGAGCCGGGAGCAAACACGGTATCAGCATCGGCAATCAGAACCGCCTCGCCGGTACACTGCGGTAAGGCGACATTGACCGCCAGCGGCTTGCCGATCCGCTCCGGCAGATTGATCACGAGGCTAGCTCCGGTCTCGACCGCGACCTCATAGGTGCGGTCGCTGGAGCCGTCATTGACGATAATGATTTGCCCGACGCCATTGGCCTGCATGGAGGCGATGCAGGCCCGCAGCGAATGCTCCTCGTTGTAGCAGGAAACGATGGCGCTGACCGGACGGTCCGGGGAAGCGGTGCCTACGCCACTAGGCCGGACGATCGCCAAGATGACGGCCGAGAGGAAATAGCGCGGTACGTCAAGCAGTATGGACATCCAGAAGAAGGCAATCAATTCGTCCCGGCCCATCGCCTGGATCAAATCGATGAAGATCATTCTATGATCTCAAATTGTACGTCAGGCAGTTCCACGGTGTAGAGCCGATAGCCGCAATCGGAGTGTAGGAAAATCCGGAGAATATATTTGCCGGGCGGGATTGGCTGGTAACCGGAAGTTGAGATGGCGATCTTGACGGTCTCTCCCGGCTTGGCCATCCCGGAGGGGACACGTTCGCGCCGCAGCAGCAGCATCTCGCTTTCTTCGAAGATGAACTGGTCGCTGGTAACGAGGCAGAGCTTGCTGCGATTGAAGTGCCCACTGAGAACAACCGAGTCGCCGTACCGGATTGGCGTTCGCTCGATCTTGAGATCACGAACCTCCAACGGCTCGCGCATAAACTCCAGCGTCGTGTAGCCATACGAGATCGCCAGAGTCGTAATGCCAAACGCCAGGAAGACGATGAAGGGCTTCCACCACACCATCCAAGCCGGCCGAGGCGGCAAAGCTTTATTATTTGAAGAGTCGGAAGACATTGCCACCAATCGAGATTAGCCAGCCAACGAAGACGCCAGCACCAGTGATCAAGGCTATGGCTCCGAAGCCTTTGTTTAGCAACGCATCAAGTGACTTTTGTCTTTCCTCTACCGCAACGATGCGTTTATCGTACTCGTCTAGTCTCCTGAGGGCGGATCGCTGGCGCTCCCGCAATAGCGCAATCGCTTCCGCATACTTGCTGCGCGGAACACTTTCATCGCGGAAGTCGCCGCGATCATCATCATCATCATCCGTTGGAGGCGGCGGGTTCATTAGACCACTCTAGGCTACAGGTCCATAAGTAACGCCGTTGATGGTCACGATGACTTTGCCGGTGGTCAAAATATCGACGGTAGCCATCTCCGGCCCCGGCTCCGGTTCCGGTTCCGGCGCGGGCCCGGGCGCTTGAATTATGTCCTGCACCTTCTTAAGCAGTACGTCCGCATCCGGGTTGATGGTGACTTCATTCCGATTGATCGGGCCCCAATGCTTGCGCAGCTTGCGCATTCCAATCGCGGTGACCAGGGCGTGGAAGGCGGGGGAGTACTTGGCGAGGAATTGATAGCGCGCTCCATCGCCAGTTCCATAGCTCCCCAGTCCATTCGCCGTCGGGCTCAGGCCCTTCTGGAACCACGGCAGGAAACCGTTTGGATCATTCCAATACTCGGTCAGCAGCGGTGCGATGTTGGGGCTGCACGAGCGGATATTCCAGCTGGTCTGGAAAAGGCCAGCTTCACAAGTTTCCGCGGTGGTGTTGGTCGCGCTCATATCCCGGCCTTCGTAATACTTGCCGGACGACTCCCGCATCCCCAGGCCGATCATCATCACAAACAAATGCCGCAGTGTGTCGTAGCCCGGCTTGGTATTGGTCATGCCATGGGCGGCAAACTTGGACTTGTACCAAGTGAGCGCATCGGTCTGGTCGTCGGCTTGCTCGGCTTGCGACATCTCCTGGACGCGAACTAGACCACGCTCGAGATCGACGCAGGCGAGCGCAAAGGTTAGCGCCATCCCGTCGAGGTAGGCGCGCGGCGCTTTGCCCCGGTCCGGCCAGCTGTAGTTGATGAGCGGGGAAGCGCCAACGGCATTGCTGATGGCGTCGTACACCGCCGGGTTCGGCAGGCCATCATTCCCGGCCTTCTTGCGGGTATCGAGGCTGTCGAGCTCGGCCCAAGTAGCATCGCCGACGATGCCGTCAGCGCCGAGCTTAGCGGCGGCTTGGAAGCTCTTGGCCTGGGCTTCGGTGATGGCACCAAAGTCACCATCGGCCGGAATGCCGAGCGAGACTTGCAGCAAGCTAACGTCCGGTCCAGTCATGCCTTTCGAAAGCTCGCGACGGGGTTGCGGCGGCAGGATATGGGCGGCTTCCTTCGGCCAGACCAAAGCAATGACGTTGCTCTTCGGGTAGCTGCTGGCGTTAATCGAGTCCCCTTGATTGCCGCCACGGCAAATGTAGTTTGAGCCACTCGTGCTCTCGTACAGGGTAACGTGGCCACCGCCGCTGCGCTTCATCACCACTACGCAACCGAGCACCGGCTCGTTGATGATGGTGCCGAAAGAGGGATCGTCCCACGCCTGCGCCCACAGAAATTTGTCGGTGTCGGTCGGACCAAATACCGGCCGGATGCCGGCCATCGTCATGCAGTAAGCCATCGTCAATCCGCACCACGGCGTCTCGTCATGCTTATATAAATCACAGTAGCTTTTCATCTCCGGGTAAGCCTCGGCAATCTTTGTCGCCATCGCCAAGATTTTCGGATTGTCGGCACTGCCCGGCGCCTCCAAGGTTCCGGTCATGGCGCGCATCACCATAAGCCATTCCGGGACGGCGAGGGTCTTGGATGCCGGGATTACCATTAGCGAGCTCCTTGCGGAATTGCATTACCTGCTGCCAAGCCGCGATCGCGCGCTGGCGCATTTCATCGCAGTAGCGGCAGCTCATTTCGAGGCAAGTCCATTGGGTGGATTGCGGTGCACGCTCTGTACACCAAGGAAATAACCTTCATCATAAGCGGCAAAGTAGACCCGGCGCTCGGTCCAGATTTCGAAGTAGGGCACTTGGTCTTTGCGATTGAGATCGCTCTTGCCGAGCTTGCGGTCGAGGATGTCGTTGATGCCGCCGATTGATATTGCGATTATGTCCGACCAGCGCTCGCCCTGTCGCTCGAGCTCGGCTTCGATCTCTTCGCGGACGGTCACAATCACAGCAACGGCCACATGCCGCCGTCGAGGGATGCGCCCGGCTGATCGCCGGGGAAGTAGGCGTCCAGGCCAGCAGCCGCCTGCAGCCAAGATACCAACGGTTCGCCTGGCCTCACCGCGTTGCCGTGCCCGGTCAGGAACATGCCATCGCTCTGGTTGGTCCAATGGCGACCGCGTGCCCCGCCGACAAACTGGTTTCTAATTTCCATCTGCCCGCGATTGCTCAAGTTCATCACGCCGTACCAATACTTGGGGTTGCCGTTCAAGTTGCAGGTGGCGTTGGGAGCCGACATGATCGAACTGCGATCTACGGAATTCAGCAGTCCAGCCCCGATGCTGTGATTGGGATCGGGATTGGTGTTGTAAATCCACCACGGTCCGTTGATGTCGATCTCGCCCTTGCGCGGACCGGCCTCGATCATCGAGCCGCCGCAGTCGTACATCACGACATTGTAAAGGAACAGCTTGCCGTTATATGCGGCCTTGAAGATCGGGACGCCGGCATTAAAGCTGCGGCCCGCGATGTCGTAGACGTATGGCTGCGCGCCTTCGGCGGAGTGGATGCAGCCGTCAGTCCCGTTCTCAATCAGCACACGCACCGAGCCGTTGGCATCGACCTCGCCCCGGACCGCGATGGCGTAGTCGTGTCCCGAGCCGAGAAACGGATAAGCAAAGATCACTCCGGGGTAGGGAATAGGAACGCCGTGGGCGTCATCGTTCCAGCAATAGAAAAACTCAATGCCGAAATTGTTGAGATGGAACTCCTGGATGACACGGTTGACGGCAGCCTGCGGTGTGCGCAAGGCAGTCTCGCGCGTGAAGCAAGAGTCGTTCTCGTCATTGCCGTGTACGTTGTCGATCCAGATGCGGGTATGGTCTTTGAGATAATACATTTTGCTGGTTCCTTTTAACTAAAGATTTCATCAGCACGCACTTGTGTCAAAATGGCATCGGTGACGAGCGAAGTTTTCAGCGTCGTCACTTTCTTTTTATTCAGATCAACCGAGTGGTCGAGAAAAACGACATCCCAATTCTTGGCGTTGCCTGCTACACCACGCCACGCGGCCGCAGTCGCGGCTCGATACTCAGCATTAGTAAAGCGCCCAGCTAAATCAGTCGAGGAAAGTGATTTGCTCTTGGTGGTAATCGGAATAGTCGCAATGACGTTGTTACCAGCGTCAATCTGCGGCTGCGTGGCGCTCTCTCCCGGCACCCAAGTCCAAGTCGAACGATCATCACCCTTGCCGACCGACACACTGGCAACGGGCGATACTTCCGAAATTGCATCACTTAGTGTTCCAGCATCCATCACATCCACCCGTCAAAATAAATACCAGATTGGTGGTAAGCATCCCCAGCATCGCCATAAAATGTGACCGTCGAGCCGGTTGCGGCATACTCAATTGCAAGAAAAGTATGCACACCCAGAGCAGTCGTCGAAAATTCAGCAATCAGAGGACAGAACGTTGCCTGATTTGCTTCGGCAGTCGTACCGGAAAAGGCACTTGTTAAATCATAACCGATCCCGATCGCACCGCCATTAGTACCAGAAACAATGCCATGAAAGCGTGAAATAAATGCATCTTCCGCTAAACCACAAACAAACTTGTGGCCAGCAAGTGAGTTGTTGTTGTATGCACGCCAAGCCGCCGTCGCATAGGTCCAGCTATCAGCTGGTTCGCGCATAAGCGAACCAACCCGCCGCCGATTGTAGCAATTCCAAAGACCTAAAAATCCTGCGGTATTAGATGCCCCAAATATCCAATCGAGTTGTGAACTCCCATTGGACAGCGTTGTACCTACATACGTTCCCCGGCTCGCTGCCGGTCCATTGGTGATCGCAGCGTTGTTGAGCCAAATGCCATTGACGAGAACCAACGCCGTACCGGCAGAACGGGTTGTATCACTGGTCCAATCGGGACCGTGACCCACTCGTATGGTGCCCGCATCATTCCACACGAACCAGTCATTGACCTTGAACACACCGATAGCGGCGGGCGATTTCGTCGTGTCGGTGGTGGCAACACTCAACTCGCTGAATGTCGTCATCACCATGTTAGTGCCATCGTATATCGGTAGCTTGTTGCCGACACACGGTGTGTAGTAGATTGTTGTTTTTGCCGCTTGCGTCGTGATCATCACCGCCACGGCACTCTGCAATGTCAGACGGCCTTGCGGTGGAGTCATAAGCGCCGTTTTGACAAAGGCAGTGGTCGCAATCGACGTGTCGTTGTCGGTGGTCGCGGGTGTCGGTGCCTGTGGGTCACCAGTAAACGTCGGCGAGGCGAGAGGCGCTGCGCCAATGTCGCTCAATACGGTAGCAGTAGAGACCCCTTGAACGGTAGTTGCCGTCACCCACTTGGCGTATTGCCCGGTCGTGGGCGTGCCGGAATTGCTGACGTTGCCGCCACTCGAGGTCGAAGTCAGAACGCCGGCAGTAAAATCCAAGCCAGTGCTGACAGTGACCGTGCTCCAAGTGTTTGCTGCACTCCGATAATAAATCGCGTTGGTGGCACTCGCCGCGGCGAGTGAAGTCAGATCACCATCGAGCGGTTGCCCACCCAACGTCGTCAGCATCGCCCCGACAGTCGTATCATCAAGCACGGTGCGCGCCGCCGCCGTGACTGTCATCACCGAGGCTGTACCTGAGCCGGTGAAGTAAGGAGCGGCATCGGCGGCACTGGTAAGTCCCGCGATAGCCGTGAGCTCGCCATCGAGTGGCTGGCCACCTAAAGTGGCGAGCATCGCTCCTACGGTAGTGTCGTCAAGGACGGTGCGCGCCGCCGCCGTAATAGTCATCAGCGCCGCAGTGCCGGAACCAGTGAAGTAGGGCACTTGGTCGGCGGCGCTCGTCAATCCCGCAATCGCAGTAAGTTCGCCATCAAGCGGTTGCCCACCCAACGTCGTCAGCATAGCTCCTACGGTAGTGTCGTCGAGGACCGTCCGCGCCGCCGCGGTTACCGTCATAACTGCGGCGGTGCCGGAGCCGGTGAAGTAGGGAGCCGCATCAGCCGCGCTCGTCAGTCCGGCAATCGCAGTTAGCTCGGCATCGACCGGCTGCGCTCCCAAGGTCGTCCGCATATCGGAGGTAGTTAGATCATCGAGAACGGTCCTGGCCGCCGGCGTCAGGATGGCGAGCGCAGCCGTCCCTGCACCAGTGTAGTAGGCGAACCGATCGGCCGCGCTGGTCAGTCCGGCAATCGCGGTTAGGTCGGCATCGAGCGGCTGGAAGTTGTCGGTGACGCTGATCCAACCTGCAGTCGCGGGACTGCCGGAAGTAACGACCCGGCCATAGACATCGCCATCACTCGGCGCTTCCTCGACAATACCTTGCGGCCCGGCCGGACCGGGATCGCCCGTTGGTCCGGTCGGACCGGCTGGTCCAGTTGCGCCTTGCGGTCCCGGGACTGTGCTGGCAGCTCCCACCGGTCCGGGCGGGCCAGCCGGACCGGTTGGACCAGCAGGCCCCACTGGACCGGGGGGACCACCGGGCGTGCCGGGATTGCCTTGCGGGCCTTGCGCACCTTGCGTCCCCGGCTGGCCGGTGACTGCGATCGTCCAGTCGGCGTGCGTTCCAGACCCGCTCTTGAGATCCATCAGGACGGTCACATCGGTGCCGTCGAAACTCTGGACTACTCCTTCCATCCAGGTGCCGGGCGTGCCAATCGAGGTCGCCCGCACTCGCTGCCCCGCAATGAAGCTGAGGCCGTACTCCACCATCGTAAAGGTCTTGGCGATATTATCGACAATCAAATTCGAGGTCAGGCTGGTACCGGCAGCGCGCGGACCGGAGGCACCATAAGGCGCTGCCACCGCAATCGCAGTAGGAACATGATCGCCGGTCGGGGCGATGACCGGGCCGCGATCGACAACCGAGATGCTGAGGATGGTCACCGGGTAATCCCTTCGCTAATCGTCAACGAGATCGTAACCACCCGGCGTCTGTGTTCAGCATCGGTGCCGACAATATCCGCGACATAGCCGGTGCTCGGCGTCTGATTTTTCATTTCGGAATTGGGAATATTGATCAGCAGGTAGCCGTAGTCTGGCGCAGTCCCGGTCACCAACATTCCGTTGGCGCTGCTGGCGCTGATGATGACCTCGTGATTAGGAGGGGCCCGCCGCACTTCCATCTCGAATGAAATGCCGCGAATGTCTAGCTGTACGAAAGTTTCCGGCGAGCCGCCATCGCCGACGAGGTACTTGATAGAGTCAACCCAATCCTCGTTGGTGCCGGTATCGACAACCAGCTCGACGAGCGGCATGGCTAGCAAGTTGGTTGCGGGCATGGAAGGCGGCCTTACTTGATAGGCGTGATGGTCGGAGGCCAGATATTGTCGGCAGTGGGATCGGTCGGCATTGCCGTCCATGCGTTAGAAGCCGTGCGCACGTCATTGACGTACTTCCAGGCCCGATCATATTCGCCTTTGAAGTCCTTGGCGTCTTGTGGCCAAACATTCGCATCGGCGCCGTATTGCGTTATGTAGCTTTGATATTGCGCGGTGTAGTTGCGTTGCTTGAATTCCGGGAAGACTAGGTTGATGCGGCGAGATGCCTCTTGCTGCAACACTGACTTGTAGTCTTCTCGCCAATTGGACGTCAGCAAAGTGCGGAAGGCGGCGCGATCCTGATGGATGTATTTGGTATCAACCCAGATCGCGGTGCAGTCCGGCCCGCCATATTCAATTGGCAAGGTCGGATCATTGTAGACCGAACGGACGCGCACCGGATTTTGCGCATCCTCAATCACTAGATCGTTGCGGAGGACGTATGCTTGTGCCACTTGGTAGCCTCCTTATGCGCTGACAACCACCGCGCCAAAGGCGCTCATCGGTCCGTTGGCGGTAGGCGAAGAGGTGCTGAACCCGCCACCAGCAGTCGAGTCGAGTACGAGCATGTAGCTCAAAGGCCCAGCTGCAACGTCAGCGCTCACATTGCCGCTATGTTGGCTAGTCAACGAAGTTGCTTGGGCAGCATCGCTACAGCCGATCCCAACGTTGCCATTGAAGTTCGACCAACCATGATCGCAGCCAAGCCAGGAATTTTGGTTGCAGTAGAAACCATTAAGCGAGCCGCCGAACATTCCGCTGTGGTCAAAAGCGAAGACGGCACCAGTAGTCGCGAGCGCACCGTAACGGAAGCAACCGGATGCGTGGGTGTAGCTCCCGATAATCGTTCCGCCGCCATAATATCCGCAGTCTAGTCCCCAGCAGCTAACATTGAATGTTTTGATCAAACGATTATTGCGAACCGTCACACCAATCCATCTCGCAACTGCATCACCGCTATAGGCGTTTGGACCGGTGACCAAAATATCTTGGATGGTAGGAGTGCCCGGTCCGACATTCTCGATGCCGGCGGTAAAGGCGGGATTGCCGGGAACCTGAACCTCGGTGCCGAACTTGGTGCGCAGCATGGCAATGTTGTTAGCCGAGTCGGCGGCCCGCGCGCCGGAACTGCTGCCGGTCTGAGCGAAGTTGCCGGAAGTCAAATTGCCGGCAGTAAGCATCGTGCCTTTGATAATAATGCGATCGGCGTTGGCGTGATTGACCGAGAAAGGCGCAATCACGCTGGTCGCAATCTGCACCGTCAAGGTGGCATTCTGCGCGATGGTCTTGCGGCGGATCGCCAGCAAGGCTGCATCCACGGTGGCGTAGGCGCTAGGAACTGAGAGCGTGGTATTGGCCGAGATGATCGGGTTGGGCTGGATCCAGAAGTTAGTACCGTCGTAGAGGAACAACACCACGTCGCCGACCGCGAGGTCGCCTTGCAGCAGGGGACTGGTACCGCCGCCATTGGCGCGGATGGCCTTGTCGGCCAGACCGTTGACACGCAGGACGCTGGCGCCGGTGCAGGTGTTGGCAATCTTGACGAGCAGAGGATCGCCGGCAGTCAGGGTGGTAATAGCGGGAGAGAAATTGGCAATGACGATATTGGGGGTAGCCGAGCTATCGACGGTGTACGGGATTTTGATTAGGAACTCGGTGCCAGTACCGGCACCACCGCCGCTCCCTAGAAAGTTGACCAGCTGGAAAGCCGAGCCGTCATAAACGAGCTCGCACACGCCACCAGCTGGCAGATCGCCGGCGGCGGTGCCGCCGCCATTCATTAGCTTGATCGCGACCCGGCCGGCGCCGGCATCAATAGTGGAAGCGCCGGTGCAGGTATTGGCGACCTTTACCTTGATCGGCAAGCCAACGGTGTAGGCGGTGAGCGGGGGATCGAGCGCCACCGAAAGCGTATTGACCGAGCCAGTATCCTGCACGTAGTTGGCACGCTGCGAACGGATGGCCTTCATCGCCTGCAGCAAGTCGGCATCACTGGGCGTGATGAAATTCTTGGTGATGATGTTTATCAGCTCCCGCTGCGGAAATTCAAACACCTCTGCAGGCGGGATCGAACCCGCGCGACTAATAGTTGGATCGCCGTTGATGTACGAAGCGTCGGTGTTAGCTACGCCGAATGGCTGTTGATATTCCATGGCTATCCTCTATGGCGTTCCGTACATCGGATCGGTAGTCGCGGGAGATTGCGAGAAGTCAAACACCAACACAGTATGCGCGGGCTTCCAGCGATTGAGCAGGCACTGCAAATCTTCGGGAACGCCCATGCGCAGGTGTGGATCAATTCCGGCTTGACCGCTGGCGGCCCGGAACCAAGACACCGAGACTTGGCCGACGTTTGCCGACCAGGCAAAGCGCATTTCCGGCGGACCTATGTACCAGCGAAAATTCTTGCTAGTGTCGAGGGTTCCGTCAGCCTTGAGCGGACGGGTCTCGCCCGCTTGACTGACGCCAGCCATGAATGGCGCCCACTCTTTGATCTCGATCGTGAAGCCGAGATAAGCCATCAAGTCGGTGAAGTATTTGCGCGACTGGCCGCCCATCCAAGTCATGTAAAGCACGAGCATCTTCTGGCGCTCGGCGATCGTGGTGGCCTTGGGAAAGCAAGGATCAGGCAGGCCCCAAGCCCGCTCCCAATCCGGTAGCAGCTCGATGGTCTTGCGCGGGTCGCTCTCGCGTTCCAGCAGGTCGGCGGCGCGCCCGTCTACATAGCCCCAAAAGTTGTTGAGACCTTTCTTGACGTAGTAGGCGACGCCTTCACTATCGCGTGGCCACGCAATGCCCCACGGCAGCAGGCTGATAAATGCGGACAGATAATCCAAGCCCGACCGGCGCATATGCCGGTCGCGTGGGATAAGCGGATTATTCGGATCAGCTGACATAGACGATATCGCCAAGCACTGCCATATGGCCCATGCTCTCCATTACGTCGTCGGTGGTAGTCACGAGGCTGAACGAAACGACCCCGGGCGCATTCATAACCGCGGTGTACTTCCAGGCCGCGAAGATCGTCTGGCCGGGAGCGGCGAGCGCAAACAGCAAGTCGTGCAAGGACTGCTCGATGGCGGCGCGGACATCGGGAGTGTCCGGCTGCAGGTCGCGGATAAACACATCAATCGTATGCTTGACCGGAGCGAGCACCCAGAAGTCCTTGACCGCAACCGGGCGCACGGTGTCGATGTAGGCGGTGTCCCGCTGCAAGTCCTGCTCGGTCGGCCAGCCATCGTCATCGGCGCGTAGGTCGTCGAGCAGAACGCGGACGGTGACCGTGCCCATTCCCATCTCGTTTGGCGCGCACCATGCCCGGGTAACTCCGGGCACGGCTTTCGCCCAGCGCACATAGTCATGGGCTGCACCACCTTGCGGCGGTTGCCGGATGCGCTCCAGAACCCGAATGCGCAGGTTGTCGTCGCTCTCGGTTTCCGTTCCGCCCTCGAGCAGGAGGACCTCGGTGGAGGCATCGACGCCAAACGGCGGGTTGATAAAGTTCAGATTAGTACCGGCGGGCAGGTTACCGGCCGAGCCTGGGTCCAGCGCCCGGACGGTGACCGGAGTTGGCGCGCTATCGTAAATCGTGACTTGCTCCAACACCTCAAATTCCTGCTCGCTGAATAGCAGTCGAGCTCCCACCGGGATGACCGCGCCGAACCGGGTTGCGGTAGCGTTGACGGTCCCCTGCGCTAGCGTGGCGACCTTGCGTCCTACCGTGCCATCGGCATTGACTAGCCAGATGTCTCCATGGCGGTCGAGCCATTCGCTCTCGGCGGTGTCGGGCATCAGCATGCGCGACACCCACTCGATGAAGCGCAGCACCAGATGGCAAAGCCCGGCCTGCGTATCGGACATCACGCGCAGGACGTTGTTGCCAATCAGGATGGCACCGGACAACGCCGACGTTACCTCGTCGCGGACTAGGACGCGGGTTTGCTTTAAGGTGGGCGTGTTCCATGGCATTAGATGGTCACCACTTGATCCCAGAGATACGCGAATTGCATCTGGATGGCTTGCTTAGGCCCGCGGTACATCGTCACAAACACATCAATCTCTTGGCGGCCAACGCGTGCAGCTTTGACATCAACTGCAGTAGCGATGCCGCGAATGATGAAAGGTCGCAGCGCCTCGCGCGTGTACTGCTCACAGCGCATGACGGTAGAGCCTTCGATCGAGTTGGCATCGGTAATGCCTACTCGCATCAGCAACCAATTCTTGCAGCCGATCGGCCAGCCGTTCCAAATCTCCTCGGCGTCGAGGTCGCCCCACCAGCCGCGCCGGTCGGTGCTGTCCGGATCCGGCAGGGTGTCGGTCTCGGAGGCGAGTGCGTCGGTCAGGAGCGCCACCCTAACTGCGGTGGCTAGCTCCTCTTCCTCGCTCAGGCCTTGCGGTGATTGCAGCCAGTCTGTCAGGGTGCCGGGCAGCGCACCCTGCTGCTTCATCTCGGTTAGGGAGTTCATCCCCTTGAGAAGGATATCGACCATCAGATGGAAGCCTTACTTAGCGCGCGAATGGTCCCTCGGCAGAAGGCCGGGTGCACGATCTTGTTGTCGGCCACGATCTCGTCGTAGCGCGAGGCATCGGAATAGATGCGATAGGAAGTCGCCAGTGCCGGCATCGGGCTGAGGTAGTACCAAAGAATGCTTGGCAGCGGCATCGAGGTCTGGGCGAGGAAGCGTGCCAGTGTCGCGGCTAGGTTAACCAAGTCCTGATAAACCAGATTGTCGGCATCGTCCGCAGCCATGTCCTTGGCTAGGTCGAAGCTGGTCTTCATCCGGTCCTGCATAGCCTCGATGTCGTCGCGGCTTTCGAAGGTGGTGACAGCAATGATCTTGCATTGCGACGAGAGCGCATAGAAGATGCCGGACTGCGCCGTCCATAACGCGCCCAGCGTTTCCGGGTCTTCGGAGCGCAGCTGGTCGAGTACCGGGTCGAGCTGCGTTACCGTGATCCCAGCCTCGACGGCAGCATTGAAGCAGGCCAGCATCCGGTCCGGCAGCGTGCTATCCTTAACCGAGGCCGCCACATGGGCGTTGAGATCGCCAACGCGGGTGCGCAAGTCCGAGCCTTCGCGGCCTTTGTTGGTAGCAGTAAAGCTGATGAGCTTTTCGGTCATCCGCTGAATGATGGCGGCGATCTCCGCATTCATCAGCCGAACATTGTAGCGGACTTGCAAATCAGAATTGATGATCCCGCCCGGCGGTTCCGGCGGAGTGAGGACTGGGTCAGTCATCGCTAACCCTCCTCACGGATTGCGCCCGGTCCGGAGAAGCGGCGGATCGCGGCCGGTCCCGGCGTCAGGCCTTGGCGGCCACCGATGCCGGCAGCACCGGTGTACTGGAATAACTTCTTGAACGAGCTCACCGTGGTGATATCAAACTTGGCGGTGGCCTGTTGCAGCAGCGCCTGGGTATCCTCGGCAACCGCGCGCGGGGCTTCGCCCGCCTCCACGAACGCCAAGTCAAACTCGTAATAAGCACCCTTCTGCCGGCTCTCGTGGAGGCGGGC
>Ga0193696_1000192_pt1 | contig 24150 bp, 19 predicted proteins | sample L3m1metaG_FD_145074 | JGI IMG/M metagenome (GOLD analysis project Ga0193696, IMG submission 145074) | Soil microbial communities from a riparian zone of the East river system, Colorado, United States - L3m1 | ecosystem: Environmental > Terrestrial > Soil > Riparian zone | place: USA: East River... | reverse complement strand
CCAAACGTGCCTGCGTCCCTGGCGATGCCGGGATAGATCTTGCTGTCTGCCGAATTCATCGTGAGCGTATGGATCGTGCCTTGCGGCACGCCGTCCCGCACCGTCATGTCCGGCGCGGGATTGTGCGTCGGGCCGATGATGAAGTTCCCCTCGGCACCCGCGGGCGGAACCTCGCCATCAGGCAACTCCTTCGCCTGAACGTACCCCGGCGTGTGCGGATCGCGGGTTGGCGGCACAGGCCGCGGCGGAGGCGTCTGCGCCGCCGGCGTCTGGGTGGTGGGCGCGACCGCGCCGACCTGGGCGATCACCGGCTGTCCCGCACTGAACAAGGCGACGACGATGGCCGCACGCAGTCTCGATGTATTCATGATTCACCCTCGTCCATTTCGTTGTACGTTGAACCCTGCATCGTTAACGCACCTGTGACGCGTCTATGAACCATCGCCGCGGCGGCATGACCATCGCCTGGACGCTCGTCGCGGCGATGGTCCTGTTTCCGGGTCGAGCCGACGCGGAGCGCGCAAAGTCGGCGGCCGACGCCACAGTGTACATTCGACTCGTCGGCAGCCTGCATGCCGACATCGAGGAAGCTGGCGTCAAGCGAGCCATCGATGTGGATCGCGTCGAAATCGCGACCGGCAGCGGTTTTGTCATCTCACCCTTCGGATACGTCGTCACGAACAATCACGTCGTCGCCAGCGGCGAGCAGTTCCTGCTGACGCGGGGGATTCAGCACGTCAAGATCACGACCAAGGTTTCGAGAATCGACGTCTGCTTTCCCCAGGGCACGCTCGCCGCGCAGGGCATGTCGTCACAGTGCACGGAGGCGACTGTCACCGCGGCGGACGCCGGGCTGGACCTCGCCGTACTGTTCGTCAATGCCTCGAATCTTCCGTACGTCGCGATCGGCGACTCGGATGCAGTCAGCGCAGGCCATCCAGTCGATGCACTCGGTTACCCATTTGGGGCGGACGTCGAGGTTGGAAAGATCGCGACCGCGCGCAACATCGTGCCTGAAATCAGCACGACGCCAGGATCGATTTCGGCACTGCGCACCAGCGACGCCGGCGACCGGCGATTTTTGCAGATCACGAATGCAATCAATCCTGGCAACAGCGGCGGGCCGCTCGTCGATCGAGACGAGTTTGCTCTTGGCGTGATCGGCATGAAGCTTGCCGGGGCATCAGGCATCGGGTTCGCGATACCGGTGAATGTGCTGAAGGATTTCCTGGAATCCCGCGGCGTCGATCAGCTGATGCCGGCCCGCCGCCTGCGGCTCGGTCCGCTGCAGAACCTCGAGGCGAAAGCCATCAGGGTACGCATGGCGGAGGGTATGGCCGACGTCTCGGCGTTCCGATCGCACGTCGAGACCGATGCCCGGGCGGCTGAAATCGCGTTGCGGATCGACCGGGTGTTCTCGCCGTGGAATCTCACCCAGCTCGAGCAGGCGCTGATCAACTCGTCAACGTTCGAGCGGCAGCCGATGTCGCCGGAGAGCCGGAAATCGTCGCGCCTGAGCAACCCGCCGATGATCGTCGGTCGCATCAGCGACGTGCGGGACGATGGCAGTAGCGCGACCCAGATGGCTTACGGCGTCATGGATCTGGGCCGCGAGAAGCTCGTCGCCCGCTATGTGGGTCCGATCGAGCAGATGGCGTTCAACGAAAGCGTGTTGCGGCAGTCGCTGGCGAGCCTCGAGGGACAGCGGTCGCCGCTGACGGCCACGGTGGCCGTGGACGCGGTCAAGTGGGCCAGGGCGCCAGCGGCGAACGGGTCGGGCCTGGTGCCGATGCCATCGGGCTGGGTCGTCGAGCCCGGTGGACCTTCGCCCTGCTCCGGCCTGCCGCAGCCGACCGTCACGACGTCGACGTTTCATGCTGATGACTTCACGGTTGCGCTGCGGGTCGCGGTCTGGTCGACAGCCGGGATGGCCCCGGACGGCGCGGCTGTAACCTGTTCGTCCTCTCGCGGCGCGCTGGGCAGTGCGTCGTACGGGATGCAAGGGGAATGGCTCGGCGTGTCGTACTTCGTCGAAGGCGTCTTCTCCGGTGGCGCGGCCGGTCAGCTCGTGCAGCTCGAAGTGATCGCGCCGGAGCAGAAGCGGGCGTTCGCGCACGCGCTGCTCGCCGCCTGGCTCAGGAAGGCTTCGTCGCCCGAATGACCAGTCCCGCCACCGGCTTGCCGGCCTCCATGCGCAAGTCGGCGTGAACGATCTCGGGCCCGAGCCCGCAGCGAACGAGCAGTCGCTCCACGTAAGCACGGCCATGACTGTAGCGGCCGTGCCATTCCAGACGGTAACCGGCATCGGCCGGGCCGGCCGCATGCTCGAGTGTGCAGACGAGAAGGCCGTTCGGCCGGAGCGCGTCTGCGGCAGCGGTCACCACGCCTTCGAGGTCTCCGAAGTAAACGAGCGCGTCGGCCGAGACGATGAGATCGAAGGCTTCGCGGTTGTGGGACAGATACTCCGTCAATTCGGCCTGCGTCAGCGCATCGTAGACCTGCTTCTCTTTCGCGTGCGCCAACATCCCGCTCGACAGGTCCACGCCTGTCAGCCGTCGCGCGTACGGCGCGAGGGACAGGCCGCACAGGCCCGTGCCGCAGCCGGCGTCGAGCACGTCGAAGCGCTTCTACCGTTCGAGACCTGAATCGTCGATCATCGCCGCAACGAGGGCGGGGGCGCGATATGACAAGGCTTCGAGCTTCGATTCGAAGCTGGCGGCAAAACTGTCGAAGGTGCGCTCGACGAATCCGTTCGATGCGCGCGGCGGCACGTTGCGGCCGGTGCAGGCCGCGAGCATGTGGCCCGCGATGGGATCCGAAGGCTCTTCGTCGAGCCACTCTTCGAAGATCTTCACCGCTTCGCCCACGTCACCGAGCGTCGCATGCGCCAGCGCCAGCAGCCGTCTCGCCTCGCGGTGCTTCGGCCGGAGCGTGATCACCTTGCAATAACACGCCGCCGCCTCCTCGGTGCGGCTCAGCGCGCCGAGCAGGATGCCCAGGTTCGTATAGGCGTCGATGTGATCCGGGTTCAGCTGAATGGCGGTGCGATAGGCGGCTTCGGCTTCGGCCGTCTGTCCGGCGGCTCTCAACAGCACGCCGAGGTTGCTGTGCGCGTTGGCATGCGTCGCGTCGAGGGCGATCGCACGGCGGAAGGCGTCAATCGCTCGATCGAGCTCGCCGCTGGACTGGAAAATGATGCCCTGGTTGCTGTACCAATCGGCCTGATCCGGCGCGAGCGCGAGGCTTCGCTCGACGAGCGCCACGGCTTCCTGGTTCCGGCCCTGCTGATGCGCGAGCACGCCGGCGTAGTGCAGCGCCTGCGGATGGTCGGGGTGCATCTCGAGCACGCGACGGTACAGCTCGCCGGCTTCGACGAGCTGTCCGCCTTTCTGTAGCAGGATCGCGAGGGCCACCGCCTCCTCGAGGGTCAGCTCGCGCGGTGGTGTGTCGGACTCCTCCATGCGCTGCCGTTGGTTCTCGTCCGTCGGCGCCGGGCTAGCCTACCTTGTTGGCCTTGAGGTCGTACTTGAAGTGGATGCCCGCGTCGAGCGAGCCGTCGGGCTTCTGCGGCTTGTACTCGAAATCGACTTTGGCAAACGCCAGCGTCACTGTCTCCGATGCCGGCTGCGCCGTGGTGCCGCCATGGGCGACGGCGGTGATGATGACGTCGTTCATCTTCACGATGAGGTATTCCTGCTGACCCTTGCCGGCCTTACGATGCGTGATCGTCGCGTCCTTCAGGTGTGTGCCGGTGGCGCAGGCTTCGAGAAGCTTCGGCGTCGCCTTGTCGATGTTGTGAACGATGGTCAGACCCTGGAAGGTCGCCTTCCCCGCACTCCCGCCGGTGCCGAATTCCAGCCCGCCGCTGTTCGCGACGCCCCACGAGAACGACAGCACCTCGATCTCGTCCTTGTGTTTGGCGTCGGCCGACTCGCCCTTGATGTCGCCGATCTTCGCAAAGATGTCGGTGGCCATCCAGACGCTCAGTATATGCGAAGAGCCTCGGCCTCCGGTTCACTGTCATAATGGAGCCCGCAGCAGAGGTCTCGCGTGGAACGTCACAAAAAACTCGCCATCCTGGTCGGCGGTGGACCCGCCCCCGGCATCAACAGCGTCATCGGCGCCGCCACCATCCGCGCCGCCCTCGAAGGCATGGACGTCGTCGGCATCCGCGACGGCTTCGAGGGGCTGATGCACGGTGACATCGAACACATCGTGCCGCTTACCATCGACGGCGTCAGCCGCATCCATTTCCGCGGCGGCTCGCACATCGGCATCTCGCGCGCCAACCCGACCTCGGATCCGAAAGCGCTCGAAAACGTCGTGATCTCGCTGCTGCGCCTCGACGTGACCGGACTGCTCACGATTGGCGGGGACGACACGGCGTATTCCGCGATGAAACTCGAGGAACACGCGCAGGGGCGGATCCACGTCGTGCACGTGCCGAAGACCATCGACAACGATCTCGATCTGCCGCCGACGGTCGACACCTTCGGGTTCCAGACCGCCCGGCACTACGGCGCCGAAATCGTCAAGAACCTGATGGTCGATGCGCGGACCACGTCGCGCTGGTATTTCGTGATCACGATGGGACGCAAGGCCGGGCATCTCGCGCTCGGGATCGGCAAGGCCGCCGGATGCACTCTGACGCTGATTCCGGAAGAGTTCCCGAAGCCGCTCCGGCTGAAAACGATCGTCGACACCCTGGTCGGCGCGATCATCAAGCGTTTGAGCTACGGACGCCGCGACGGCGTCGCGATGATCGCCGAAGGCGTTGTCCTCGACGTGGACCCGAACGACCTCGCGGCACTGCACGAGGTCGAACGGGACGCGCACGGGAATCTCCGCATCGCCGAGGTGAACATCGGCGAGATCCTCAAGGCGCAAGTGGCGGCGCGGCTGAAAGCGCTGGGGATGAAGGCGACGCTGGTGGCCAAGAACATCGGCTACGAGCTCCGCTGCGCTGATCCGATTCCCTACGACATGGAGTACACGCGCGACCTCGGTTACTGCGCGGCCAAATTCCTCCTGGCCGGCGGCAACGCGGCGATGATCTCCATGCAAGGCGGACACTTCGTGCCCATCCCGTTCTCGGCGCTGATCGACCCGGAGACCGGCCGCGCCCGTTTGCGGCTGGTGGACACCCATTCCACGCGCTACGCCATCGCGCGACGTTACATGATCCGTTTGCGCCGCGATGATTTCGAGGATCCGCACGAACTGGCGAAGTTCGCCGCGACGGCCGGCCTGTCGCTCGAAGAGTTCCGCCGGCAGTTCGAGTACCTCGTCGAGGACGAGCCGCCGCCGCTGATCGTGGACTCCGAAGGCGAGGCCAAGGCGGACGCCGCCACGCCCGGCACGTAACCGCGACAGCCGCGTCCTCGGTCAGTACTCGGCGAACACTTCGTCGATGTAGCAATACAGCCAGCGTTCGCCCGGCTCCGCCGAGGCAATGACCGGGTGATTGGCGGCGCGGGCATGCCGGCTCGCATGCCGATTCGGCGACGAGTCGCAGCACAACGTCACGCCGCATGTCTGGCAGGTGCGCAAGTGGTCCCATCGGGCACCAGTCTTCACGCACTCTTCGCAGACGCGCACCTGCGGCAGCTTGACCGTCGTAATGGCCGCGATTTCAGGACATCCCGCCACCATGGTCAACTCCTTCCGGCGCGACAGCCGTTCACCCTACCGTATCACCTGGAAACGAACGTTCCGACCTCTTCGCCGCCGGCGACCACTGCGGGAGTAAAATCACCGGAAACCCGTAAACGCAACCTGCGTGCGGAACGAGGAGTCGGGCGATGAGATCAACGACACTGCGGCTCGCGCTGAGTTTCGTGCTCCTGTGCAGTGTGCGCGAGACGTTCGCGCAGGGCGGCCCCGCCGATCGCTGGGTCGGCACGTGGACGACGGCGGAAGTCGGCCGTCCCCAAACGCCCGCGCCGCCGACGGCTCCGCCGCTTGCGCCCTTCATGGTCAACGCCCGGTGTCCGGCGCCTGCCACGCCGCCGGTCGCGCCGCCGCCAGGCCAGGTGTTTTCGCCGCCGCCGTACGTGCACTTCACGAACCAGACACTGCGTCAAATCGTCCGCACCAGCATCGGTGGATCGAAAGTGCGGATCGTCCTCAGTAACGCATACGGGACGGCCCCGGTCACGATCGGTGGCGCGCACATCGCGCTCCGCGATAAACAGGGAGCCATCCAGGCGGCGTCCGGCGGCCCGCTGACGTTCAGCGGAAAACCGACGATGACGATTCCCGCGAACGCCGTGATCTACAGCGATCCCGTCGCGCTGGCGGTACCGCCGATGTCTGACCTCGCCATCGATCTCTATCTGCCCGGCACCACCAACACTCCAGCCACTCTGACGATGCATGGCGCCGCGCTCCAGACCAGCTACATCTCCGAAACCGGCAACCACGCCGCCAAGACGACGATGCCCGAAGTCGGCACGACGCGGAGCTGGTTCCTGCTCTCACGTGTGGACGTCGTGGCACCGGACGCGAGCGGCGCCATCGTCGCATTCGGCGACTCAATCACGGATGGTGCGCAATCGACCGCGGACACGAATAACCGCTGGCCCGATCATCTGGCGAAACGCCTGCAGTCCCAGGGGATCAAGATGGGCGTGCTGAACGCGGGCATCGGCGGGAATCGTGTTCTGAACGAAGCGGCGGTGCCGCCAGGCGTCGACACCCGGGCGGTCGGCGCCGGCATCAACGCGCTCGCGCGATTCGAGCGCCACGTGCTGTCGCTGCCGGGCGCGACGCACGTCATCGTGCTGGAAGGCATCAACGACATCGGCAACGCGCGGCAGAACCCGACGCCGTCAGCGCAGGATCTCATCGCCGCCCACAAACAGCTCATCGAGCAGGCGCACGCGCGCGGGCTCAAGGCGATCGGCGCGACGTTGACGCCGTTCTGGGGCGCCGCGTACTACACCGAAGCCGGCGAAGCAAAACGCCAGGCGCTCAACGAGTGGATTCGGACGGGCAAGGCCTACGACGGCGTCATCGATTTCGACAAAGCGACCCGCGACCCGGCCGATCCGAAGAAACTCCTCGAGAAATACGATTCGTGCGACTACCTGCACCCGAGCGACGCCGGCTACAAGGCCATGGGCGACGCGATCGATCTGTCGCTCTTCAAGAGCGGTTCGGCGACCTCATCGTCGCGCTGACCGGCCGCCCGGGCGGCAGCAGGACTACACTGGTACTCATGGTCCGCGTGCTGGCCGTTCTCATCACGCTCGGTGTCATCAGCCCAGGCGCGGCCGGGCAGGCGGTCAGTGTTCTGCATATCAAGGTCGTGCTGGTCGATGCGGATCGGAAAGCGACGCCGATCGCGCGTCATGCTCTGCTCATCAGCGACAACCCGGCCACCGCGGCGCCGCGGCGCATCGTCACTTCGATAGATGGCGCCGCCGACGTCGTGCGGCTGCCCCCTGGCAACTACACCGTCGAATCGGACCAGCCGGTCGCGTTCCACGGCAAGGCGTACCAGTGGACGCGGAACGTGGACATCGTCGCCGGCCGCGACGCGGTGCTCGAGCTGACGGCGGATAACGCCGAGGTCGAGATTGCAAGCGCCACGGCCGCCACACCGGAGACGGACCCCTGGGTGACCTTGCGTCAGTGGCACGACAGCGTGGTCGGCCTCTGGACGCCGACGGCGCACGCATCGGGATTCCTGATCGGCGAGAACGGGCTCGTCGCGACGAACCAGCGCGTCCTCGGGACCGCGACTTCTGTGGAAGTCCAGATCACACCGGCCGTCAAAGTGGCGGCGAGAGTTCTGGTCGCTGACGCGGCACGGGACGTCGCGGTGCTGTGGATCGACCCGGCCAGCGTGGCGTCGGTGCGGCCGGTGCCCCTCGGGTGCGCGGATGCGAAGCCGTCAGTCACCGACGGTCAAAAGATCTTTGCCATCCAGGCTCCGCTCCTTCAGCAGAAGGGTCCGACTTCCGGTACCGTGAGCCAACTAGGCGCCCACGCGTTCGTGTCGGATCTGGCCCTCTCCTCCGGTGGTGCGGGCGGCCCGGTCTTCACGCCGAGCGGCGCTGTGATCGGGCTCACCTCCGTCGACGAGCGCGCGACCGAGAGGCGCGGGAGCTCCCGGGTTGTGCGGATCGACGATGTGTGCGAGGTCGTCTCGGCTGCCGAGCCGAAACTGAAAACCGCCGCGGCGCCGGATGGCACGCACTTGCCCGTCGAGCCGGTGCGGGCATTTCCCGTTGAAACGCTCGAGCACGCCGCGCAAACGCGCGCGGGCAGTCTCGGCCCCTACCGGATTTCGTCGTCTGACTTTGACGTGTCGTTGATGACGCCCGTGCAGACGTACGGCGCTCAGCGCCAGACCGCGCGGCTGAACCGCCAGGGCAAAAGCGGACCGCCGACCGACGCCGAGCAAATGGTCGTGCGCACGCTGATGGAATTTGGCGACTGGTCGCCATACGTCGCGGACTTTCCACCCGTGCTGCTGGTCCGCGTCACACCGAAGCTGGTCGAGGGTTTCTGGACGAAAGTGGCGCGCGGCGCCGCGCAGACCCAGGGCATGGCCATTCCGCCGATCAGACACTTCAAATCGGGCTTTTCGCGGATGCGTGCGTTCTGCGGCGACACTGAGGTCACGCCGATCCACCCGTTCAGGATCGAGCAACGCGTCTCTGACAACGACGGCATCTACGAAGGTCTGTACATCTTCGACCCGGAGGCGCTGGGACCGGCGTGCGGCGCCGTGAAGCTCGTGTTGTATTCGGAAAAAGAGCCGGACAAGGGGGACACGGTCGTCGCCGACGCCAGGGTGGTCCAGCAAATCTGGCAGGATTTCGAACCGTACCGCGCGGCGAAATAGACGCGCGGCGCTCGCGCCTACCGCGGCGGATCGTAGAAGTGATTCGCCGACGGATACGTGCTGCTGGTCAACCGGCAGTTCAATCCGGTCTTTCCCCAGAATTGTGGCGCGTGCCAGGTCTTCGGCGGTGCGTACACGATGTCGCCCTGGGAGGCGACGATCGAGCCTGCCTCGTCACCCTCGAAGGTCCAGCGCAGCTCGCCCAGCATGACCACCCAGAACTCGGCGAAGTCCGAGTGGAAGTGTCCGCGGTTGTTCGGCCCCACCGGCTGATCGGATCCGGCCTGGCCGCAAATCAGATTGCCTCGTGCCCGGTTCTTGCGGATGGCTTCCTGCGTCCAGCTTTTCTTCGCCGCGTTCTGTGTCGCGAGATCGTAGACGTTGAAGTGGATCGGCCACGGTCGGCCGCTGGGATCCGGTACGTCGAGCGGATTGGGGCCCGTGCTCAATCGGACCGGAATGTACTCGACACCCGGTGCGCTCGCGGGCTTGTCGGGATAGACTGGCGTCGCCGACGCGAGCGTCACTTCGAATGTGATCGCCGGCAGTTCGCCGACGACCGCGAAGGCGTGCAGCATGCGCTCGGGCACGAACACATACGAGCCTTTCGTTGCTTCGAAGACGTCGAAGGTGCGATCGGGTTTCTCGACCTCGAACCGGATGCGGCCGTCGAGCACCGCCCACCAGGCCGGCGAGTCGGGGTAGAGCTTGCGCGCGTGCGTGGTTCCCGGCGGCTCCTGCACAAGGAACGCGCGGGAGTTTTCATCCTGGATGACCGGCTCGCGCCAGGCCGGCTCGGCGTGATGCCTGGCTTTCACCTCCGCCAGCCGCGTGACCGGCTTCATCGGCGGCTGCCACGGCGTGCGAGTGAGAGGCTTCGGGTAGTAGAAGACGCGAGTATCGACGGCGCCCGGCGCCTGGGCGGCAAGAAGCGCCGGAAGGCACAGCAGCGACAGCGCCGCCGACGGCCAGATCCTCATTGCAACAGCCTCCTGTTCCGAACGACGCGGCATAGTATCAACCTTGTGCTCGCTGAAACCATCAATAGCTGAGAAGCATCATGAGATGGAGCGTCCTCGAAGATTCGGCCCGAGATCTCCGTCACGGGGTGCGCGTGCTGCGACAGGCGCCCGGCCTGACCGCGGCGGCGCTGGTGACGCTGGCGCTCGGGATCGGCGCCACGTCCGCCATCTACAGTCTGGTGCGCGCGGTGATGCTGGAGCCGCTGCCGTACCGGGAGCCCGATCGGATCGTGGCGGTGTGGGAAACCAACCGCGGCGGCACCAGCCGGAACGTGATTGCCCCGGCCAACTTTGTCGCCTGGCGCGAGCGCGCTCGAACGCTCGAGCATCTGGGCATGGTCGGCCCCACTGGCGCGGCCATGATCATCAACGGCCAGCCAGTCGACACCTCGGGGCTCACCGTCTCCGCCGACGTCTTTCGCGCGCTGGGTGTCCAGCCTGCGCTCGGCCGCGCCTATACACCCGAGGAAGACCTCGGTGGCAACAGCGCGGTCATCCTGGTGAGTCATGAATTCTGGCAGCGGCGCCTCGGCGGCCGCGCGGACGTGCTCGCCCTGACGATCCCGACAGACGATGGGCCGCGAGCCGTGATCGGTGTGATGCCGCCCGGCTTCACGATCGTCGGACAGAAGGCCGATTTCCTGATTCCATACGGCCAGACGCTGGCGCAGCTGCGCGCGGTCAGTGGCCGCGGCAGCTCGTATGCCATCGCACGCCTGCGCGACGGAGTCTCGTTCGAGCAGGCGTACAGCGAGATGCGACGCATCTTCGCCGACCTCGAGAAGGAGCAGCCGCAGCTCAACGCACGCCGCACGGTGAATCTCCTTCATCTGCAGGATCAGATGGTGGGAGAGCTCCGGCCGGCGCTGTTCGCGCTGGTGGGCGCGGTCGCGCTGGTGCTGCTCGTCGCCTGCGTCAACGTCGCCAATCTGCTGCTGGCGCGCAGCGCCGCGCGCGAACGCGAGCTCGGCATGCGCACGGCGCTCGGCGCAAGCCGCGGGCGGTTGATGCGCCAGATGCTTGCTGAAAGCCTGGTGCTCGCGGCGGCCGGCGGCATCGCCGGACTCGGCGTCGCCGCGCTCTGTCATCGGGGCCTGCTCGCCCTGGTCGGCGATCGCATCCCGATTCCGCGGCTGGATCAAATGGTCCTCGACCTGCCAGTGGTCGTATTCACGATGCTCGCGGCGATCGCGACCGGACTGATGTTCGGCCTCATGCCCGCGTGCGTCTCCAGCAGTCACGCGAACGACGCCTTGCGCGATGGCGGACGCCACGGCGGCGGCCGGCGCCTGCACGGCGTCCTCAGCACGCTCGTCGTCGCCGAAGTAGCGCTCTCGCTGGTGCTGCTGACGGGTGCCGGCCTGTTGATGCGCAGCTTCGTCAAGCTGCAGAGCACTGACCTTGGCTTCCGCGCCGAAGGCGTGCTCACGGCTGGCGTGCAGTTGCCGGCGTCGCGATACGACCTTCCTCGAGCCGGTCGTTTCTGCCGCGAATCTCTCTCGCGCATCGCGGTGTTGCCGGGAGTGCAGCACGCGGCTGGGGCATCGTGCCTGCCGGTTCCGTTCCCGTGCATCGGTACTGGCTTCTGGCGCGTCGACCGCCCGAAGCCAGCGGACGGACAATCGGCGTCGGGCCAGGTGCGGCCGGTGACGCCAGGATTCTTCAACACGTTGGGCATCCCACAGGTGGCCGGACGTGACTTCGCCGATTCCGACACCGTGGACTCGGTGCCGGTCGCGATTGTCAGCGAAGAACTCGTGCGGCAGCAATTCGCGGATGGCAGCCCGTTGGGCCGGCGCCTTCGGATCAATGTCGACCACGCCAACGGCAGGGACGACGTGGAGTGGACGGTCGTCGGCGTCGTTGGCAACACCAGATCGTCGCTCGACGGGCCTGTCCGCCAGACCATCTTCATCCCCAGGACCCAGCGTCCCGGCCGCGCTATCACGTTCTTCGTGCGCACCGAGCAGGATCCGCTGTTGCTCACCACCAGCGTCACGGCAACCATCCATGCGATGGAACGGGAAACACCGGTGAACCTTCGGCGGCTCGACGATGTGGTGGGCAACACGATCGCGCAGCCACGCGCGATTCTGATGCTGCTCGGCATATTCGCGCTGGTGGCGCTCGGGCTCGCGGCAGTCGGCGTCTACGGCGTGATCGCGTACTCGGTCCGCGAGCGGACTCAGGAAATCGGTGTGCGCATGGCCCTCGGCGCGACATCGATGTCGGTGTTCAGATTGGTGTTCGGCCGTGCGCTACGTCTCGTTTCCGTCGGCGTCGTCGCGGGACTCGTCGCTGCCGGCGCGCTGACGCGGCTGCTGCAGCGATTGCTGTTCCAGGTCGAAGCGCTCGATCCGTGGACGTTCGCCGCCAGCGCCATCGTCCTGCTGGCGGTCGCGGCAATCGCCTCCTACGTGCCCGCGCGCCGCGGGATGAAAATGGCTCCGGTCGAGGCGTTGCGCACGAACTAGAGACTCAATGAGACACTCAGTCTCGTCTTGCGTTGATCAGTCCTTCCAGCAGAACGATGTCTGAATCACCCTCCGCGACCGCAGCCAGGATCGCTCGCCCGTCGGACGACCACGACACCCGGCGGGCGATGAACGTCGCGCGCCCGCCGAAATCGGTCAGCTGACGCCATTCGCCGGTCGTTGTCGAGAGCGCCCAGACGTTTGTGGTCAACCCGTCGGTCAGCGCTTGCGCCAGCCATTTCCCGTCCGGCGATATCGTTGGGTTGACGATCTGCCAGATCGGCACGCGCGAGGCAGGAATGCGCGCGAGCACGCGGAACGGCGCGTCCTCGGGAGTGGCGGCCCGGATTTCGAACTCCGGCGTGCCATCGACGAGCGGCCGCTCGAAGGAATAGTACAGAGTGCTGCCATCCGAGCCGATCACATTGCGCAAGCGCTCGGTCGTGACGGTGATGGCCGGTCCTCCGTCAACGGGCACTTTCTTCAGCACGACCGCCGTTGCCGCCGCGCCCCCTCGCGTCGAGTAATACAGCCAGCGGCCGTCAGGCGACCACGCCGGGCCGAGGCCGGGGTTCGCGACGTTGCGCAGGTTGCTGCCATCCGCATCCACGAGCCAGACGCCGAACGTCAATCCCTGATTGCCGCGCGAGGAGACGAACGCGATGGCACGGCCATCTGGCGACCACACCGGGACGCCCAGGGCCACGTGTGGGTCGCGCTCGTGAGTGAGCTGACGCCAGGCGCCACTCTCGGTGTTCACGACCCAGAGGTTGGCGTGACCGCCGCTGTCGGAGAGAAACGCAACCTCTTTGTCGCCGGGACCGGCCGTAGGAGTGAGGACCTGCCCCGTCTGTCGCGTCACACGAACACCGCGGCGCACGTTGTCGGCCGGTTGGCCGTCAATCGGGAACCGCCAAATGTCGGTCTGCAGCTTCATGCGGCCGACGACAATCGCACCGCTCTTGGAGATGTCCGGACTCACGTACGACGTCTCGCCCGATGTCACGCGCCGAACCGCTCCATCACTCAATGTCACCTGCCACAGGCCTAACGTCGGCAAGTAGGGCATCGTTTCGCCGTGGCTGGAGCTGTAGACGAGTCCCGTGCTGTCGGGCAGCCACGCGAAACCGCTCATCATGTTGTTTTCATGCGTCAGCTGGCGCGGTTTGCCTCCAGCGGACGGCGCCACGAACACGTCGAACCTGATGCTGTCTCCCTGTTGAAAGGCGATCCATTGACCGTCCGGCGACCAGCGCGGATACAAGTAATACGTGGCGGGCGCGAACTCGGCGATCACGTCGAATCTGGAGCCGTCCGTTGGCGCGGTCACCAGTTGAATGCTTTCCTTTGCCAGCCGGAACAGCGCGAGCCGTCCATCTTTCGGGCTGACGTCGGCACCTCCTACGCTGTTGACGACCCGCCGTGGCACGCCGCCAAGTGCCGGGATTTCCCAGATGCTTCCCTGGGCGGTTCCTGATACCGCCGGCACAAAATAGACGATCGAGCTCGAGTCGGGCGACCAGCGAGGGGATTCGTGATCGACTGGATCGCGCGTGATCTGCAGTGGCGTGCCGCCAGCAATGAGCCGCACGAAGACCTGTCGTTTGCCGCCTTCGCCGGCGGTGAACGCCACCGACTTGCTGTCTGGTGAGATGGCCGGAGACTCCTCGAGGCCGGCAAGATCCGTCAGGCGGATGACGCGAGTATCCGGCGACGACGGCGCCGCGGGCCTTGCAAACCGGTCGCGCCCTATCCACAGGAAGACGAACGCTGTCGCAATCCCAAGCGCCACTGCCGAGCGCGCCAGGCCGGACCACCGTTGCGGCGTCGGCAGCGGAGCTGATTCGGCAGACGTCGCCATCGCGTCTTCGAGTTCGATCCGCGCGTCGCCAATCGCACTCAACCGGCGCCTGGGATCCTTTTCGAGGCAGCGCCGCAGCATGCGATGCGCCGGCGCGGGCAGATCGGCGGGCAACGCCTGCCAGCTCACATCGTCCCGGATCACGCTCGCGAGCGTGGTCGAGGTGTCGTCGCCCTCGAACGGACGCCGCCCGGTCAGCATCTCGTAGACGACGACGCCGAAGGCCCAGATGTCGGCGCGGCGATCGACGGCCTTCCCGCGTGCCTGCTCCGGCGACATATAGGCGGCAGTGCCGATGATGGTGCCCATCATCGTCGAGGGCGGGGTGAAGGTGGGCGAGTTCATCATCTCCGCGCTCGACGTGGACGTCGGGTCGAGCGCCTTGGCGAGCCCGAAGTCGAGGACCTTCACCGCACCATCGGGCCGCACTTTGATGTTCGCGGGTTTCAGATCCCTGTGGATCACGCCCTGCTCGTGCGCCACTTCGAGCGCGTCGGCGATCTGTCGTGCGATCGACAGGGCCTCGGCGATCGGGATCGCCCCTCGCGCGATGCGCTGCGAGAGATCGTCGCCTTCGACGAGCTCCATCACCAGGGCTGTAATGTCGTCGTGATCCTCCAACCCGTAGATCGCGCCGATGTGAGGATGATTGAGCGAGGCGAGCACCCGCGCCTCGCGTTCGAAGCGGACCAGCCGGTGGGGGTCGTCCTTGAACGCGCGCGGCAGGATCTTGATTGCCACGTCGCGGCCGAGCCGCGTGTCGCGCGCGCGGTAGACTTCGCCCATCCCGCCGACGCCCAACAGCCCCTGCACCTCGAAGCCGCCGATGCGCCGGCCGGCGAGCAGCAAGCGCGCCGGCGCGACGAGCTCGGCCACGAGCGCGCCAACCGGCGCGTCGAGCATGCCGGGAGGCGCCTGCGCCAGCAGCGATTCGACCTCGCGCCGCAACGCAGGGTCGTCGACGCACGTGCGCGCGAGCCACGCGTCGCGCTCGGCAGGCGGCTGCTCGCGCGCCGCATGAAAGAGCCGTTCGATTTCGCGCAGGCGCTCAGGCGTCACGTCCGGCCTCGCGAGTCAATTCCCGCTGCAGCCACGACCGCGCAAACTCCCAGTCGCGCAGCACGGTTTTCGACGAGACCTGCAGCGCGACGGCGGTCTCCTCGACGGTCAACCCGCCGAAGAATCGCAGCTCGACGACGCGACTTTTGCGGTCGTCCAGGGTGGCCAGCGCCTGCAGCGCATCGTCGAGGCGAATCACGTCCGCCTCTGGCGCAACCCCGCCGATCGCCGCATCGTCGAGCGTCACCCGCACGGCGCCGCCGCCCCGCTTGTCTGCACCGCGCGATCGCGCGAGGTCGACGAGCACGCGGCGCATCAACCGCGCCGACATCGCCAGGAAATGCGTCCGGTTCTGCCAGTCGAGGTGCTGGACGTCGACGAGGCGCAGATAGGCTTCGTTGACCAATTCGGTCGCCTGGACGCTGTGGTGCGCCCGCTCACCGTGCAGACACCGACGAGCGATGCGCCGCAGCTCGTCGTGGACGAGCGGCATCAACGCTTCCAGGGCCGTCTCGTCCCCCTCCCGCCAGGCCTTGAGGAGAACGGTCACCTCGTGGGTCGGGCCCAAAACGCCTGCATTTTACCGGGTTTCCCGTGGTGTCCGTTTTAGCCGTCCGTTTCCGCCTTTCGGCCTGAAGGAGACGCACCATGACGCGACTACGTACCTCGGTGACGCTCGCCGCCCTGTTGGTGTGCAGCCCGATCGCGGCAAAGGCCGACGTCGTTCTCGACTGGAACCAGATCGCGGTGTCCACATTCATCGGTCAGGGCCAGGCTCCGTACGCTCAAGCACGCTTCATGGCGATCACCCAGCTCGCCGTGTTCGAAGCCGTCAACGCGATCACCGGTGACTACAAGCCGTATCTCGGAACCGTCGTCGCGCCGGCGGGCGCATCGGTTGAGGCCGCGGCGGTGGTCGCGGCCTACACGGTGCTCAAGAACTACTTCCCAATGGCGCCGAATATCGACAACGCTTATATCGCGTCACTGGCAGCGATCCCCGACGGCTCGGCCAAGAGCGGCGGCATTGCGACGGGTCAGGCCGCGGCTGCGCAAATGATCGCGCGGCGCCTCAACGACGGCTCGTCCCCGCCGCAGTTCTACCTGCCCACGTCGATCGACCCCGGCGTGTGGCAGCTCACGCCAAGCTGCCCTCCCGGCGGTGGAGTCTTCTTTCAGTGGCAAAACATGACACCGTTCGGTGTGCCGAGCCCTCCCGGCAGCCAGGAGTGGATCGCGCGGTTCGCCCCGGGTCCACCCCCGGCGCTCACCAGCAAGAGATACGCAAAGGACTATAACGAAGTGAAGCTGGTCGGCAACAAGAGTAGCAATCTCACCGACCGGCCGCAGGATCGCGCGGACGTGGCGCGGTTCTACGCGGGGTCCACGCCGAGCTTTGTGTTCAACCTGGCCGCGAGGCAGGTCGCCGCCGCGCAGGGCAGCTCGATGTCGAAGAATGCGCGGGTCCTCGCCCTGCTCAATATGGCCAGCAGCGACAGCCTCGTCGCGTCGTTCTGGGCGAAGTATCACTACAAACTCTGGCGTCCCGAGACGGCGATTTTCGAAGGCAGCGTCGATGGCAACCCGAAAACCGACGGCGACATCACCTTTGTGCCGTACGTGCTGACGCCGTGTTTTCCCAGTTATCCGTCGAACCACGGGAGTGCAAGCAACAGCGCCGCCGAGGTTCTGAGGCGCGCCTTCGGTGCCGGTAACCATGAGATCACGATGGCGAATCCCGCCGTGCCGGGGGTGACGCTCCACTACTCGCGGTTCACAGAGATCACGAACGACATCAGCGACGCGCGCGTCTACGGCGGCATCCATTTTCGCTTCGATCAGGAGGCCGGCGCCGATCTGGGACGCGCCATCGGCACGTTCGTCTACAAGCACAACCTCCGACGCGCGAAGCATTCCGACCACGACGACGAAGACGAGGATGACGGGCACTCGCACCATCGAGACTGAGATTGCCGTGGTGTCGGGCGGCCGCTGTGGCCGCCTGACACGGCGCCTGAGTTCACTGAGCGGCACGCGTCGCGCGCGCGATCGCTGCAACCGAGTCGCGCCGGAAGCGGGCCTGGAGCGCGCGCACGACCGGTTGACCGACACGCGTCAGCGCGGCCTGCGCCCACGAGACCAGGAAACATGATCGCTTTCACGCCGGCACAGGACTGCCAAACAGCGCTTCGCGCACGAGCTCGTCGACGGCGATGACAAATCGCCGAACCGGCGGAACGCGAAGCGTCAGGGCGGCGGACGGCAGCAGTTGCTGCGTCAGCGCGACCAGCGCCGTCGTGGCGCGCTGGTGAGCGCTCTTGTCCAGCAGCCACCACAGGAGCACGGCCAGATGCACGAGATACAGCAGCCGGCCGAGTGCTTCGGCCAGCGGCGGTTTCGGCGCATCGGTGGATCCAGCGACGGCGTCTTCGAACACGCGTTGCACGCGGAGACGAGAGAACGCCGTGCTCGGCGAAAAAATGCCTTCTTCAGGATCGCCAACCAGGACTGGCGTCAGCGCGCGCAGCGCCTGTTGATGCGGCTCGAGGACATGGAGGCTGGTCTTCAGCGCGAAGACGAAGCGGTCACGCCATTTGCCGGGCGGCATCTCCGCGGCCTGCCGGGCGTAGTCGGCGGACAACTCGTCGTAGAGCGCGATAACGACCGCCTGTTTGCTGGGGAAATACCGATAGAGGAGTCCGACGCTGACACCCGCCTCCTTCGCGATGTCCCGAAGCGTGGTCGCGTCGTAGCCGCGGGCCGCAATCAGTTCGATCGCCGTGTCGTAGAGGCGATCCCTGGCCGCGGCACCCTGGGGGGTGGCGCCGGGCGGCCGGCCTCGTTTGCGCCGCTTGACATTTTCAGTGAACATGTTCACTAATATTAAAGCATGGCCGAATCACCGACGCAAGGCCCTTCGGGCGGCGACGGCGCTCACCTCGTGCTCTACGACGGCGTGTGCGGGCTGTGCAATCGCCTGCTCCAGTTCCTCCTCGTTCACGATCGCCGCGCCGTCTTCGCCTTTGCCTCGCTCCAGAGCGCGATCGGCAGGTCGACGGTGGAGCGCTTCGGCGGCAATCCCGACGAACTGACCTCGTTCCATGTGGTGGCGAACTTTCGAACCGATCGCGCGCGGCTGCTTAGGCGCGGTCGCGCCGCGCTGTTCGTCGCCGGGGAGCTCGGGTGGCCGTGGAAAGCGGCCGCCCTGCTGCGCGTGGTTCCCGCGGCGATCCTGGACCGCCTGTACGACGTCGTCGCTCGAAACCGATATCGCGTGTTCGGCCGCCTCGACCAGTGCCTGATGCCGCGTCCGGAATACCACCGTCGATTCATCGAAAAAGGGCTGCCATGAAGATCGTCATTCCAGGAGGATCCGGCCAAGCCCGGCGAAACTTCTCGAACACGGATTCACGTTCAAGTTTCCGCACTGGAGCGACGCCGTGCGCGACCTGTGTGATCGGTGGCGCCGCATGGCCAGCGCCTCAGCAGCCGCTTGACGCGGACTGGGCTCCATAATGTTGGGGTGGTTGGCGAGACACTGTCGCGCTATCGCCTGGTCGCTCACCTTGGTTCTGGCGCGATGGGCGACGTGTATCGCGCCGAGGACCAGCGTCTCCGTCGCACCGTCGCGCTGAAAGTCGTCCGGGCGGCGCGCGACCCCGAGGAGACGTCACGCCGGCTGCTGGCGGAAGCGCGGGCAGGCTCCGCGTTTACCCATCCGAATATCGCGGTCGTCTACGAGGTCGACGAAGTCGAGCACGACGGCGCGACGCTCAGCTTCATCGCGATGGAATACGTGGCCGGACGGACTCTGGCCGATCTCACCTCCCAAGGTCCCCTGCCGCTGGACACCATTCTCGACGTCGGCCGACAGGTGGCTGATGCGCTGGCCGCGGCGCACGCGTATGGACTCGTGCACCGCGACATCAAGCCATCGAACATCATGGTCACCGACAGTGGCCTGGCGAAAGTGCTCGACTTCGGCGTTGCGCACTGGTCAGCGCCAATGGTCGATACGGCCGCGACCGAGACGGTCGATCCGCTCCAGGGCGTCGCCGCCGGCACGCTCTCGTACATGTCGCCCGAGCAGTCCACCGGCCGGCCGCTCGATGGGCGCAGCGACATGTTCTCCCTTGGCGTCGTGCTGTACGAGCTCCTCGCCGGACATCGTCTGTTCGAAGGAGCCAACGCGCCGCAAGTGCTCGAAGCGCTGTTGCAGAAGGAGGCGCCGCCACTGCACGTGCGTCTCGACGATCCGCGCCTGCCAGCTGTCGAGCGCGTCGTGAGACGCATGCTCGAGAAGAACCCGTTGAACCGTTTCGACGATCTGGAGGCGGTTGGCCTGGCGCTCGCCGCCGCTCAACGCGGCGACAGCCTTCAAGGTTCGCGGGCCGGGACCGCGTCTCCGATCCTCGCGGTCACCGACTTTCTCAACATCAGTGCGAACCCCGAGGACGACTGGCTCGGCACCGGGATTTCAGAAACCGTGACCGCCGATTTGGAAGGGTTCGAGGGCGTGACGGTCGTGCCGCGCGGGCGGGTGTCCGAGCTGGCCCGTACGTTCGAGCGTCAGGGAAGCGATTCACGTGACGCTCTCTGGATCCGCGTGGGCCGCGAGCTCGGCGCGCGATGGGTGCTGACCGGCAGCTTCCAGCGCGCCGGCGACGCCGTGCGCGTCACGGCGCAGCTTCTGGACGCGGCTACCGCGCTCGCCGAGCGGACGATCAAGGTCGACGGCCGCATGCAAGAGATCTTCGCCCTGCAGGATCGGCTGGTCCGCGACCTTGCCGGGCTGCTGCGGGCCGTCATCCGCCCGACCGGCGCCGCGACCCTGGAGACTGGAGTGGTGGGCGCTTACGAGGCGTTCTCCAAAGGCGTGCTCAACCTGCGGGCGGAGAGCTACGAATCGCTCGACCGCGCGGTCATGTTGTTCGAGCGCGCGGTCGATCTCGATCCCGGTTACGCCCGCGCGCATCTGGAGCTCGGCGTCGCGTATGCAACCAAGGCCGACTACCTGGCCCGGGGCGAGCTGCGCGCGCACGCGGTCACCAGCCTGCGGCGTGCGCTCGAGTTGCAGCCCGATTCCGTGCGCGCGTGGCGTGAGCTGGGCTCGGTGCTGATCGCCACGGGGCAGGACGGCGACGGATTCGACGCGCTCCGTCGCGCGCTCGCCATTGACTCCGCCGACGCTGGAGCGCTGGGGGCGATGGGGCGGGCGCTGTTCATCGGCCGCGCGCAGTTCGACGAAGCCGCCTCCTGGTACGAGCGCGCGCTGGCAGCGAATCCACAGGCCGGCTGGTACGCGCTGCAGCTCGCGCACTGCGCGGCACTGCTCAGGGATTTTGTTCGCGGCGAAGCCGCCGCGAGCCGCGCGATCGAGCTGCAGCACGCGGCCTTGTCAGGGCAGGAGGGCGTGCTGATCGTCGGCGCGTCGATGCGGCTCGGACATCTCCTTGCGCTGCAGGGACGGACCGTCGAGGCCGTCGCCGCCTACATGCAGGAACTGACGTTCCTGAATGGCATTGACCACGCCCTGCGGAACCGCGTGATTGTCGAGCTCAACGTCCGGCTCGGCGCCGCGCATCTCTCGCTCGGAGAGACTCGTAAGGGCGAGGCGCTGCTCGACGTCGCGATCGAAGCCTTCGAGCGGCGCGCGCGCCTCGGTGCTGACGAGCCCTTCACGAGGTACTACGCCGCCGCCGCGCACGCGCTCAGGGGTGATGCCGACACCGCGATCGCGTTCCTGGAGCGCGCCGCCACCTCGCGGCGGGCGTTCACGCTCGAGCGCGCGCGCATCGAGCCAGAATTCGCCGCGCTGCGAAACGACCTGCGGATGCAGCGGCTGCTTTACGCCAGTGAGTAACATCAGGTCCGCTTCGCAAGCAGTCCGGCAACCATCACGTCCGCGATGAACCGCGCGTAGCGCGCAAGCGGCCAGCCGCGGCGGTCGACGAGTAGTTCATACAGCTCGGGTGAGCTGCACGCCCACAACACGTCAGCCGCTTCGGTCGCTCGAATCCCGTCGCGCAGGTGGCCGGCGGCGGCGAGCCGGCGCGCGTTGCGGCGCATGCGCGTCAGCCGGGCGCGGTCCAGTTCCTGCCGCAGGCGGGCCATCTCGGGGTCGGTGCCGGCGCCGGCGGCGACCAGTTGCAGGATCGGCATCACCCTGGGCGCTACCTCCATCGTCAACTGCCCCCAGCCCTGGATGATGCGACGCGGATCGCGTTCCTTCTGCAGCGCGTTCGACCGCCGCTCCGCGTGCAACGGCCCTTCACCGGCCAGTCCCCGTTCGCGAATCGCGCGCACCAGGCCAGCCTTCCCGCCAAACCGCTTGTAGATGGTTTCCTGAGACACGCCCGCCGCCGCGGCGACCGCCTGGATCGTCGTCGACTGGAATCCATCCCGAACGAACAACCGTTCAGCGGCGCCGACGATGGACTCGTGCGTTTGCAGGGCGCGGGCCCGGCGGCGCGTCGCGTCGTAGCGGCGCCGGTGCCTGGGGCTTGTCGCTTTTGGAAGCGTGGTGCGGCGCAATTAAGATACAGTGTACTGTATTCAATATCGTAAAGGAATCATCATGATGGACTTGACGAGCGGAGACGCCGGCGTATGCGTGCTGGGCCGTCTGGTTCGGGCGACGAACGCCCACGACATCGACGCAATCGTGGCGTGCTTTGGCTCCGGCTACCGCAACGACACACCGGCACACCCAAGCCGGAGTTTCGTCGGCCGCGAGCAGGTACGCCGGAACTGGGAGCATATTCTCGGCTTCGTGCCGGACCTGCACGCAGAGGTGCTCCGTTTGTCGGCACAGGACGCCGTGGTGTGGTCGGAATGGGAGCAGCGCGGGACACGGCGCGACGGCACACCGCATCTCATGCGCGGCGTGATCATCTTCGGCGTCGAGGACGATGCCATCGCGTGGGCTCGCTTTTACCTCGAGCCCGTGCAGCAAGGGGGCGGAAACGTCGACGACGCCGTGCGAGCGCAGGTCGCGCGAGCAGCAGCGCCAGACGCGACGCCGCCCAAGGGGCGATGATCCTCGTCAGTCCGTCAGCTACACGCCGATTGCGGCACGCCGTCCCACGGTCATCGGCTTGACGAGCAGCAGGCCCGCGACGAACCCTCCGATGTGCGCCATGTAGGCGACGCCGCCGGATTCCGCGCTGTTGGCGATCGTTCCAAGGCCACTGATCATCTGGATCACGATCCACAGTCCGAGGACAAGCACCGCCGGCACCGACATGATGCCGCCGCGGGTCAGCACGCGCACGCGATTGCGTGGGAAGAGCACCAGATAACCGCCCAGGACGCCGCTGATCGCACCGGAGGCACCCAGGCTGGGAATGTTCGAGGCGCCGCTGGCGAAAATCTGCGCCAGCCCGGCCGCGATGCCGCAAATCAGATAGAACAGCAGGAAACGCGCAGGGCCCATCACCCGCTCGAGGTTATCCCCGAAGATCCACAGGTAGAGCATGTTTCCACCCAGGTGCATCCACCCGGCGTGCAGGAACATCGAGGTGAAGAGGGTGGACCAAAATGGCAACGGTATGTGCGGAGGCAGGTCCTGCCGGACGGCATATTCATGCGGGACCACGCCCCAGGCCTGAATGAACGACTGCAAGGCGCCCTGTGACGGCTGTGACAGCTCGAGCAGAAATGCCAGCAGGTTGAGGACCACCAGCGCGATTACAACCAGCGCTGCACCACCACCGGCTTCACGGTCGTCGCCAATCGGAAACATCGCTATCCCCCTGTGGGCCGCCGAGCAACGTCTGTGCCGACGGCAGACGTGACCTCAGCCATTGCTTCAGCGGGCTTGCACAGATTCGGTATCCGAGCCGTGCCGCCAGCCTGCGATTTCGATGATGCTGTCCACGCCGAATGGCCGAGGATGGTCAACGATGATGGGGGGCACCGCCGCGTGACATCGGCAGGTCTATCGGCAACCGATCACACTATCCAGAACCAGATCGGGAAATGTCCTACATGCCGTCAACCCAAGCGCTGAGGGCCAGCGTCGTCCGCTACGCCGCAGCGTTCTTCATCATCTTCATATCTCTGCTCGTTCGCTTCGCCTTCCAGCGATGGCTCGGTGTCTCCGTCCCGTATCTGCATTTCTTCCCGGCCGTGATGATCGCCGCGTGGTTCGGCGGATTTGGACCTGGCGTCGTGGCCACGCTATTGGCGGCCACCACCGCGGTGTATTTTTCGCTGAAACCTCAGACCTTCATCACGCTGAGCCGCGCCGACACGATCACGATTCCAGCCTTTATTGCGATCGGCGTCGTGATTTCGTGGCTGTTCGAGTCGGCGCGGCGCTCCGAGGCCGCGTTCCGTGATGCGGCGTTCACCGCCGGCCAGCGCGCGCGTGAGCTCGAGGCGATTTTCGAAGCCATGCCTGACGGCGTCTATGTCGGCTCCTCGGAACGGATTACTCGCGTCAATGCTGCGGGACTGCGCGTCCTCGGGGTTCGATCGCTGGATGACCTGAGCGGAGGGAGTCACGAGCGCGGGGAGCAGTTCGCCATTCGGTCCGCAGCGACTGGCGAACCGATCGACGGCGAGCGCCTGCCGTTCTCGCGCGCGTTGCGAGGCGAAGCTGTCGTCGAAGAAGTCATCGTGCGGCGCGCCGACACCCATGAAGATGTCTTCATCCGGACCTCGGCGGCACCGATCGTCGACGACCATCGCGTGGTCGGAGCCGTCGTGGTGAACGCCGATGTGACCGAACAGCGGCGCGCCGCCAGGCGGCTCGAGGAGACCAGTGCGGCGCTGTCTGCGGTGAGTCGCCGTCTCGCAGAAGTTGTTGCCGATGTTCCAGGCGTGGTATGGGAGGCGTGGGGCCGACCCGACGCGGCCACGCAGCAGATCGATTTC
>Ga0193696_1000191_pt1 | contig 24151 bp, 21 predicted proteins | sample L3m1metaG_FD_145074 | JGI IMG/M metagenome (GOLD analysis project Ga0193696, IMG submission 145074) | Soil microbial communities from a riparian zone of the East river system, Colorado, United States - L3m1 | ecosystem: Environmental > Terrestrial > Soil > Riparian zone | place: USA: East River... | reverse complement strand
TCGATCCGACAAAGGTCGTCCGGACGGCGCTGCAGAACGCCGCGTCCATCGCTTCGCTCATGCTGACCACCGAAGCGCTGGTGTCGCAGATCCCGGAGCCGGCTGGCGAAGGGCCGGCCGCTGGTGCGGGCGGCATGGGCGGGATGTACTGACGCGTGAGATTCCCGCTGCTGAATTGGATGACGAGGCGCGCGCCGAGGCCGTACAGCCTGCGCGACGCAGAGGTGGAGACGGAGAGTCCCCCCGGGCGCACCATGTCCGGCAAGTACCTCTTGCTCTACAAGTACCTGGAGAACAGATACGCGAACCGCGTCGTCCTGACGTTCGCGGAGATTGAAGACCTGCTCGGGTTCGCGCTTCCCGGGCAGGCGCGGCTTCAATCGGAGTGGTGGACGGCTGAGGATCGCGTCGCTGGAAGTCCTCAGTCAGATTCCTGGATCCTGGCCCGCAGAACTGCCGTGCCGAATATGGCCGCTCACACCGTCGCCTTCGAACGCGGGTAACGCCGCGACGCACCGCTATCTGGCGTCTACGTCGTAAACGTAGATCGTCGACTTCTCGTCCTCGGGCATGAAGTAGCCGCGTAATCCCGTGGCTGTCGGCTCGAGCCAGACCGGATTGTGCGTCATGTCCAGCCCGCTGGTGGTCCACAGCAGAACCGGCACCTGGTGTGTCGGACGGCCGTCGGCGAGATCGATCAGATCGATGCCGCCAAGCCGGAACGGCGACGTCGCCGAAGGCTGCCGCATTTCCGTCACACCCGTGCACAGCATGCGCCGCGTTCCCGCGTACTTGCAGTCCTGATAGTCGAGATAGTGAGAGGTGTTGAGCGTACGCAGTCGTTCCGGTGGCGTGCTGCCGTTGGTGACCGTCCCATCGCGACCGAGCGTCCAGCGATAGAAGCGCCGCGACCCCCAGCTCATGCCGTGCAGCGTGTGGTCGTCGGTGTTGTGCACGATCGCGCCGATGTGATCCGCGAAACGCAGGACTTCGGTCGCCTTCATCGCCTGAGGATCCACGCGGTACACGATCGAGCGGCTGTCGCGCCGATACTCGGCCACCGGCACCCAGATGCTCGTGCCGTCGTAATCGATGCCGCCCGGGTGATAGATGTTTCCCTCGCCCAAGGTAAGGTCAGCGACGAGGTTCCCGGCGCGGTCGATCTTGTACAGATGACCGATCCCCTTCCCAGCTGCCCGATCCCTGACCTCGACGGACGATACGAAGAACGTCTCGCCGATCTTGACCATGCCTTGAGGATGGAACGTCCTGAAGGCGATGGGCACGGACGCGACCAGCTTCCAGACAGAGCTGCGCGTCAACGCGGTGACGCGCTCGGCGAGCACGGATCGACTTGCCAGTGGGGCCGTTTGTCCGCTAACGGCGACGACCGTCAGGGCGATCAGCGAATGCAACGCCGGGCGCATGAGGGGCATCATCCCAGCTCATCTTGACTTAAGATCCCCCGCGATGATCATTGCAGCGGTTTCGGCGACAGCGGTCTTGCTGGCGGCGCAACCACCGGCGGGCAAGACCGATTTTGGACGTGACGTGCAGCCGATCCTGCAGCAGCACTGTGTGAGCTGTCACGGCCCCGAACTGCAAATGAACGGGCTGCGGCTCGATCGCCGCGCCGACGCCTTGCGCGGCGGGACGCAGTCGGACATCGGGCCGGGTAACGCCGACGGAAGCCGGCTCTATCACCGGTTGATCGACACCAAGTTCGGGCAGCGGATGCCGCCGGCCGGCCCGCTGAAAGACGCGGAGATCGAGACCATCAAGGAATGGATCGATCAGGGCGCGGAATGGCCCGACGAGCTGTCCGGGGAACTACCCACGCCCGCCGCGGACCCGGACGCGGCGGTGTTGATGAGCGCCATTCGTCAGGGCGACCAGCCGGCCATCGACCGCGTGCTGCGCGACGCGCCGCAGGCCGTCGGCCACCGTGGACCCGACGCGGCAACGCCCCTGATGTCGGCGGCGTTGTACGGCGATGCCGCACTGGTGAAACGTCTCCTCGCTCTTGGCGCCGACCCCGATGCCAGAGACACGGCGGGCGCGACAGCCCTGATGTGGGCTGCGCCCGATCTCGGCAAGATGCAGCTGTTGCTCGACGCCGGCGCCGACGTCAACGCGCGCTCGGACGCCGCGCGATCCGCCCTCGTCGTGGCCAGCGGCATCGTCGGAGCCGCGGACGCCGTGAAGCTGCTGCTCGACTACGGCGCCGATCCATCGCCGTGGACGGCGTCGGAGCCATCGCCGCTCCGCGAAGCGGCACGCGTCAACGACAGCGAGATGTTCCGTCTGCTGTTCGAGCGCGCCGGCCGTCCGGCTGGCGGCGGCGTGCCCGCAGCGTTCGTCCGCACCAACTGCGCGGCGTGCGCCGCGCTCGTCGGTGCCGGTGGGCCGCTGCCGCGGCGTCCGCCGCCGCCGATGCCCGGTCCCGTGCAACGCAATTACGATCCGTCGGAGTCCACCGTGCCGACGGCGGTTGGCGTGACGACGGCGACGCCCGTGGCGATTCGCGCGGCGATCGACCGCAGCCTGCCGCTCCTGCAGGAGATCGACGTCGAGTTCATCAAGCGCACCGGCTGTGTCTCGTGTCATCACAACAGCCTGGTCGCGATGGCGGTTGCCACCGCGCGCGCCAACGGCTACGCGGTGAACGAGACGACGGCGAAGACGCAGCCGCGTGTCGTCGGCGCCTATCTCGATACCTGGAGAGCGCGCACGCTGCAGAACCATTTCATTGCTGGCGCACAGGACACGATCAGCTATCTCCTGTTCGGCCTCGCCGTCGAGAACTATCCACCAGACGCCGCGACCGACGCGCAGGCGATTTGGCTCAAGCGTCGTCAGTCGGCCGACGGCCACTGGCCGATTCAGACGATCCGTCCGCCGATCGAGTCCAACGACATCGAAGTGACCGCGGTCTCGCTGCGCGCGCTTCAGGCGTTCGCGCCGCCTGCGCAGCGCGCTGAATACGCGAGGTCGGTTGAACGGGCGGGTCAGTGGCTGACGACGGCGAAGGCGGCCACGACGGAGGAGCGGGCGTTCCGGCTGCTCGGGCTGACGTGGGCGAAGGCGCCACAGCCCGTCATTCGCGACGCTGCGCGCGATCTCCTGGCGACGCAGCGCGCCGATGGCGGCTGGGCGCAAGTCGACGAGGGCAAGCTGACCGACGCCTACGCGACGGGCGAAGCGCTGGTCGCGCTCCGCGAGAGTGGAGCCGTCAACGCGATCGATCCGGCGCACCGGAAGGGGATCGAATACCTGCTGCGCACGCAGATCGCCGACGGCTCGTGGTTCGTCGAGTCGCGAGCCGAGCCGATCCAGGCCGCGTTCGCGAGCGGCTTTCCGTACGGCCCGCACCAGTGGGTGTCTGCCGCCGCGACCGGCTGGGCGGTCACGGCGCTGGCGCTCGCCAAGTGAATCACGCCCTCCACGTCCGTTTTTGACCAGTCGCGCGCCGTCAACACGATAAGCTCGCGGGAGGATGCTCCTCGATCAACGCGCGTGCGACCGCGCGCGCCGATCGCGCGACGCGCGGTTCGACGGCCGGTTCTTCATTGCCGTCACCACGACGCGCGTGTATTGCCGGCCGATTTGTCCGGGGCGGGGGGCGAAGGACGCGCACGTCCGCTATTTCGCGACGGCGGCCGCCGCGGAGGCGGCTGGATTCCGTCCGTGTCTTCGCTGCCGGCCCGAGGCGTCGCCCGGCACGCCCGCGTGGCTCGGCACGTCGAGCGTCGTGTCGCGCGCGCTGCGGCTCATCGCCGACGGCGCGCTCGACGAAGAGAGCGTGGATGCGCTAGCGGATCGGCTCGGCGTGACCGCACGGCACCTGCGAAGGCTGTTTCTGCATCATCTCGGAGCGACGCCGAACGATGTGGCGCTGACACGCCGCGTCCATTTTGCGAAGAAGCTGCTCGACGAAACGAGCCTGCCGTTCAACGAGGTTGCCTTCGCCGCCGGATTCGGAAGCGTTCGCCGCTTCAACGGGCAGATTCGACGCACCTATCAGCGCACGCCATCGGAATTACGGCGTCTGGCGAGGCAGCCGCCGCCCGTCGAGCCCGGGTGTTACCGGTTCCGGCTGTCGTATCGACCTCCGTACGACTGGAACGCGGTCCTGGTGTTCCTTCGAGCGCGCGCGACGCCGGGCGTCGAGGCCGTCGACGACGTGTCCTATCGGCGCACGATCGCCGTCGACGGGCAGCCGGGCGTCATCGCGGTCGCCCGCCACGACTCGGGCACGGCGCTCGACGTCGACGTGCGGTTTCCCGATCCCCGCGCATTGCTGGCGATTGTCGAACGGGTGCGGCGGTTGTTCGATCTTGGCGCCGATCCCGCGGTCATCGCCGGACACCTGCGCCTCGACCCTCTGCTGCGCGGTCCGCTTGCACGGCATCCGGGAATTCGAACGCCTGGGGCGTGGGATGGTTTCGAGTTGGCGGTACGCGCCATCGTCGGCCAGCAGATCTCGGTGCGCGGCGCGACGACGCTCGCGGGACGCCTGGCGTCGCTGTGGGGGACTGCGGTCGACGGCGGCGCCGGCCTCGTGCGGTTGTTTCCGACACCGATGCAGCTGATGCAGGCCGACGTCGAGCGCGCGGGCGTGATGCCGGCGCGCGCCGACACGATCCGCTCGCTCGCGCGTGCGGCGGCGAATGGCGGGATCGTCCTGGACGCCCGCGCGGACGTCAGCGCGACGATCGCCGCGCTGCTGGCCCTCCCCGGGATCGGGGCCTGGACAGCGCAGTACGTCGCGATGCGTGCGCTCGGCGAGCCGGACGCGTTTCCGAGCGGCGATCTCGTGCTACGACGGATGGCTGGCGACCTCGGTGCGCGCGCGCTCGATCGCCGAGCCGATGCCTGGCGACCGTGGCGTGCGTACGCGGTCATGCTGCTTTGGGAAGCGGCAACGAGTCGTGCTGCTGACCAGCTTTCCGAACTGAGCTTTCCCGCGCCGCGCCGCCACGCCAGCCGGTAGAGGCGGTCGGCCATCCTCTTATCCCCTTGTTCTGATTGGATTTGCGCGGAGACATTCGTCGACATCCTGTGACGAGAAAGTGCAAGAAAGGGAACGGTCCACGAGGGTCGCGGCCGTATACTTTCCCGAGGACCGACGTGTGTCCGTTCGTACAGGGAACCGCATGAACAGATTGACGTTAACCGCTGCGAGCGTGGTCGTCTTGGCGGGCGGTCTTGGACTGGCGGCGCAGACGCCGGCCAAGCGTTCTCCCGCGCCGAAGCCCGCTGCGCCCGCGCAGCCGAAGCCGGCGATGGCCGTGGCGCACACGCCCGCTGCGCCGGCGGCGGAGGCACAGACCGCGCTGGTCAAGCAGTACTGCGCCGGTTGCCACAGCGACAAGGGTAAAGCTGGTCAGTTAACACTCGCGGCGTTCGACGTCGCGCAGGTGGCGGACCACGCGGAAGTCGGCGAGAAGATGATCCGGAAGCTGCGCGCCGGCATGATGCCGCCGCCCGGCGCGCGGCGCCCCGACGCCGAAGCGTTGAAGACGCTCGCGGTGGCGCTCGAGACCCGCATCGACACCGCGGCGGCCGTGCACCCGAACCCCGGGCGCCGGATGTTCCAGCGCCTCAATCGCGCCGAGTACACGCGCTCGATCCGCGAGCTCCTCGATCTCGACGTCGACGTCAACGCCTTCCTGCCGCCCGACACGATGAGCGCCGGCTTCGACAACATCGCCGACGTGCAGGGTGTGTCGCCGGCGCTGCTCGAAGGCTACCTCCGGGCGGCGTCGAAGATTTCGACCGTCGCGCTCGGCGATCGCAACGCCAGCGCGACCGAGGCGACGTTCAAGGTTCCGCGCACCCAGTCGCAGATGCACCACATCGAAGGGACGCCGTGGGGCACGCGTGGCGGCATTTCCGTGGTGCACACGTTCCCGGCGGACGGCGAGTACACGTTCCGCGTCATGCTCCACGGCACGCCGGTGGGCGAGCTGTTCGGCAGCGTCGCGAGCCGCAACGAGCAGCTGGAGATTTCGATCAACGGCGCGCGCGCCGCGCTGATCGACATCGACTATCGGATGAGCGAGAAAGAGAAGAGCGGACTGAACCTGGTCACGCCGCGGATTCACGTGCCGGCCGGACCGCAGCGGATTTCCGCCGCGTTCATCTCGAAATTCGACGGCGTCATCGACGACCTGGTCGCGCCGATCGACTACACGCTCGCCGACACCGAGTACGGGGACAACGTCGGCATCACCATCCTGCCGCACCTGCGCGATCTCAGCATCACCGGGCCGTTGATGGTGACGGGCGTGTCCGATACGCCGAGCCGTCGCAAGGTGTTCGCGTGCCGCCCGATGTCGCCGACCGACGAGATCCCGTGCGCCCGCAGGATCGTCTCGCAGCTCGCGGGTCAGGCCTACCGTCGTCCGTCGACGAACGAGGACGTCGAGTCGCTGATGCAGTTCTACGCCGACGGCCGCAAGGGCAAGGACTTCGAGGCCGGGATCAAGTCGGTGCTGCAAGCGCTGCTGGCGAGTCCGCATTTCCTGTTCCGGCTCGAAGAGACTCCCTCGGGTGTCCGGCCGGGCCAGAACTACCGCGTGGCCGATGTCGACCTCGCGTCGCGGCTCTCGTACTTCATCTGGGGCACGTCCCCGGACGCCGAACTGCAGAAGGTCGCGGGCAACGCCACGCTGCACACGCCGGCGGTGCTCGAGAAGCAGGTCCGTCGGATGCTTGCCGATCCGCGCGGCGAAGCGATGTCGACCCGGTTCGCGTCGCAGTGGCTGCGGCTGCAGGACGTCGAGAAGATTCACCCCGACGCGCTCCTCTTTCCGTCGTTCGACAACGAGCTGGCGGAATCCTACAAGCGGGAAACCGAGCTGCTCTTCGACAGCATCGTCCGCGAGGATCGCAACGTCCTCGACCTGTTCACGGCCGACTACACCTTCATTAACGAGCGCATCGCCAAGGTCTACGGCATCCCGAACATCACCGGCGGAAACTTCCGCCGCGTCCCGCTCGCCGACGAGAACCGGCGCGGCATCCTCGGCCACGGCAGCATCCTGATGCTGACGTCGGTCGCCGATCGCACGTCGCCGGTGCAGCGCGGCAAATGGATCATGGAGACGCTGCTCGGATCGCCGCCGCCGCCGGCGCCGCAGGATCCCGCGCCGCCACCGCTCGAGGAGACGAAGGCCGTTGGCGCGGGCGGCAAGTCGCTGACGGTGCGCGAGCGCATGGAGGAGCACCGGAAGAATCCCGCGTGCGCGTCGTGCCACAAGACGATCGATCCCCTCGGCCTCGCGCTGGAGAACTTCGACGTCGTCGGCGCCTGGCGCATCAAGGACAGCGGCGCCCCGGTGGACACGGCGGCGACGCTGTATGACGGCACGCCGATCTCGGGGCCGGCAAGTCTACGCGCGGCGCTCGTCAATCATCCGGAAACGGTGATTCGCAATTTCACCGAGAACCTGATGGCGTACGCGCTCGGCCGGCGCGTGGAGTATTACGACCAGCCCGCGATTCGCGTGGTGACCGCGAAGGCGGCGCAGAACGGCAATCGCTTTTCATCGTTCGTTCTTGGCATCGTGAACAGCGCGGCGTTCCAGATGGCTCGCGCGGAACCCGCCGTGACTACTACCTTGGAGAGATAAGCGTCATGTTAATCACCAAGAAGCACCTGTCCCGCCGCGCGGTCCTGAAAGGGATGGGCGTGACCGTCGCCTTGCCGGTTCTCGACGCGATGCTGCCGGCCGGAGCGGTGTGGTCGAAGGAGGCCAAGGCCGCGTCGGCGCCGAAAGTCCGGCTGGTGGCGATGGAGATGGTGCACGGCTGCGCCGGCAGCACGAAGTTCGGCGTCTCCAAGAACCTGTGGGCGCCGGAGAAAGTCGGCCGCGACTTCGATTTGTCGCAGACCAGCCTGTCGTCGCTCGAGCCGTTCAAGAACGACGTCACCGTTGTGAGCAACACCGACCTGCGCAACGCCGAGGCGTTCACGCTGCCGGAAATCGGCGGCGATCATTTCCGCGCCAGCGCCGTGTTCCTGACGCAGTCGCACCCGAAGCAGACCGAGGGCAACGACGTCTTCGCCGGGACCTCGATGGATCAGGTCTACGCCGCGAAATTCGGCCAGGACACGCCGATTCCGTCGATGCAGCTGTCGATCGAGAACGTCGACCAGGCGGGCGGCTGCACCTACGGTTACTCCTGCATCTACACCGACACCATCAGCTGGGCGTCGCCGACGCAGCCGCTGCCGATGGTGCGCGATCCGCGCGTCGTGTTCGACCAGCTGTTCGGCGCCGGCGCGACGCCGGAAGAGCGCGCCGCCAACCTCCGTGCCGACAAGAGCATTCTCGACTGGGTGACGAACCAGATCTCGACGCTGCGGAAAGAGATCGGTTCGAGCGATCGCCAGCGCCTCAACGAATATCTGGACAACATCCGCGAGATCGAGCGGCGGATTCAACGGGTCGAAGCGCGCAACAGCAGCGGCGAATCGCGGGCGTTCCCCGAAGCGCCGATCGGCGTGCCCGACTCGTTCGAAGAGCACGTCCACATCATGATGGACCTGATCGCCATCGCCTTCGCGTCGGATACCACCCGGGTCTTCTCGTTCAAACTCGGACGCGACGCCTCAGGTCGCGCGTATCCGGAGAGCGGCGTCAACACCGGCTTCCACAACGCCTCGCACCATGGCGAGCGCGAAGACCGGATTCTCGAATTCGCCAAGATCAACCGGTATCACGTCAGCATGGTGCCGTACCTGCTCGACAAGCTGAAGAAGACGCCGGACGGCGACGGCAACCTCCTCGACAACAGCTTGATTCTGTACGGGTCGCCGATGGCCGACTCGAACATCCACAACCACCGGCGCGCGCCGCTGTTCCTCGCGGGTCACGCCGGCGGCCGGTTGAAGGGCGGCGTCCACGTCAAGGCCGCCGACGGCACGCCAATGGCTAACTCGATGCTGACGATGCTGCACCTGCTCGGCCGCGACGACGTCAAGCAGTTCGGCGACAGCACCGGCGAGCTCGATCTGAACAGCGCGTCCGAACTGGCAAAGACGACAGACAAGGCGTAGGAGTGCGACACATGTTCCGTAGAACGATGATCGTGACCGGTGCGGCGACGCTGTCTCTGGCGGCCGCGCTGTACGCCACCGGGCCCGCCGCGTCGATCGTCGACGCCGCGAGCCAGGGCAACAAAGACGCCGTTCGTGCCCTGTTGAAGGACGGCGCCGATGTGAACACGTCGCAGCCAGACGGCATGACGTCGCTCCACTGGGCCGCCCAGAAAGGCGACACCGATCTGGCGAAGACGCTGCTGTACGCCGGCGCCAACATGAAAGCGACGACGCGCATCGGCGGCTATACACCGCTGCTGATTGCGAGCCGGAGCGGCGATGCCGCGATGGTCGAGACGCTCGCTGCGGCTGGCGCCGATGCCAACGCCGCGACCACCAGCGGCACGACGGCGCTGATGTTCGCGTCGCAGGCGGGCAATGCCGCTGCCGTCAAGTCGCTGATCGCGCACGGCGCCAACGTGAACGCAACAGAGAAGGTCAAAGGTGAGACCGCGATCTCGTTTGCCGCTGCCTTCGGCAGGGCCGACGTCATCCGGGTGCTGGCGGCCAATGGCGCCGACGCGAAGGTGACCACCAAGGTCGTGGACCTCGCGGCCTTCAACAAGGAAGAGCAGGAGCGGCTGGCGATGCTGTTCCAGCAGCAGGCGGCCCAGAACGGCGGCCGCGGCGGCGCCGAGCCGCAGGGCCGGCGCGGCTTCAACCCGAACGCGAAGCCCGGCATCGATCGCCAGTACAACTTCACCGAGCTCGTCGCCTACTGGGGCGGCCTGGCGCCGCTGCACCTCGCCGCCCGTCAGGGACACCTCGAGGCGGCGAAGGCTTTGCTCGAGGCTGGCGCCGACGTCAATCAGCAGGCGATCGGCGACAAGGCGACGCCGATGCTCGTCGCGACGATCAACGGCCAGTTCGATCTCGCGAAGATGCTGCTCGACAAGGGCGGCGACCCGGACATCGCGCAGCATAACGGGGTTACGCCGCTCTACGCCGCGCTCAACTGTCAGTGGGCGGCCAAGGCGCTCTACCCGCAGCCGCGCGCGTTCGAGCAGCAGCAGACGTCGTATCTCGATCTGATGAAGGCGCTGCTCGACAAGGGCGCGAACCCGAATGCGCGCCTGACCAAGAAGGTGTGGTACGCGCAGTACGACTTCGATCAGTCCGGCGTCGACGAGATCGGCGCGACCGCGTTCTGGCGCGCGGCGTACAGCGCGGACATCGATGCGATGAAGCTGCTCGTCGCGTACGGCGCCGATTACAACATTCCGACGACGAAGGGTGCCGGCCGTCCGCGGACCGGCGACATCGGCGAACGTCAGGTGCAGGACATCTCAAACTTGCCGCCGATACCGGTCGGCGGGCCGGGCGTCCCGCCGCTGCTGGCGGCCGCGGGCCAGGGCTACGGCGAAGGGTTCGCCGCCAACCACCACAAGTTCGCGCCTGGCGGCATGCTGGTCGCGGTCAAGTATCTCGTCGAAGAGCTTCACGTCGACGTCAACGCGCGCGAGCACGAAGGGAATACCGCGATCCACAACGCGGCGGCCCGCGGCGACAACGAGATGATCGAGTATCTGATCTCGAAAGGCGCCGACCCGAAGATCACCAATCGCGCGGGCCAGACCACGGTGGACATGGCCAACGGTCCAGTGCAGCGCATCTCGCCCTTCCCCGAGACGATCAAGCTGCTCGAGGGATACGGGGTCAAGAACAACCACAAGTGCGTCGGCTGTTAAAGTTAAAAGTTAGAAGTTAAAAGTTAAAACCAGGAAGACAGCGCACCTGTCTTCTTGGTTTTCCTTTCAACTTTTCCCCTTAACTTTTAACTTTTAACTTTTAAGTTTTAACTTTTCACTTTCTCTACCAGGCTGTCAGGGCACTTTCAAACAGCCTGGCGAGCTCCTCAGCCCCTGCCGGGCGTGGCGACAGCTTGGTCACGCGGTGCTGCGGGAGCGTGCCTTCGACGAGCGCCGGTATGTCGGCGGAGGTATAGCCGATCGCGCTGAGACCGTTGGGTGTGCGCAGCCGCTGCATGTACCAGACGAGGCGATCCGCGAGGATTGTGCCGGCGTCCTCCGCGCGGGCGTTCGAGATGTCGGCGCCGAGCGCTTCGGCGGCCTGCAGGTGGCGTCCCGGGCTCGCTGACGCCGTGAATCGAAAGACCGCCGGCGCGTTGAGGATGACCGAGATGCCGTGCGGCACGAGCGGGTGGTCGGCGCCATAGCCTGGCGCCCGATAGTTCTTCACGTTGCCCGAGACCGGATACGACATGCCGTGCGGCAGGTGCACACCGGCATTGCCGAATCCGACGCCGGCGTACGACGCCGCCAACAGCATCTGCGCACGCGCCTCGTCGTCGGATGGATCGTCGACCGCGCGGATGAGGAACCGCGACACCATGCGCAGCGCCTCCATCGACCAGACGTCGCTGATTGGATTCGATCCCTGGTACGCCGGCCGCAAGGACGGGCGGTCCGGACGTGGCCGATCGGTGAACGGCATCGCGGTGTACGACTCGATGGCGTGGCTCAGGATGTCGAGGCCGGTCGAGGCGGCCACTTCCGGCGGCATCGTGCGCGTGTTGTCCGGATCGAGGAATCCGAGTGTCGGCTTGAGCCGCCGGTTGGCGATGCCGGTCTTGGCGTGGAGCGGGCGGTAGTCGAAGATGCTGACACCGGTCGTCTCGCTCCCGGTGCCGGCGGTGGTGGGTATCGCGATCAGCGTCTTCAGCGGTCCCGGCACCGGCAGGCCCTTGCCGATCGGCGGGTTCACGTAGTCGAGGAAATCGGCGGGCGGATACGTCGTGTAGAGATTGACCGCTTTCGCGGTGTCGATCGTCGAGCCGCCGCCGACCGCGACGAACGCGTCGTATCCGCCGTCGCGCGCGAACGCGATCGCATCGAGAAACGACTCGTCGCTCGGTTCGACGCGGACGCGATCGTAGAGCGTCGCCGGCACGCCGCTGTCACGCAGCGATTCCATCACGATCGCAACGGGGCGCATGGCGGCGAGCGTCGGGTCGGTGATGACCAGTGCGCGCCTGGCGCCGAGGTCCGCGAGGTCCATGCCCACCTCGCGCGTCACGCCCGCGCCGAAGCGGACGCTGGACACAGCCATCTCGAACGCGATGTCTTTTGCCATGGTGTCCGCCATTGTAGTGGCAGAAACTGCGGCGTGATCTGACACCAACGACCACCTTGATACGGTCCGTTCCGCTATCCGGCACCGATCCCGGCACCGATCCCGGCACCATACCCGGCACCGATCCCGGCACCATGCCCGGCACCGATCCCGGCACCAACGAACGGACGGACGAACGGGATTTACGCGCCGGCGTCGGCGGACGGCGGAGGCGGCGCCAGCATGCGGCCGACGACGTCGACGAGATCGTCGATCCACAGCGGCTTGAAGCAGACCTGCGCGCCAAGCTGCCGGAGCTCGGTGGCGATCGGTTCTTCGATGAAATAGTCGCCGGTGACGATCGTGACGCTTGGCGCGGGACTGGCCGGGTCAGTATTGGCGCTACGCAGCCGGCGCAGGAATTCGACGCCGCCGAAAATCGGCATGCGCAGGTCGAGGATGATGGCGTCAGGCTTGTGCGCCGTCGCGAGCGCGAGCCCGGTTTCCGCGTTCGTCGCCGTCTCCACGCGATAGCCCTGCAGACGGAGCATCCGCGAAAACGTCAACGCCACGCCCTCGTCGTCGTCGACGACCAGCACGCACTGTGGAAGGGTACCGGACATCAGTCTCCCGCGACCATCGCCGCGGGCTCGTAGCCCGCACGACCGTCCGCGAAGAGGCCTTCGAGCTCGCGTTCGCGCTGGAGCGCGGCCGACACGCTGGTGAAGTACTCCACGATCGCGCCGCCCGGATGATACACACCAAGTCGATACGGACCGTCGGCGCTGACCGCGGTCACTTCCCATCGGACCAAATCGCGGCCCGCTGAAAACACGTTGAGCGTCATGTCGTTTGTGCGAATAACCAAGGGCTGTGCCGGTACAGATTGCACGCGGTTGCACGCGCTGGCAAAGCGGCCATGTTCCAGGCGCACACGGCACTGACGGAACTGAGCTTCGCCGGCACACCCGGTGTGCGCCGTTCAACGGTCATGGAGGATGTGAAGGTGTTCCGTGTGAAGAATCTCGTCAGACGCGTCGGCGGGTCAGCAGCACGATGAGCAGCACCAGCAACACGATGCCGAGTCCGCCACTTGGAAAGAACCCCCACGCGGCGCTGTACGGCCAGGTCGGCAGCGACAGAATCAGCAGCACGATCAGCAGCGCCATCAATAAGCTCAAGGCTCACCTCCGTCCTCAACTGGAGCAAGAGCCCGGCCAACTCGGCTCAGCAGGAGGCGACGCGCCTCATCCACGATGAGGCCGCCATCGCACGGCTTCGCGAGCATCCGATCGGCGCCGGCCAGACGCGCGCGATCCGCGTACTGCCGATCGCCGTATCCACTGATCGCGAGTACGGGAATGTCGTGGGTCCGCGAGTCGGCGCGCAGACGCCGACAGAGCTCGATGCCGTCGATGCCTGGCATGGCAATGTCGGTGAGGATGAGATCGGGATCTATCTCGAGCGCCTTGTGCAACGCTTGATGGCCGTTGTGGGCCTGTTCGACGAGGAAGCCGTCACGCTGCAGTACTTCGGTGTAGAACTGCCGCGTCTCGGGATCGTCTTCGACCACCAGGACGAGGGGCGAAGATGGCGTCGCGTTGCGGCGCGCGGTCATCGTGCCGATGATAGGAGCCTCAATCGTGCGCCACAAGCTCAGGTGTAGGAGCCTTGCGGCACGATTGACCCCACCACGGAAGCCGGAAACCGGCGCCGCTCCGCCTGGCGCCGCTCCGTAATCCTCGGCGATTCAGCCGCGATCATCGGCAGCCGCACCTGGAATAACGAACCGGCGTTTTCCCCCGCGCTCCAGCCGGTGACCGTGCCGCCGTGCAGCTCCACCAGATGGCGCACGATGTTGAGGCCAAGGCCTAGGCCACCGTGTTTTCGCGTCGGTGTGCCGTCGCCCTGATGGAAGCGTTGAAAGAGGTGCGCGGCCACGCGCGTCCCAAAGCCGATGCCCGTGTCCTGGACGCCGATGATGACGTCGTCGCCACTCATCGTCAAACGGATGTCGACGCGGCCGCCGGGCGGCGTGAACTTGATGGCGTTCGAAACCAGGTTCCAGACGATCTGCCGGATGCGATCCGGGTCGCCAATCATGAAGCCAATCTGCTGATCGAGCGTCACGCCCAGCGTGATGTGCTTGGCTGCCGCCGCCGGGCGCACCGAATCGACCGCCGATTCGATGAGCGGCTGAATCCTGATGGCGATCGGATTGATGCGCAGCTTGCCAGAAACGATGCACGACAAGTCGAGCAGATCTTCAATGAGCCGGGCCTGGGCCCACCCCGCGCGTTCGATTCCTGCCACGGCTTTAGCCGTTTGTGCGTCATCGAGTTTCCGGCTCGCCAGCAGCCTGGCCCAGCCGAGCACCGCGCTCACCGGCGTGCGCAACTCATGCGACAGGTTCGCGAGGAACTGATCCTTGACACGATTGGCCGCGTCCGCCTTGCGAGACTGTTCGCCGGCAATCTTGAGCAGCCGCCGATAATGCAGCCCGAGCGCCACCCCAACTAGGGCGATGAGGGTCGCGATGACGGTCAATCCCAAGGCGGAGGCTTCGCCCATCCCCCGTTAGGGTGCAAACGTCCGGCCGGTTACAGCTCAGCCGGCGGGGTTGGCTTAACTCTTGTAATAACCCCGCCCGCTATGGCTGAGACTGTCGTTCGCGTGGCGGCTCTGGCGGACCTCCACTGCACCAAGACCTCGCAGGGCGCCTTTCAGCCGTTGTTCGCGCGCATTACCGAGTCGGCGGACCTGCTGCTGCTGGCGGGCGACCTGACCGACTACGGTCTGCCCGAAGAAGCGCGCGTGCTGGCCAAGGAACTGACGGCGTTGAGGATTCCCGTGGCCGCCGTGCTTGGCAATCACGACGTCGAGTCGGGAAAGGCGGACGAAGTGACGAAGATTCTCGCCGAGGCCGGACTCCACGTGCTGGACGGCGATGCGTGCGAGCTGCTCGGCATCGGCATCGCCGGCGTCAAGGGCTTCGGCGGGGGATTCGGCAAACGCGCGCTCGGTCCCTGGGGCGAGACGATCATCAAGCAGTTCGTTCGCGAGGCGGTCGACGAGGCGCTCAAGCTCGAAGCGGCGCTCGCGCGCTTGCGCACCCCGCAGCTCGTCGCGCTGTTGCACTATTCACCGGTCCAGCAGACCGTCGAGGGCGAACCGCTCGAGATCTATCCGTTTCTCGGATCGAGCCGCCTCGAGGAGCCGCTCGGACGGTATCCTGTCTCGCTGGTGTTCCACGGCCACGCGCACCGGGGCCAGCCGCAAGGGCTCACGAAAAACGGCGCGCCGGTCTACAACGTCTCGATGCCACTGCTGACGCGGACGTTCGCCGATCGTCCACCGTTTCGCGTCTTCGATGTGCGCGTCGACGCCCAGGCGTCGGTGCCGGTCGCGACCGCGGCCACGCGCGGCCGTCGTGCGACCGACGCCGTCGCATCCTGAGGAGACCCGATGGAAACCTCGACCGCCCGTGCGATTCACGATCCGGCGGCGGACTTTTATATCGACGCCTTGCGGAAGCTGCAGGACACGGGGATCCCGTTCCTCGTGGGAGGCGCGTTCGCTTTTTCGCACTACGCCCACATTCCGCGCGAGACCAAGGACGTCGACGTCTTCGTCAAGCCGGACGACTGCCCGCGCGTGCTCGAAAGCTTCGAGCAGCTCGGCTACCAGACTGAGGTGCCGTTCCCGCACTGGCTGGGCAAGATTCATCGCGGCGATCACTTCATCGACATCATCTTCAGCTCGGGCAACGGCGTCGTGCGTGTCGACGATCTGTGGTTCGAGCACGCGCCCAAGACGAACGTGCTCGGTGTCATCGTCCGGTTGTCGCCGGTGGAAGAGATGATCTGGTCGAAAGCCTTCATCCAGGAGCGCGAGCGATTCGATGGCGCCGACGTCCTGCACCTGCTGCGTGAAACCGGTCCGTCGCTCGACTGGCCGCGCCTGCTGATGCGGTTCGGCGATTACTGGCGCGTCCTCTTCAGCCACATCATCCTGTTCGGCTTCGTCTATCCGGACAAACGTCAGAACGTCCCGACCTGGGTCATGGAGGAGCTGACCCGGCGTCTCAGCGTGAGCCGCCCCAATCTTCAGAGCGATGTCTGCTACGGCACGCTGCTGTCGCGGGAGCAGTACCTGCACGACATCGAGCGCTGGAAATACCGCGACAGCCGCGAAGCGCCCGACGGACCGATGACGCGCGAGCAGATCGAGATCTGGACCGATGCCATCGGCAAGATCAAGTAACCTTCACAACTCTCAACTTTCAAGTCTCAACTCTCACAGACAATGAGCCTTGAGACTTGAGACTAGAACTCATCTCATAAATGCGGCGCAGCACCGAGGGCGGCGAGGCGCCCGGCTGGCCAGGCGCGACGACCGAGAATATCGGCAACATGCGAGGAAGGAGCAACGCCGCCAGGCGGGATGCATCGTCGGCCGAATGCCGGCGCATTTATGAGATGAGTTCTAGTTCGGGTTACTGCTGTCGCTCGAGTATCCAGGCGACAGTGCCGATCAACTTCTCCCAAAGCGGGCGATCGCGCCAGCTGGTCAACGTGATTTCGCGCGACCTGGCCAGGTCGGATTCGAAGTCAGCGAGGATTCGCGCCGTCACGGCCTGGTCGCGCACCGCGACGTTCACCTCGTCGTTGTGCTCGAACGATCGGTTATCGAGGTTGGTGGTGCCGATCACCGACCAGAGGCCGTCCACGATCAGCGCCTTGACGTGCGTCATGCCGGGCTCGTACTCGAAGATCCGCACGCCGGCCTCCAGCATCTCCCCGTACATGCGGCGGCTCGCCAGCCGTACCCATCGCTGATCCGTCCTGGCGCCTGGCACGATGACCGTCATCCGGACGCCGCGCTGCATCGTCCGGCAGATGGCGCCGCGGAATGCCTTGTCGGGAAGAAAGTACGGCGTCGCGATATGGATCGTCGACGTCGCGCCCTCGACCAGCAGCTGATACAGCGCGCGGGACGTCGTCGATCGATCGGCGGGGGAGCTCTTCACCGCAAACGCCGGAGAGTCGCCCGCGCGAACGCGCGGCTTGTAGGTATTCGGTCCCGTCAGGATTTCTCCGCAGCATTCCATCCAGTTCTCGGCGACGACGCCCTGGATCTGCGCAACCAGCGGCCCTTCGACCCGGGCCATCATGTCGCGCCACATTGGCTTGCGGCGGTGCGGCTTCAACCACCAGTCCGCGACGCCGGCCCCGCCGACGAATGCCACGGTGCCGTCGACGACCAGCAGCTCGCGGTGCGTCCGGTTGTTCAAGCGGCTCAGACGATACCAGGTGAACCGCTGGTAGGCGGCGACGCGGCAGCCGGCGGCCTCGAGCGGTCGCGACGACTGTCGAATGGCGCCAAAGCTGCCAATGGCATCCATCACGATGGTCACGCGCACGCCGGCCCGCGCGCGCTCGCACAGCGCGTCGATGAAGGTGTCGCCGATCTCGCCTTTCTTGAAGATGTAGCACTCCATGTTGATGCTTTCGCGGGCCGCCCTGATCGCGGCCAGCATCGCCGGGTAGAAGACGTCGCCGTTGGTCAGGATGTCGACGCGGTTGTCCGGCTCGAGGTGCGTCGAGCAGGTCGACTCGATGACGTGGATGAAGTGATCGCTGCGAGCGTCGATCGCGGCTTCGGTGTGGTACGGCACGTGCGGCGTGAACAACACCGCGAGAATCAGCCAGGCGATGAACGCCCCACCGATGATTGTCAGGTAGAGCATGGCGTCGCCGGAACGAGCAGGGAGACGGGCAACCGCTCGAACAGCGCCGCTGCCGGTATCGTCCACCGGCCGTCGATCCGCTCGGCCTGATGTACGGTGCCGGTCAAGACATCGCGCACGGAGGGAGGCGCCGTCTGCAGCTCGACGCAGCTGGCCGGCAGCTCGACCCTCGTGTCCTTCCAGATGCCGCGGCCGAGCGGCGGCCCGGACGCGTCCGGCATCAGCGAGCCGATCAGGCGCGGCACGCAGGTGATCGCAAACGCCGACCCGGCGACGACGCGTGCGAACGCGAACAGCGAATCGCGGCTCGCGCCGGTCGTCGTCAGCGGCACGTATTCGCCCCGCTCGTAGACGTCGCGCCACTGCGCCCGTGCGGCGAGCGCGCGGGTCATCACGAACATCTTGATGCGACCGTCGGTCCGCTTCGCAACGAGCTCCGAAATGTCAGAGCCGGACGCCAGCGACGCGAGGGCCTGCACGCGGACGTCGTAGTCGACGGGCCGCCGGTTGTCAGGGTCGACCAGATTGAGATCCCACAGTTCGGTGCCCTGGTAGAAGTCCGGAATGCCCGGCGCGGTCACCTTGATCATCAGCTGCGCGAGGCTGTTGTAGATGCCGAGCTCCGCCACTCGCGCCTGGAACGGCAGAAAGGATGCGAGAAAGGCGTTCGGCCTGCTCGCATCGAGCGCCGCATCGATGAACCGCTCGACCGCCTGTTCGTAGGCCTCGTCAGGACTCAGCCAGCTGGTGTGCACCTTCGCCTCGCGGAGCGCCTTCATCATGTACGCGCCGATCCGTTTCCGGAAGACGGGATCGGCCTTGTCGCCGCCGAAGGGCCACGCGCCGACGAGCATCTGATAGAGGTGGTACTCTTCGTTTGAGTCCGGGACCGGGCGCCCGTTCAACTCGGTCTTGAACCGGCGGTTCGCGGCGCGCCAGCGCATGACCAGTCCTTTCCACGCGCCCGTCAATTCCGACAGCACGTTCAGGCGCGCCCGGACGTCCTCGCCGCGTTTGGTGTCGTGAGTCGCCGTCGCCGAGAGCGCGGTCGGCCACTGCCGCTGCCGCCCGATCATCCATTGGTGGACAGTCGCCGGATCGAGACCGAAGGTCGTCGGATCGGCGCCGACCTCGTTGAGCGACAGCAGGCGGTTGTAGATGTACAGCGCGGTGTCCTCGATGCCCTTGGCCGCCACCGGACTGGTGATTTGCTGGAACTTCCCGATGAACCGCGCGCGCTCCTCGCATTCCTCGCTGGTCGTAATCCGCGTCTGCTTCAGCAGGAGCCGCTCGATGAAGTCGAACACCAGGGCGGTCACCGCCGGCGCCTGCCGTTTCGCGGACTGCACCGCCTGGTCGATGAATCGCCGGTCGTGATCGCTGACGGCCTGGTCCGGTCCGCCGGCGTCGACATACGTGCGGTAGACCGGGAAGCACGCGATCACTTCCTTGAGCGTCGAGATCAGGCTGTACAGCGTGAAGTCGCGGAAGTGACGGTTCCGTTCGGAGAAACGATTCAATTGGTGTCCGAGCGAATTGATGTCGCCTGACGTGGTTTCATGGAGGACCTGCTTCTTGCTGCGATACGCCAGCGCGTCGAACGACAGCCGTTCGGCCGCCTCGGCGTCATCGTCGTGCAGACGCCGGTCGCGGACCACCCGTTTGTAGATGTCGTCCAGCGCCCGCTCGTTGCGCCGATCGACGAACAGGTTGTTGACGACCGACGCGAACTCGTAGCCCGTCGTCCCGTGCACCGGCCATTCGCCGGACAGCTCCTCGCCCGGGCCAAGGATTTTTTCGACGACGATGTAGAAATCGCGGTTGGGCGACAGCCGCGACTGCAGCCGGTTCAGGTAGTCGGCAGGCGCGAACAGGCCGTCGACGTGATCGATGCGAAGGCCGGTGGCGGCGCCGCGCCGAACCAGCTCGAACACGAAGCGGTGGACCTCGTCGAAGACGGCCGGATCTTCCATGCGCAACGCCGCCAGCTGGTTGACGTCGAAGAACCGCCGGTAGTTGATCTCTTCGGACGCGACGCGCCAGTGCGCGAGCCGGTAGGATTGGGCGTCGAGCAGCGCATCGAGACGATCGAACGTGCGCGGCTGGCCGGCGATGCCGTTGAAGCGCCGCAGGCAGGCTTTGACGTGCGCGTCCACCGCGGCACTGCTGGCGGTGAGCGCTGCCAGACGCCGCTTGACCACTTCCTTCTCTCTCGCCCGCAGCGCAATCGCCTCGGCATCGCGCGAGCTTCGCGATGGCAGGTGCTCGGCCGCGCTCAGGATGCTCTGCAACTCGTCGGCGGCCTCGCCGGCGTGCGATTCCAGCCAGGCTCCCAGTTCGTCGCGCAGAATCATTCCGTAGGTGTCGGGCGCGACCGGCAGCCGATTGTCGTAGTACCTGACGACGAACGCGCCGTTCGCGTGCAGCAGCTGCAGCTCCTGGCGCTCGAGCACGGCGCCGTACTGGTCGCCCAGAGTCGGAATCAGCAGCTTGTCCGCGAGCTCGTCCTTCACCGGATGCCACTCGATGTCGAAGAAGCGCGCGAAGCGCGAGCTCGGACCGTTCTCGAGGACGTCCTGCCACCACGGGTTCGCCGACTGCGCGATGCCCATGTGGTTCGGCACGATGTCCAGCACGTGTCCCATCCCGCGCGATCGGAGCGCGTCGATCCAGCGCCAGTAGTCCTCGTCGGTGCCAAGATCCGGGTTCAGGCGGGTCGGGTCGGCGACGTCGTAACCGTGCGGGCTACCAGGGACCGCAGCGAGGTAAGACGATGCGTAGCAATCGCCGATACCAAGCTCATCCAGGTACGCAACGATTGCCGACGCACGTGTGAACGTAAATTGTGCGTTGAACTGCAGTCGATAGGTCGAAAGTGGGATGCGCGCGCCGGCCACCAGAGCTCGAATAGCAAGCTGAGCGCCACCCTAAACTCTGCCATAGCGTGAACGTCCGTCGAGCTTGGCAACGTACTTGCTGAAACCAGCGACGTGCTCGTCGAAGGGCTGCGTCTGCGTTGAAGTCGCTCGGTTGGTTGTTCGTCGCGCTCGTGCTCCTGACGCCAGTCGCTGGCGCCGCGCAGTCGCCCCTGCAGCAGCCGAGCCGCAACGAACTGCCGACGGATACGCCCGATCGATACACGCAGCTCGATCACCTCAGGCACGCGGTGACGCGGCTGCCGGTCGCCGCCGGCCTGGCGTGCGTGCTGGCGTTGCGTCCACGCCGCCGCGGCACACCGCATCGCCAGGCGCCGGTCATCCAGACGCAGATCATTCTCGCCGTCGTCGGCTCCGTCGTGATGCTGGTCGTCGGCGCCAGCCTCGCCCGCGCATTCGGCATCGTCGGCGCGGCGGGGCTGGTGCGCTACCGGGCCAAGATCGAAGATCCCAAGGATGCCGGCGTCATGCTGTCGACGCTGGCGATCGGTTTGGCCACCGGCGTCGGCCTCTGGATGCTCGCGATTTTTGCGACCGTCTTCATCCTGGGGCTGTTGTGGATCGTGGAGTCGTTCGAGCCGCGGGCCACACACCCGTTCATGCTGAAAGTGAAGGCCAAGGATCCGGCGGCCCTCAGGCCGAAGCTCGAGCAGCTGCTGACGAAAAGCCGGCTCGAGTTCGAGCTGAGGGCGACCTCGCAGGAAGAACTGCACTACGAAGTCCGGGTGCCGCTAAACAAGAAGATCGATCGCCTTTCGGACATCATCGTGAAAGTCGATCCGGACAACGCGACCGCCGTCGAGTGGGACGAGAAGAAGGAAAAGAAGTAAGAACTTAAAAGTTAAAAGTTAAAAGTTAAAAGTTAAAACGTTATCTGTAGTTGCCGAACTGAAGCGCGACGCCGAAGTCGTGCTCGCGCAGCGCGCGCATCGCGTCCTGCAAGTCGTCTTTCGACGGCGAGCTCACACGCACCTGATCGGCCTGAATCGCCGCCTGCACCTTCTTCAGCTTCTTCTCCTTGATGAACTTGATGATCTCGCGCGCGGCTTCGATCGGGATGCCCTGCTGGATCGGAATCACGCGACGGACCGCGCCGCCGGCGGCGGGCTCTGACTCCGGCGCCTTGAAGTTCTTGATCGCGACGCCGCGCCGAACGAGCCGGGTCTGGATGATCTCCCAGAGCGCGTTCATCTTCATCTCGTCGTCGGTTGTCAGCGTCAGTGTCTTCTCGGCGGCGTTCAGGTCGATGTCGGCCTTCGCGCCCTTGAAGTCGTAGCGCTGGCCGACTTCTTTCCGCGCCTGGTTCAGCGCGTTGTCGACCTCCTGGAAATCGATGGTCGACGTGATGTCGAACGAAGCATTCGTCGGCATGGGGTTATTTTAGGCGGTGTTTGAATACGTGGCGCGCCCGTGCCTCCTCGACCGAGTGCGACACCTTGACGTTACCTTCCTTGTCGGCCAGCTTCGACAGCTCCGAATAGTACTTCTCCAGAGTCCGCAGCTCATCCTCGGAGAGTGATTCCGCATCGATCAGCCGGTTGCTCGCGCCTTCGAGCGCGGCGACAATCTCGTTCAGCTTGATGTGAATCGCCAGCGAATCCTTGTTCTGCGTCCGCTGAATGAGGAACACCATCAGGAAGGTGACGATCGTCGTGCCGGTGTTGATGACCAGCTGCCACGTGTCCGAGAAATGAAAGACAGGGCCGAGGATCGCCCAGACGACGATCACGATGCAGGCGAAGCCGAAGGCCGGCGTGCTGCCGGCCCACCGCGTGACCTTGGACGACATCGTTTCGAACGTCCGACCGAGCGAGCCCGGATCTTTCCGCTTCGGCATGGATAGAATCATAGCGTGGGCGATCGGCCTCGCGTCGGCATCTCCGCGTGTCTTCTCGGCGAACCGGTGCGGCACGACGGCCGGCACAAGCGTGACGCGTGGCTCGTCGATGTCCTTGGACCGCAGGTGGAATGGGTGTCGGTGTGCCCCGAGGTTGAGGCGGGCTTTGGCACCCCGCGCGAAACGATGGAGCTGGTCCACGATGCAAACGGCCGCACGGCGTTGATGACGACCGCGACGAAACGCGACCTGACCGACATCCTGCAGCGATACGCCGAGCGCCGGGTCGAGGAGCTCGCGCGCGCCGATCTCGATGGCTATGTGCTCAAGGCCGATTCGCCGAGCTGCGGCCTCGAAGGTCCTGGCCTGTTCGCCGCGGTGCTGACAGCCCGGATGCCCGAGTTGCCGATTGTGGACGAGCGCCAGCTCGACGACGGACACGCGCGCCAGCGCTTCGCCGACGGCGTGCGCGCGCACCACCGTGCGAGATCTGTGGCGGCAGAATCGTCAGCATGGCGCGACGTATCGATTGTCAGAATGCAGGACGGCAAGGCGTCGCGCGCGACCGATCGGGCCGCCACCGAGGAGCCACTCGAGATCCGGCTGCACGGCCAGCCTTTCGCGGTGATCATGCGCACGCCGGGCACCGATCGGGAGCTGGCTGCCGGGTTTCTGCTTGCGGAGCGGGTGATCCGGAATGCCGACGAGCTGGGTACGATCGAGTACTGCATGGATCGCGGCGACAATCACAACGTCGTGAACGTGACGCTGGCGCCAGAACTCGGAGATCGTATTGCGAGCATCGTCGACGGCCGTCGGAATGTGACCACGAATTCCTCGTGCGGCCTCTGCGGGAGACGCACGATCGAATCGCTGGCGACGGACGTTGCGCCGCTCGGCGCCACGTGGCGGGTTGGCGCGTCCACGATTGGGCAGATGCCGGCCCAGCTTCGAGAGCGGCAGGCGATTTTCGACGAAACGGGCGGCCTGCACGCCGCCGGCCTGTTCACGCATGATGGCCAGCTGATCGACGTGGCGGAGGATGTCGGGCGCCACAACGCGGTGGACAAGATTGTCGGCCGCCGGCTGATGCGCGACGCGCTTCCGCTGTCGTCGCACGTGCTGTGTGTGAGCGGCCGCACGTCGTTCGAGATTGTCCAGAAGGCGCTGTTTGCCGGAATTCCAGTCGTTGCCGCCGTGTCGGCGCCGTCGACCCTGGCGATCGATCTGGCGCAGGCGTTCGGCATCACGCTCGTCGGCTTCGTGCGCGGCGGCGATTTCACGATCTACGCGCACGCGGAGCGCGTCGAAGGATGAGGAGGCTCGATTGACGGCCGGTCTGCTCGCGAAAGATCGGATCGTCGCCCCGCCTGGATTCAACCGGTGGCTCGTCCCGCCCGCCGCGCTGGCGATCCATCTCTCGATCGGCATGGCGTACGGATTCAGCG
>Ga0193696_1000190_pt1 | contig 24240 bp, 15 predicted proteins | sample L3m1metaG_FD_145074 | JGI IMG/M metagenome (GOLD analysis project Ga0193696, IMG submission 145074) | Soil microbial communities from a riparian zone of the East river system, Colorado, United States - L3m1 | ecosystem: Environmental > Terrestrial > Soil > Riparian zone | place: USA: East River... | reverse complement strand
CAGTCATTCATTGGCTGCGAGGAGCACCGGGCGTCGCGGGTCGTGGCCGCGGTCCCTTGGACCGAGCCTGCGCCGGCGTCAGTCGGCAAACGCGTCCGAAAGCGCGGAGGGGCACGCCGCCGCTGATTCGACACCGCCGATCGAATCAGCTCTGAGCCGAAATGATTGCTGGAAAGCCTACGAATCACCGCAGGCGGCGTGCGCAGCGTGAGCACGAGCGCGACAGGACGCGTTTGCCAGGCTCGCCGTCCAGGGAACGCGGACGCGACTCGCGACGCCCGGTCGTGCGGACGACGCGGCGCATCGTCTTACGTTCGCCGAGATTATTTCAGTGGACGCGGTGTCGCGTCGCCGTCGGTCATCCCGAGACTCCATTTGATCGCTTCGAAGTACATCCGATAGACGCTCGGGTCGTCCCAGGTGCTGGATGCGTGCCCCAGCGCGGAATAGAACACGCGTCCCTTGCCGTACATCCTGGCCCACGCCAGTGGGAAGTCGCCGTCCGTGCGATGGACTTCGGAGTTGGCCGGCATCTTCGACACGTCGAGCCGCAGCACGACGCGAATCTTGTCGCGGGAGTAAGTCTTCGCCTGATAGAACTCGTCGGTAAAACCGAACACCGTCGGGAAATGTTTGGTGGCCGGGAACGCGGGATCCTCGTTGATGACGCTGCCGTACGCCGTGTTCCAAGGGTGTCCATCGTACCGCGCGCCAAGCAGCTCGCCGAACTCGGGCCACGATTCGAATGCCGTTACCGCGGTGTGCGCGGCCACGAACCCCTTGCCCTCGTCCCTGACGAACGACAGCAGGTCGGCCTTCTGCTGGGCGTTCAGTTCGACTTCGCGATGACCGAGGAAGAAAATCGCATCCACGTTGCTCAGACTCGGGCCACCGCTCGCCGGCTGACCGCTGGTCATCGTGGGTTGCTTCGAGACGACGCTGGAGTCGGTCCGGATGTAGGTGTCGTAGGCGCCCGACTCGTAGCCGAGCCGCTCGATGACCGCCAGCGCATGAGAGACCGAGTCGTGCTGCGCGATGCCGTTGCGCGTGTCGGCCCAGGCCAGGACGGCTTTGCGCGTCCGTACGCCTCGTCCACCCCCGCGACCGCCGCCTCGTCCCCCCACCTGACCCACTTGAGCCGCCAGATCGCCGAGCAGCGCGAGCATCGACAGCGTGACCACCGCAACCAGGAATCTAAATGGCTTCATGCGTCCTCGGACGCTAACACCCTGGATTGCCGCTGCCAACGAAGTAACGGTGCTGCTACGGTTACGAGATGGCGCCGCCATGGGCGTCGCGCTTACGCGTGTGAGTGACCGGCTCGCCTGGTTACTGCGGAAGCGCAAAGGCGTACAGCGCGCTCCCGCCGCCAAGGAGCACGTACTGCCGGCCGTCGAGCTCGTAGGTCACCGGACCGTTGCCGACGCGGCCGATCGCGGAATGCCACAGCGTGGTGCCGTCGCTGGTGCGCAGCGCCAGCGCGTTGCCGACCGAATCGCCGGTAAACGTCACGCCGGACGCGGTCGTCAGCACGCCGGCGGCCGAAGCGCCGTCGCCCAGATCGTGGTTCCAGCGGATGGCGCCGGTCCGATAGTCAATCGCGCGCAGCACGCCTCGTCCCCACAGGTTGTAGTCGGCGCCCGCCCAGCCGTACTCACCGTGTTCCGGCTTGAAGAAGTAGATGCCGTAGCCGTCGTGGGCGCTGACGACCAGCAGACCGTTCCTGGGATCGAAGCTCGGCGAGCGATAGTTGGTGCCGCCGCTTTCATTCGGCGCGATCAACACGCCGTCCCGTGACGGCTCCTTCGCCGGGTCGGGGATTGGCCGACCTTCGCTGTCGATCCCCTTCGCCCAGTTGACCGTCGCGAACGGCTTGGTCAGCAGGTTCTTGCCGGTCGTGCGATCCAGCATGAAGAAGTAGCCGTTGCGCGACGCCTGCAGCAGCAGTTTGCGCGGCGCGCCGTTGAAGTCGGCATCGACGAGGACGGGGACCTCCGCGGCATCCCAGTCGTGCGTGTCGTGCGGCGACGCCTGGAATCCCCACGCCAGCTTCCCGGTGTCCGGATCGAGCGCGACGATGCTGCCGGTCCAGGGGTTGTTGCCGGGACGAATCGGACCGTTCAGCACCGGCGTCGGGTTTCCGGTGCCAACAAAGACGAGATTGAGATCGGGATCGTAGGTGCCGGTCATCCACATCTGACCGCCGGTCGCGCCGCCGCTCTGAGAGCCAGGCGTGCCGAGAGGCGGCGTGCTGTAAAACGTCCACTGGTGCGCACCCATTTCGGGATCAAACGCTTGCAGGATGCCCGGCAGGTTGTCGAAGTCGCCGGACACGCCGACCAGCACGTGGTTGCGAATCACCAGCGGCGCGTTCGTCGACCAGTAGCCGCGCTTGGCGTCGGCGACGACGACGTCCCACTTCACCTTGCCGGTGTTGGCATCGAGGGCAACCAGATGCGCATCAGGTGTCGTGAGGTAAACCGAATCCTTGTAGACCGCGGCGCCGCGATGGCCGATGTGGAATCCCTGATTCGTCGGATACGTGTAGCGCCACAGCTGCCTGGCCGAGCGGGCGTCGATCGCCCAGATGTTGTCCGGCGTCGTGATGTAGATGATGCCGTTGACGAGAATCGGCGTGGCCTTGATCTGCTGCGTCTGCCCGGTCTGGAACGCCCACGCCAGCGTCAGCTGACGAACGTTGTCCGGCGTGATCTGCGTCAGCTTGCTGTGGCGCTGACCGGAAAAGTCGCCGTGGTAGGTGGGCCACTCGCTCTGGGCTGAGACGACCGCGCTCAAGGCGATTGCCAGCACGCACGCGTTGCGGCCGAGGGCAGCCCTGAAGGGCTGCGCTACGAGTGTCGGAGGCGTTTGACCGGTGCGGAACGCGCTGACCACAGAGCCGCAGCTCGCCGAAGAACTCGTAGCGCAGCCCTTCAGGGCTGCCCGGTCAGCGTAGCGTCTGCAGGAACGCCAGAACATTGTGCATATCCTCATCGGTGTACTTTCCAAGCTGCTCGATGTGCGCCTGCAGCGGATCGTCGACGGTGAACGTCACCTGGTTCGTGGGAAACGATCGATACGCGCCCGACGCGAGCGTTACCGCAATCGTGAACTCGTCGCGATACGCAAGCGTCCCAGCCACCTTCTCGCCCGACTTCGGCGTGATGGCCACCTTGGCGTGGGACGGCTTGCCCGCCGCCGGGTTCGGATACAGCATGCGCTGCAGCAGCGGCAGGCCTTCATGGCGTTTCGCGACGCCGGCGAGATCGCCGGTCGCGGAATGACAACGCGCGCAGGCACGATCGAAGTACTTCTTGCCGGCCTCCGCGTTGCCGGTCTGAAGGTCGGCGAGGTCGACTGCGCGCCGGCCGCCCGTCAGAGAAGCGGCCCTGTTCTTCTGGTCGTGAATGAACGCGACGACGGCGGCGACGTCGGTGTCGCTGAACGTGAACGCGGGCATGCCCTTGTCGACGCGGCCCGCACGCAGCAACGGCCCGATCTTGTTGCCGCGGACATCCTCTGCCACCATCGGCGCGCGGGTCAGATCGGGTCCGGTCTCGCCGCCCATCGCGTCGCGGCCGTGACAGAAGCCGCACTGCGCTGAAAAGATCGGCTGACCGGCGCGCACCTGCTCCGGCGGATACGTCTGCGGCGTCGCCGACGCCGGCGGCGGCACCGATGCCGGGCTCGCCTGGCTGCCGCGGCCGCCGGCCGGCGCGGGCGGCGGTTGAGCGCCGCGGCCCGCAGGTGCTGGCGGTTGATCGATCGCCGCCAGGTCCGCGCGCACGCGCACCGTGTCGGCCGTCGGAAAGTCGGCGGGGATCGGCTGGGTCACCGCGCCGGTGGCAGCCCACTCGGTGCCGCGCTGAAACGTCACGACGAAGTCCACGGAGCTCAGCGCGCTGATGTCGTGTCCCATCGTGGTATGGAACACGCGTCCCTTCCCGTAACTGAGCACCATCAGCTGCGGCTCGTCGCGTCCGGTGCCGTTGTTCGACGCATCGGAGTGGGCGGTGGCCAGTACCGTCATGTTGCGGCCAGGCCCGCGCATCAGCGCGTACAGCTCGTCGCCCTGGTGCATCCACATCGCCGGCAGGCCACGCGTGATCGGGTGATTCGCGTCGCGCACTGTGACCTTGAACGGCAGCCGCTGTCCGTGGCTACCGGCGCGGCCTGGCGCAGGGTCCGACGTCAGCTTGCCGTCCTTGTAGAACCAGTACGGGCCGGCCGCTTCGGTGCGGTCGCGCCAGCCGCCGATGCCAATCATCTCGTTGAACGCCTTCCAGCCGGGGAATGCGTTGTCGGCGGCGTGCACGATCACGACGCCGCCGCCGTTGGTCACGTAGCGTTCGAACGACGCCTTCAGCTCGGCGGGCCACCGATCGTCCGGCGCGTCGTAGTTGAACACCACCACCTGATACTTCGCGAAGTCCGGCTTGAACGCGCTGAAACCCGCGCCGGCCGGGGGCGCCGTGACGACATCGACGTCGAACAGCTTCGCGTCGTCCAGCTGCTTTTTGAGCGAGACGGTCGTCGCCTGCCACTTGTGATACGGCCCGCCGCTTTCACCGTCGAGGAGCATCACGCGGATCGGCGCAGCCGCGCGCGGCGCGACCGACGCCATCAGGAGAACGGCGATCAACAGCAGTCTCTTCATCGGCTATCTCCACGCACACCGAGCAGCACTTCCATCGTCAGCTGATCGAGGCGCTCGTAGCCGAGCCCCCGTTTTCCTTGTTTACCGAGCCCCGTCACCAGCGCCTGAATGTCCGGGTCCGCATTCCACTGACGCGCGCGCTCGCGCAGGATCAGATACGTCCGCATGCAGCCTCGCGCGAAGTCGCGCACGCCATCGTAATCCTCCGTCCGGTAGGCGTGAGCGTCGAAATGACGCGGGCCGTCGTAGCCGACGTCCTCGAGGAACTTGACCAGCCAGAAGGCGGACTTCGGGTTGGCGGAGCCGAACCGGAAGTCCTGGTCGTAGCGCCCGGGCACCTGATCGTTCAAGTCGATGTGAAAGAGCTTGCCGGCTTCCCACGCCTGCGCCACCGCGTGCACGAAGTTGAGACCGGCCATCTGTTCGTGCGCGACTTCGGGATTCACGCCGACCAGCTCGGGATGAGCGAGCGTGGGGATGAACCCGAGGTACGCGCCGGTCGTCGCCATGTAGATGTCGCCGCGCGGCTCGTTCGGTTTGGCTTCGAGCGCGAACTTGAAGCCGTACTTGCGGTCGATCGAATACTCGCAGAGCGCGTTGACCGCTTCGCGCAGGCGCTTGACGGCTTCGTCGGGCCGGCGGCACGCGTCGGTCTCCGTGCCCTCGCGCCCGCCCCACAGCACGAAGATCTTGGCGCCCAGCTCCGCGCCGAGGTCCATGGCGCCTTTGGTCTTCTGCAGGGCGAAGGCGCGAACGCCGGCGTCGTTGGCGGTGAAGGCGCCGTCGCGAAACACCGCGTCGTAGAACAGGTTGACCGTCGCCATCGGCACGACCAGGCCGTGCTGTTTGCACGCGGCCTTGAATTCCTTGACGATGCGATCGCGATCGGCGGGAGACGCGTCGATCGGCACCAGATCGTTGTCGTGCAGGTTGACGCCCCACGCGCCGACTTCGGCGAGGAGCGCGACGGCGTCGACCGGCGGCAGCGGGTCGCGCACCACGTCGCCGAACGGATCGCGTCCGCGATTGCCGACCGTCCACAAACCGAACGAGAACTTGTGCTCCGGCTTCGGAGCGTACGGATCAGCCATGAATGCTCCCGAGCGCGGGGTAGAGGCGCGTATAAGCCGCGTACTGATGATTCATCGAAGCAGCGTGCGCTGGTCGAGGCTCTGTCACGGTGGCCCGGCGCACCAGAGCATCGCACGCGGCGTCCACCGTTGGCCAGAGTCCGATGCCGACGGCGGCCAGAATCGCTGCGCCGTAGGCGGCGCCTTCGTCGGCCTGCACCGTGTCGACGGCACGGCCGTAGACGTCGGCCTGAATCTGCCGCCACAGCGGCGAGCGCGACCCGCCACCGCCCAGCCGCACGCTTTCCACCGGCACGTCGAGCTCGGAAAAAATCGAGAAGGTGTCGCGCAGGCTGAACGCCACGCCCTCGAGGATCGCGCGGACGACGTGCCCGCGGCCGTGACTGGCGGCCAGTCCGACGAGCGCGGCGCGGGCGTTCGGGTCGCAATGCGGCGTCCGTTCGCCCATCAGGTAAGGCGCCCACAAGACGCCGTCGGCGCCGGGCTCGACGCGCGCGGCTTCGGCAGTCAGATCGTCGTACGACGCGCCGTCCACGATCTGATCGCGGAACCACTTCAGCGACAGACCCGCGGCCTGCGTCACGCCCATCACGTGCCATCGTCCCGGGATCGCATGGCAGAACGTGTGGATCCGGCCGCGAGGATCGGTGGCGGGACGATCGGTCGCGGCAAAGACCACACCCGACGTGCCGATAGTCGCGCTGACCGCGCCGGGGCGCGTGATCCCCATGCCGATCGCACCGGCCGCCTGATCGCCCGCGCCGGCAACGATGGGCGTGCCGGCGGATAGGCCGGTGAGCGCGGCCGCCTCGCGGGACACCCGGGCGGAAATCGCCGGCGACTCGAACACCGCGGGCAGCAGGCGTTCGTCAACGCCCACGGCGTCCAGCATCTCGCGCGACCAGCGCCGATGTGTCACGTCGAGCATCAGCGTGCCCGACGCGTCCGCGACATCGATCGCGTGTTCGCCGCTCAGCTGAAAGCGGATGTAGTCCTTCGGCAGCAGCACGTGGCGCACGCGGCTCCAGACGTGCGGCTCGTGACGGCGGACCCACAGCAGTTTCGTCAGCGTGAAATTCGTGAGCGCGGGATTCGACGTCAGCTGGAGCAGCCGATCGCGGCCGACGGTGTCGTCCAGCCACTGGCACTCGGCCTCGGTGCGCTGGTCGCACCAGATGATCGACGGCCGCAGGACCGCGCCGCCCGCGTCGAGCAGCACCGCGCCGTGCATCTGTCCGGAGAGACCGATGCACGAGATGGCATCGGCCGCGACGCCAGTCTGCGACAGGACCGCGCGCAACGCATCCTGCGACGCGCGCCACCAGTCGGCGGGAGCCTGCTCGGCCCACGCCGTACGCGGCGAGGCAAACGGCGCGTGCTCCGCCGTCGCCGAGCCCAGGAGCGCGCCATCTTCTCCAAGCAGCAACGCGCGCGTGCCGCCGGTGCCGACGTCGATACCCAGAACCGGAATAGTGCCCTCCCGATAACGGAGACTACGGGGCGAACGGGATCACACGGAGGAACGGAGCAACGGAGATTGAACGGAGAGGAGTGGTTCGACGGGTCGGCCTGCTCCGCAGGCCGACGAGCGCGGACGGATCGGATCGCGAAAACGAGCACCATCAGTTCTCGAGGTGTTCGTTTTCACGATCCGATCCGTTCGCGCTGCGTCGCTTCGCGACGCCCGTCGAACCGTACCTCTGTTCGTCTCTGTTGCTCCGTGTCTCTCTGGTTTACCCGTTCTCTCCGTCCTCTCTGTTGTCTCAGCGGCGCAGGAGCCCGTCGAGGTCATACAGCCGTCCGTCTTTCATGACGCGCTTCACGCGCCGCAGGTCTCTGATGTTCGCCAGCGGGTTGCCGTCGACGATCACGAGGTCCGCGAGCTTTCCGATCTCGATGCTTCCGAGCTGGTCGCCGGCGCCCATCGCTTCGGCCGGCACCCTGGTCGCCGTTCGCAGCACTTCCACCGGCGACAGGCCGCCGGCCACATAGTTCTCGAGCTCCATCAGGAGACTCAGTCCGTACGGATTGATCGGCGCGTCGGTACCGGCCGTCACTCGCCCGCCGCCCTTCACGACCTGATACACCGTGCGCTCCTGCGGCGTCACGAGTCGCGCCGCCTCGTCGATCTGGGCCGGCGTTGCCGGCGTGCGCGTCTGATCCCGCCAGCGCTGCGCCACCGATGCGGGATACAGCTTCTGGATCCGCGCGTCGTCGATCCACGACGGATCGCGCATCGTCTGCAGCCGGAAGCCGCCCTGGATGCCAATCGTCGGCGTCAGCGTCATCTTCGACGCCGTCAACAGCTCGATGACGTCGCGATACGACCGCGACAGACCGCTGATCTTCGGCGAGTAGCCGCGGCGGCTGGTGCCGCGAATGTGCTCGACGCCGTCGGCGCCGAATGCGACCGCCGGATAGAGCTCGTGCGACGTCACCGGCATCCCCATGCCGTGCGCTTCCTCGATGATGCGCTTCTGCATCTGATCGGGAAGCCGCACGTAGGTCTTGACGAAGTCGAAGCCGAAGTCCTTCGCGTGACCGAGGACGCGCGGCAGCTGGCCGGTGTCGTCGAGCGACGTGCCGCCGGGATAGTACACGCGCGTGCCGTCGAACGGCTCTCCCGTGGTGAAGAGGCGCGGTCCGATCCGGACGCCCGAGTCGTAGGCTTCGCGGCTCTCGAACGTCTCGTACGAGTTGGTGGCAGGGTTACGGACCGTGGTGATTCCCCAGGCAAGAAACGCGCGCCCGAGCGCTTCCCCGTAGTCCTTGCTCAAGTGCGTGTGGATCTCGATCAACCCGGGAGTCACCGTCTGGTCCGAGGCGTCGATGACCTCGCCGACGTGGCGCGTGTCACTGTGCGGCTCGACGCTCCGGATCCGGCGACCTTCGACGACGATGTCGAGATTGGTCCGGAGCGTGTCGGTGAGACCATCCCAGACGCGGCCGGCGTGAACGGTCGTCGTCCGCGTCGTGTTCGCAAGTGGGATCCACGTCAGGTGCGGATCGATTTCCTGGACGATCTTCCCTGATGCGACCTCGACCAGCTTGAGGCGATCGCCGCTCTGGTACAGCAGCCGGCGCGAGTCGCCGGTCCACGTCGGCGATCCCGAGAGCCCGGTGGAGATGGCGCGCGGCGGACGCTGTGGCGCGCCGTCGCGCGCGACCGGCCAGACCGTGAGAAGGCCGTCGACGATCGCGGCCATCTGCGTGCCGTCGGGCGACCAGACCGGGCCGTAGTCCTCGCGCATGCCGATCGACTTGTGCGGCATCGGATCGAACCAGCGATCCGGCTGCCCGTCGAGCGAGATGCGCAGCACCTGATTGGTGCCTTCGCGGAATCGCGTCGAGTAGACCTTGAGGGACGACACGACCAGCGCACGGCCGTCGGGCGACCAGCTCGCCCGGCCGGCTTCGTTGAGGTGTTCGTGAGCGCGCGTGACCGCGCCGCTCTTGACGTCGACGATTTGAATCTGCCCTTCGGGATCGCTGAAGGCGATGCGCGATCCGTCGGGCGACCACGAGGCCTGCATCGCCGCCGCGTTCAGGCGCGTGAGCTGGCGATCGGTGCCGCTCTGCAGATCGCGCACCCAGATGTTCATCACCCCGTCCCGATCGGATGAAAACGCGAGCGATCGGCCGTCGGCCGACCAGGCGGGATCGGTGTCCAGCGCCGCGTCGTGCGTCAGCCGCTGCGCGGACCCACCTTCGCGCTCCGCGCTTCGGTGGGCAAGCCCGCCGACGGGCATCAGCCAGAGGTCGCCGAGCGCGGCAAACGCCACGCGCGTCCCATCGGGAGATACCACGGGGTGCATGATGCCGCGCACGGGCTGGGGCCCTCCGAGATCGAACTGGCGCGGCTTCGGCGTGAACTCGGATCGCGCGAACGAGATGTCGGCGGTCAGCTCGACGATGCGTGCGGCGCCGCCGGACACGGAGCGACGCTTGATCTTGCCGTCCGCCGTGTAGAGCACTTCGGACGGCGAGACCCACTGCGGCCGGAACGGAAATACGTCCTCGTCCGGATCGGCGATGTTGCGGTCGCCGCCGCTCGGGGCGCTGACCATCAAGCGGCTTCGGCCATCGGCAATCACGTTGAACGCCACCGTCGATCCGTCCGGGCCGAATGCTGGCGCCGCGACGGCCCCGTCGGCGGCTGCGATCAGCCGCTCGGAGGCGCCGGACGCATCCACACCGATCGCGTAGACGCCGGGCTTGTCGCGCCGATCGGACACGAACGCAATCTCACCGCTGCCCTTCCACGACGGATAGAACTCGTTCGACGGATCGGACGTGACCTGCTTGACCTCTCCGCTCGCCAGCGTCAGCGTCCAGACGTCGTACGAGCCGCTACGGTCTGAAGAAAACGCGATGCGGCGTCCATCAGGCGACCACGCGGGCTCGCGATCATCGTAAGGGCTGGATGTGACCGGCCGCAGGTCGGTGCCGTCGGCCTTGACCGTCCAGATCTGCCAGGTGCTGGTCCAGTAGGCTTGAAAGCCGATGTGGGTGCCGTCCGGCGACCACGACGGCTGCCGGGCGTCCATCGCGATGCCGGTGATCGGCTTCGCCACGCCGCCGGCCGCGGGCATGGTCCACAGCGTGCCGAGCAGGTCGATGGCGAGCGTCCGCCCGTCCGGCGACAGTGCGGCCGCCATGTTCGTCCCCTCGTGGAGTGTGACGTGAACAAAACGGCCGGGTGTGGGTATTTGCGCGCTGACGACGAGCGTCGCGCCGATCAACATCGCGACGCTCGAGAGTTGCCTACGCATGTGGTTACGTGTCGGGGCTAGGGACTGGGGGCTAGCTGCTAGCCCCTAGCCCCAAGCCCCGACGGACTGCATCGGCAGCTACGTCGTCGTCGTGACGGCCGCGAGGACACCACGCATGTACGCCATCGACTCGATCATCCCCTGCAGCGGCGCCTTGGCGTTGATCTCGTACTCGAGGCCGACCTGACCCTGATAGCCGATCTCGATCAAGGTCCTGAAAAGCGCCGGGAAGTCGATCACGCCCTTGCCGACTTCGACCTGGCTCTCCCGCTCGCTCTTCGACGACAGATCCTTGACGTGCATGTCGTACAGACGATCTTTGCACTCGCGGCACGCCTGGACCGGGTCGGTGCCCGTGCGCAGCGTGTGGCCGATGTCGATGCAGAGTCCCAGCCGCTTGTCGCGCGACTTCACGGCGGCGTACGCGTCGCGCGGCGCCGGCCAGTTCTTGTTCTCCGGCCCGTGATTGTGGATGGCGACCTTGATGTCGTACGTCTTCGCCATCTGCTCCAACGTATCGAGGGCGGCCGGATCGGGATCCACGTAGATCAGCGGAAACCCGGCGTTCTTCGCGTACTCGAATTCCTTTTTGATCTGCGCGGCGTCGTTCTTGATGGTGATCGTGCCGCCGCCCATGATCGTGATGCCCGCCGCCTCGATCTTCGCGCGGATGGCACGCGTCGCCTCCGGCGTGTCGGTCCGCGGCACGTGCACGTCTTTGAACGTCATGTACTTGACGTCCATGAGCTTGGCCCAGGCCAGCGCCTGGTCGAGCGGAAACTCGCGCATCGAGTACGAGGCGAGGCCCAGCTTGAGACGCTCCGGTTTGCCACCAGCCGGGGATCGCTCGGCTGAAGCCGTCGCGCTCCCTGGAGTGGCGGTTTCTCCGGCAGCGCGCAAAGCCGATTCGGCGCCCGTAAAGCGCCCGAGGCTCGTCCACCCGGCGGCAGCCGCGACAGTACCGACGAAGCGGCGGCGGGAGCGATCAGTGGTCATACCAATCTCCTTCCGCCTTCGCCCTGCGGGCTTTGGCGGACAAGTCTCCTAGTGTCTCCCCCGCGGCGTTAGGGCCCCGGCGGGACAGGGGTGAGAAATCCTACCGCAGGTGCCCGCCCCGTGCCTTACACTGTGCGGTGAAAGCGAGGGCTTCTGTGGCCATCAACCAAGACGACAAGAACGGCATTTCGCGGCGCGAATTCGGCGCCAAAGTGGGCGCGGCGGCGGCGGGGATTGCGGCCGGCAGTGAATTCTTCAGCTCGAAGGCCGAAGCGGCGGCGGCCCCGGTTCGCGCGGCGCGGCGGATCCTCGGCGCGAACGATCGCGTCGTCACCGCGAGCATCGGCATCCGCGGCCAGGGCAATTCCCTGAAGCGCGGATTCGCGAAGCTCAAGAACGTCGAGATCAAGACGCTGTGCGACATCGACGCCAACCTGGCGCCCGAGCGGATCAACGACGCTCGCCTCAGCGACGTCACGACCTTCAAGCCCGGATTCGAACAGGACATGCGTCGCGTCTTCGACGACAAGGACATCGACGCGGTCGTCATCGCCACGCCGAACCACTGGCACGCGCTGGCGACGATCTGGGCGCTGCAGGCCGGCAAGCACGTCTACGTCGAGAAGCCCTCGTCGCACACTGTCGTCGAAGGGCGCCGGATGGTGGAGGCCGCGCAGCGCTACAACATGATCGTGCAGGTCGGCACGATGAACCGCAGCCGGCCGGCCGTGAAGGATGCCATCAAGTTCATTCACGAAGGCGGCCTCGGCAAGGTCTACATGGCGCGCGGGCTCTGCTACAAGCCGCGTCCGGCGATCGGCAAGTACCCTGACGGGCCGTTGCAGCCCGGCGAGAAGTACGCACTCACGCTGACGTCGACCAACTACGAGCCGACTTACGACGCGCAGTACCTGTCCAAGGTCGATTACGACCTGTGGCTCGGCCCCGCGGCGAAGCGGCCGTTCAACCGCAACCGCTTCCACTACAACTGGCACTGGCACTGGGAGTACGGCAACGGCGACAGCGGCAACCAGGGGCCGCACCAGTTCGACATCGCGCGCTGGGGACTGCAGAAGCAGGAACACCCCGTGAAGATCAAGTCGGTCGGCGGCTACGCCGGCGAGGAGTCGTCGCAGGAGACGCCGAACTACCAGACCAGCTTCTTCGAGTACGCCGACGGCGCGGTCCTCGAGTTCGGCACCCGCGGCGGGTTCACCAACGACGAAGGCAGCGTCAAGATCGGCAACCTGTTCTACGGCACGAAAGGCTGGCTGTGGATCGAGGAATCAGGAAAGAAATGGCAGTCGTACTTCGGACCCAAGAACGAAAAGGGCCCGGGAGCCGATGCCCCCGACGCCGAACCGACCGGCCTGACGACGACGGAGTATCCGCACTATCAGAACTTCGTGGACGCCATTCGTGCCGGCGATCCCAAGCTGCTGACGTGCGACGTCTACGAAGGGCACCTCTCCTCGGCGCTGCCGCACCTGGGCAACATTTCGTACCAGGTCGGCCGCAGCCTCGTGTTCGACGGGAAATCTGAAACGTTCGTCGACGACAAGAAAGCGGACAAGCTGCTGACCCGCGAGTACCGGAAAGGGTTCGAGCTGCCGAAGTCGTTCACCTAGAGAAAACGTATCAGCAACCTTCCAATCGTCATCGGCGTCTGCGCGCTTGGCCTCAACGCGGCCATCGTCGCGCAGACGCCTTTCGTTTCTTCGGCTGGCGCCCACTCCCAAGCACCGAGTACATCGACTCAATCCACCCGATCACCGTTCCCCGACGGTCCCGGCCGCGATGCGCTCTTCAAGGTGTGCAAGGACTGTCACGGCCCCGAAAGTGTCCTAGCGCACCTGAAGACGCGCGACGAGTGGAACAAGACGCTCGACGAGATGGCGGCGAACGGCGCGCAGGGCAGCGACCGGGAGTGGACCGACATCCTCGATTACCTCGCTAAACACTTTTCACCGATCGCGGTGAACAAGGCGACCGCGACGGAGCTGGCTGCCACTCTCGACGTGCCTGCCGCGGTCGCCGAAGCGATCGTCCGGGCGCGCACCGAAAAAGGACGCCTGGCGTCGATTGACGACCTGAAACAGGCGGCCGGCGGCGAGGCCGCGCCGAAGATCGACGCTCGAAAAGACCGGCTCGTGTTCTAGTCACGAAAACACGAAAACACGATAACAATATGGTTTCTTGATTTCGTGCTTTCGTGGCTAACAGCGATCGAGGGGAAGTCATGCGCAGAATCGTCTGGACCGCTCTTCTCGCGTGCCTCGCCATCCTGCCGTTGCGTGGCGCCGAGTGGGTCACGCACAGCGGCGACAATCAGCGCTCCGGCTGGCAGAAGAACGAGACGGCGATCTCGAAGGACTCGGTCAAGAACCTGAAGCTGCTGTGGAAGATCACGCTCGACACCAAGCAGCGGTCGGTCTATTCCCTGTACGGTCCGCTCATCGTTGAGCGCGCCATCACGGACCGCGGTTTCAAGGAGCTGGCGATCGTCGCCGGCGCCGACAACGATCTCTTCGCCGTCGACGCGGACCTCGGCAAGCTGTTCTGGAAGAAACATTTCGACTGGCACGCCGACGTGCCGGAAACCACGCAGGCGTCGTTTCTCTGTCCCGGCGGGCTGACGGCATGGCCGGTGCTTCAACCACTGCCGCAGCGAGGCCGCGGCGCGCCCGCGCCACCAGCTGCGCCTGCGCCAACGGTTCCGGCGCCGACGATCACCGCGCCGGCAGCAGCCGCACCTCAGCGCGGCGGCAGTCCCTTCGCGGTCCGCTCGGTGTTCGTGCTCACCGGCGACGGCAACCTGCAGCAGGTGAACATCAACACCGGCGACGCGGCGCCGGCGGTGAAATTCGTACCCCCGAACGGCAAGCCGTACAGTCTCGCGCTCGTCGACAACGTCATTTACACGATCACGGGCCAGGGCTGCGGCGGCACGCCGAACAGCGTCTACTCCCTGGATCTGAACGACCCTGCGAAGACTGTGCGCTACTGGCGCTCCGGCAGCGGCGGGCTGTGGGGCACGGCGGGTCCTGCGATCGGCGCCGAGGGGACCGTGTACGCGGAGACCGGCGACGGCCAATACGATCCGGCGGCCAACCGCTACGCCAACGCGGTGATTGCGTTGACGCCGAAGGAACTGAAACTGAAAGACTGGTACGTTCCGACCAACGCCGAGTGGTTGTACAAGCGCGATCTCGACATGAACGTCACGCCGGTGGTGTTTCCGTACAAAGGTCGCGAGCTGCTCGTCGGATCCGGCAAGGAGGGACGCTTCTTCCTGCTCGACTCGCAGTCGCTCGGCGGCACCGATCATCGGACGCCGCTTTTTCGATCGGACTTGGTCTCGAACGAGGATATCGACTTCGCCGGCGCCGGCACATGGGGCAGCCTCTCGACGTGGGAAGACGCGCAGGGCACGCGATGGGTGCTCGCGCCGGTCTGGGGGCCGAAGCATCCGAGTGCGACGTTCGCGATGAACAACGGCGACGCCAACGTCGGCAGCATCGCGGCCTTCAAGGTCGAGGAGAAAGCCGGCAAGCCGGTGCTGACCAACGCCTGGATCTCGCGAAACCTCATGACACCGGCGGCGCCCGCCGTCGCCAACGGCGTCGTCTTCGCCCTGGCGAGCGGCGAGTGGGTACGGCAGGCCAACGATCGGGAAGGCGGGCTGTATCAGGTGGAAACGCGCGTGCAGCGATCGCAGCCAGCCGTCCTGTATGCACTCGACGCGGCGACGGGAAAGGAACTGTGGTCGAGCGGCAGCCAGGTGACCTCGTTCACCCACAACGGCCAGCTGTCGATCGCGAACGGTCGCGTCTACTTCACGACCTACGACAACACGCTGTACTGCTTCGGCTTTCCGATGGAACACTGACAGCTGTCCAATGCCCGGTTCGATGGCCACGAAGTCACGAAAGCACGAAAGATCAGCCATCTCTCGGAGGTTCCCGTTTTTCGTGTTTTCGTGTTTTCGTGGCTGGCTTGCTGTGGTGGTCGCGACGGCGGTGGTTGTCGGCGCGTGCACGAAGCCGCCGGCGACGGCGCCACGCGGAATGATCCGGATCCCGGGCGGCACGTTCCACATGGGATGCGCCGACTGCGGCATGCCGGACGCCGAGCCGGTGCACCTGGTCGCGGTCGATCCGTTCTGGATGGACGAAACGCCGGTCACGAACAAGCGGTTCGCGGAGTTCGTCGCAGCGACGGGCTACGTGACGATTGCCGAACGGAGTCCCGATCCGAAAGACTACCCGGGCGTCCCCGTGGACAAGCTCGTGCCCGGCTCCGCGTGCTTCAGACCGCCGAGCCGACCGGTACCGCTCGACAACCCGAACGCATGGTGGGCGTATCAGCCAGGTGCCAGCTGGAAGCAGCCTGAAGGACCCGGCAGCAGTGTCCAGGGCAAGGACGATCATCCCGTCGTTCACATCGCGTGGGACGATGCGCAGGCGTATGCGACGTGGGCCGGCAAGCGATTGCCCACCGAAGCCGAATACGAGTTCGCCGCGCGCGGCGGACAGGACAGCAGACATTTCGCCTGGGGCGACGACCTGAAGCCGGGCGGCAAGTGGCCCGCCAACATCTGGCAGGGCCAGTTTCCGTCTCAAGACACGGGCGACGATGGATATCGTGGCACCTCGCCAGTGAAAGCGTTTCCGCCGAATGGATTCGGTCTGTACGATGTCGGCGGCAACGTCTGGCAGTGGTGCTCCGACTGGTATCGTCCCGACTACTTCGCGCAGCTCAACGCGCAAGGCACCGCGCGCAATCCACGCGGCCCGAGTGACAGCCTGGATCCGCAGGAGCCCGGCATTCCGAAGCGCGTCCAAAAGGGCGGGTCGTTCCTCTGCAGCGATCAGTACTGCGCCCGCTATCACGTGGGCAGTCGAGGCCGCGGGGCGGCCGACAGCGGCGGCACCAACGTGGGGTTTCGGTGCGTGAAGCCGGTGTGATCGCGCGTCCACGATAAACCGCAGAGGTCGCAAAGATCGCGAAGATATTCTTGGCGGCCTCAGCGGCCTCTGCGTTCTTTTGTCCCTATAGCGACGGATGCTTCAGGTGATGATCGGTCTTTGACTGGAACGCGTGGGCGAGCAGGAGCAACTCGGGCTCGCCGAACAGCTTCCCCGTCATCTGCAGGGCCGTCGGCGATCCGTTGAAGAACCCGTTCGGCAGGCTGATGACGGGATGACCGGTGCGATTCGTGAGCAGCTGGTTCGCGCCAATGAACAGGTCGAGCCCGGACATCGCGGCGTCGATCTGTTCCATCACCCGCATGCGATACCGGTTGGCCTGGATGTACTCGACGGCCGGAATGAAGCGGGCGGGCCGTATCTCCGCGGGGCGCGGACTCTGCTCCGGACCGCGCTCGACGTCGCGGAGCCTGCCGCTGCGCGTCAGATCGTCGAAGGCCGCGGCGGTTTCCGCGTAACGGATGAAGTCGATGGCCTCGATCGCGACCTCCGGCAGGTCGAACGGCGCCACCTGGACACCGAGACCGCGAATCACGCGGATCGCCTCTTCATAGTTCCGGCGCGTCGCCGTCTGCTCTGACGATCCGCTGGCAGTCGCGCCCGCGGCTCCCTCCTCCAGAATCGAGCGGAGGTACCCGACACGCAGCTTCGCGACATCCGCTGACGTGTCCCACCCGAACGGCACGTCGAGGACGCTGTTGTCTTTTCCATCCGGACCGTAGATCGCGTCGAACACGACGGCACAATCCTCGGCCGAGCGGCACAGCGGGCCGACAGTATCCTGCGTCCACGCCAGAGTCATCGCGCCGTATCGGCTGACTCGGCCGAACGTCGGCCGCATGCCGGTGACGCCGTTGCGAGCCGCCGGGGCAATGACCGATCCGCCGGTGTCGGTCCCGATCGAGAAGGCGACCAGCCCCGCGGCAGTGGCGGACCCGGGACCGGCTGACGAGCCGGCCGCGGCCTGCTGCACGTTCCACGGGTTGCGCGTCACGCCGCCGAACCACTGCGCGGTGAACGCGAGCGCGCCGGTCGACAGTTTCGCGACCAGGATCGCGCCGGCGTTCCTCAGCTTGGTGTACACGGTGGCGTCGGTGTCGATAATCTGATCCTTGTACGGCGAGATACCCCAGGTCGTCTTTGTCCCTCGAACCGCGAACAGGTCCTTCAACCCGAAGGGAATCCCGTGCAGCGGACCACGGTAGCGGCCGGCGGCGATCTCCGCATCGGCCTGCTTCGCCTGCGTCCGCGCCAGATCCGCCGTGAGGTTGACGACGCAGTGGAGTACGGGATCGTGGGCAGTCAGACGCGCGAGGTACAGCTCGGTGAGATCCGAAGGCTTGATCTGACGCGACTTCACCAGCTTCGCCAGATGCGTCACCGGCAGGAACGCGAGCGCCTCGTCGCTCGATGGCTTCGAAACCGCCGGTTCGCGACGCTTGAGCCCGCGTGGTCCGGTGGGCAGCGTCTTGCCCGGCGGAACCGGGTTGAAGACGAGTGCCGGCTGTGTGTGATTGCCGAGATTGGCGGTCTTCAAAAAACGAAATCCGGCCAGGTAGCCGCGCGTCGCGTTCAGCCGGGCCGCGATCGCCTGCTGCTCTTCGCGGGTGAAGGTGATGCCGGCGATGGTCTGCGCCGCCTCGATCATCTCGATGGTAATGGTGTCCGAATCCTGCGCCGCGATCGTCAACGCATCCGGCATCAGCGTCGAGCCGAGGCCCATCGCGGAGAGGCACTCGAAAAACCTTCGGCGATTCAGCGCGAGTCGTTCGTCGTTCACTTATTTGCCCCGAAGCGTCGCGACCGGGCCGTCCACGCTGTTCGGCAACTGATCGTTCGCGAACTGATCGTCGTCTTTCAGCGACTTCTTCAGGCGAAGCAGCTCGGTCTTGAGTTCCGCCGTCACTGCCTCATGGCCCGGCAGACCGTAGAGGTTGTGGAGCTCGCGCGGATCGTTCACGAGGTCGAACAGCTCCCACTGATCTTTCTTCCAGAAGTAGATCAGTTTGTGCGTCGCGGTCCGGACGCCGTAGTGCGCGCGGGTGTTGTGATCGCCCGGGTCGTGGTAGTAGCGGTAGTACATCGACGTCCGCCAGTCGGCGGGCGTTCGGCCACGGAGGATCGGCAGCAGGCTGCGTCCCTGCAGGTCCGCCGGTACCGGCACTCCGGCAGCCTCGAGGAACGTCGGCGCGAAGTCGACATTCAGGGCGAGCGCGCGGCTGCGCGTGCCGGGTTTGATGGCGGCGGGCCAGCGCACGAGAAACGGCATCCGTAGCGCTTCTTCGTACATGAAGCGCTTGTCGAAGAGGCCGTGATCGCCGAGGAAGAAACCCTGGTCGCTGGTGTAGATGACGATCGTGTTCCGAGACAGCCCCGACTCGTCGAGGAAGGCGAGCAGCCGTCCGATGTTGTCGTCGAGCGACTGCACGGTCGCGAGATAGTCCTGCATGTAGCGCTGGTACTTCCAGCGCGCCAGCGCCTCGCCAGTGAGCGTCACCGTTTCGCTACCCCGGCGAATCGTGACGGACGCCGGCTTCGTGGTCAGCCAGGTGGTCAGCGCCGGGCCGGTCAGCTCCGGCGGCGGCGGCAGCTTGAGGTCGCGGTTGTTCAGATCGGCGGCCACGCGCTGCTGGTTTTCGTGCAACGCGTCCGTCCGGGTGTCGTAGGCGTCCCAGAACGTGTCCGGCTCGGGAATCCAGCGATCCGCGAACGCCAGCCGATGCGGCTCGTCCGGTTGCCACGGCCGGTGCGGCGCCTTGTGATGCGACATCAGGAAGAACGGCTGGTTCCGCGGCCGGCTGCGAATGAACTCGATGGACAGGTCCGTGATGACATCCGTCGCGTATCGGCCGGTGTATGTCTTCTCTCCCGCTGCCGTATACAGGATCGGATCCTGGTAGGCACCCTGTCCCGGCAGAATCTCCCACTTGTCGAACCCGACGGGATCGCTGCCCAGATGCCACTTGCCGATCATCCCCGTGTAGTAGCCGCTCCGCTGCAGCAGGCTCGCGACAGTCCGCTTCGAGCTGTCGAACCGGTTGAACACCGGCACGCCGTTGAGGTGCGAGTACTGGCCGGTCAGAATCGCGGCTCGGCTCGGCGTGCAGATCGAGTTGGTCGCCATCACGCGCTCGAGGAGCGCGCCTTCCCGGGCCAGGCGGTCGATGTTCGGCGTCTGGTTCACGCGCGACCCGTACGCGCTGATCGCGTGCGCGGCGTGGTCGTCCGACATGATGAAGACGATGTTCGGGCGATCGGCCGCCGACACACCTGCCGCGAAGGCAGCGAGGAGAGCTGTCGCGAGCACGCCCTTCGAATAGGAGATCATGAGGTCAGGAGTGTAACCGCTCAGGAAGGCAAAATTAGGAATTGTGAATGAGGAATTAGGAATTAATTCCTAATTCCAAATTCCTAATTTCAGACGTCCTCAGTAGGCGTTGATCAGCGACTGCCACCCGATCGCCCGGGGGGCGCGCAGATGAATCGCAGCTTTCGTTTGCGGCGTCAGCGGACGCGCGCTACAGGCGTTGGTGGTCGCGAACGTCAGCGCTTCCTTGAGCGATCCCTCCGCCGGATCGCCCAGCTGATGGTCCGCATCGTCCGGCGCCGCGCAATCCGGTGGGAAGCCGTCGAAAAAATCTCCCTGGCCGTCAGCGTTGCGCAGCGCGAACGATACCGGTGCGAGCAGCTTGTCGCAGAACTCGATGGCGTACTGTCCGACCGGCTTGCCGTACGTCCGGCTACCGATCACCGTGACCGGGATGAACGGCCGGAGGGCGTTGATCACGAGTTCGCTCGCCGACGCCGATCCGCCGGTCGTCACCACGATCAGCCGGTCCAGCGTGAGCGCCTGCGGTTTCGGCTCGAACCGGATGATGTGGTTGCGGAACGTGTTCCTGTCGTTGTGGAAGTACTCCGCGAACACCAGCCCGTCGGTGCGCTTGCCGCCGATGTGGCTCGCCAGGTGCTGCGCCACGCTCACGAGTCCGCCGCCGTTGTAACGGAGATCGAGAATGAGATCGTCGACTCCGGCGGCTGACAGCTCCGCGAAGGCCGCGTCGAGCGCGTCGAACGAGGGCGTGACGAAGTTGCGAAAGAAGAGGTAGGCGACCCTGCGTCCGCCAACGTTGTAGATCTTCGTCAGCGACACGGTCGGTATCGTGACCAGCCGCTTCACCATGTGCGCGTCGCGGCGTACGCCCGCCTGGCTGAACGCGATGTTCGTCTCGACGCCGATGTCCGACGGTCCGAATGCGGAGTCGATTTCGCCGCTGGCCACCAGCGACTCCACGGTCCGGCCGCCAATCTCGACAATCCGATCGCCGCGGGACAGGCCGGCTTCGAGCGCTGGGCTGTCGGGAAACACCTGCAGCACGCGCATCTCGGATCCGTTCAAGCTGGTCGAAAGACCGAAGCCGATGAACTGACTGTCCGAATAGAAGGCGTCGTTGGCGGCGCGTGACGTGATGTAGCTGAAATGCGAATCGAGTGTCTTGTAGCGGACCGCTTCGAGAAATGCTTCCGGCGAATCGTACGCCGTGGGGTTGACGTTCGGCATCATGGCGTACCACAGATAGATGTCGCTCATGACGTTGCGCACGTACACGTTCTCGCCGGGTATGGTGCAGGAGGTCGGACCCTGGGCGCGGGCCGGGGCAGCCGCGCCGGCGACGATCAGGGTGAGAAGACACGCCGCCGCACGTCGAAACATGGATACGGACCCCCTCGCACGGGCGGCCGGACGCCGCTGGTGCGTTGTAGTTGCTGGCAGGCGTCCTTATTCTAGCCTTAGACCACTCACCGGCCACTCCAACGCGTTCTCAGCGCTGCACGGTTCATCGCGCCGCCTCTCGAGTAGACCGACGAGATTCGGCGACTGTTGGCGATGTCGTCGAGTGGATTCGCGTCGAGCACGAGGAAGTCGGCGGATTTCCCGACCGCCAGCGTCCCGAGTTCCTCGAGTCGCAGGATCTCCGCCGAGTTGCGGGTCGCGGCGACAATCGCTTGCGCGGGCGTCAACCCGGCCTTCACCATCAGCTCCAACTCGATGAGCGACGCGAGACCGAAGTACTGACCGCCGGTCACGCCGCCTGTATCGGTGCCGAGTCCCAGCAGCACACCCGCGGCATTCAGCGTCGCGACATTTCGCAGCAGCCGCCTGGCGCTCTCTCGCTGCGCCGGTCCGGGCGACGCTGCGCCCGAGAACGACTCGGCGAGGCGCGTGACTTCCTCGGGGGACAAGAGGTCGTGAACGATCGGCGCATCGATCCACCCGGGCTTTTCCTGGTAGATGGCCTGGCGTTCTCCCCAAAGCGTCTCCACGAAGAACACGTTCGGACGCTCCTTCAACAGAGCGAGCAACTCATCGTCCACGTCGCGATCCCGGACGACGTGACCGAAGCCGTCGATGCCGGCTCGGAGCAGGTCCTTCGCGTCGTCGAGCGTGGCGATGTGCGCCATGACGCGGAGGCGGTGAGCGTGCGCTTCGTCGATGATGGCGCGATACAACGGCGGCCTGAGCTTTTCGACCGTCCCATTGCGATCGTCCACCCAGATCTTGATCAGGTCCGGATGCTTTGCAGCCAGCTTCCGGACGTCCTCGCGCGCCTGCGCCTCGGTCGTCACGCCAACCGCCGAATCGCGCATCGGCACGCCCGGCCCGGCGTTGGGCATCGCGAAGCCCTGGCCTGCGGTGAGATACCGCGCGCCCGTGAGCGCGTCGCTTCGGACCTGGAACGGCAAATCGCCGCGGCCGGTGCCAGCTTCAAGAACGGCCGCCACACCGCAGTACGCGAAGCGGTCGAGGGTATCGAGGATGGTTTCCCGCGTGTAGTTTTCTGCGCTGAAGCTGAGGCCCTTCCGGTAACCAAGATGGACGTGCGCGTCAATCAGGGCGGGCATCACCGTCTTTCCAGTGAGATCGATCCGCCGCGCGCCGGCTGGCGCCAACGGCTCTCCTTTCCTGCCGATCCGGGTGAAGCGGTTGTTCTGGACGATGAACGCGGAGTTCTCAATGGGCGCTGTGCCGTCGCCGACGATCAGGCGGGCACCTTCGAAGAGCGTGATACCGGAGGCTGTCGTTTGCCCTCGGTCGTAGCGCTGCCCGTTAAGGCTGCCCGGACCTGCAGGCAGCGAGCAAACAAGTACAGCGAGCGCTGCCGGAAGATTCTTTTTGAAAAGGATTCTCACCGCCGGTTGTCAGACGGCGTGGGACTTTCCAGCGGCTCGAGCCGCACGATCGACGCGCCGTGGTTGTTCCCTACCCAGAACGTGACCGGCGTCGTCGAATTGTCGACGAACACCCGCCGGACGTTCGTCGACCGCGGCAGGAGGTACTCAGTGAACTGACCGCTCTTCGGATCGAGGCGCAGGATGCGATCGTCGTACTCGCCGCCGCTCCAGACCTGGCCGTTCTTGTCGGCCGTCACGTCGTACGGCCACGATCCCGGTGTCGGCACCGGCCACTCCTGAAACTGCGCCGTCCGTGTGTCGAACATCCCGATCCGATCGCCGTTGTTCTCGCCGAACCACAGGCGGCCTTCTTCGTCCATCATGCCGCGCCGGGGGCCCGAGCGGGCGGTAGGCGTTTTGAAGATCTTGATCTCGCCGGTCTTGGCATCGATGCGGCCGACGTCCTCGCTTCCGAGCACGAGAAAGTGTCCGTTGTTCTTCGCGTCGGGAATCACGTCGTAGACATTCGGACGCGGAATCTTGTACGGCTCGAACACCTCGAACTTCGCGGACGCGAGATCCAGCCGCAGCACCGTGTAGGTGCCGGCATCCTGCAGCCAGACCTTGCCGTCGACGTACGAACGGTCCGGGCTGACCTGATTGATCTGGACGTGCGGGCCGTCCAGCTCCGGCGGCAGGCTCCATAGCTGGAAGGTTTCCGACTTGCGATCGAACTTCGCGATGCCGCCCTGGAACTGCATCCCGAGCCACGGGTTTTCGTCGCGGTCGAACCGGACGCCGAGAATGCCGGTCGGCGCCTCCGGCTTCAGGACCGGCACGGCAAACTCGGTGACCGCGCCGGTTCGCGGATCGAGCTTGCCGAGGATCTGCTCGCCGAAGCTGGCGTACCACGCGATGCCGCCCGAGTCGACGATGACGTCGTGTGGTTGCCGGGTTTTGTACGGCAGGTCGTACTCGGTATAGATGACTTGCGTCGCCTTGCCCGTCGGCCGCGGCGACGTCTTGAGCGGATAGCGCCACTGAGGGCCGGCGTTCAGATTGAGCGTCGTCAGGTACTCGGCCTGCCGGCGCCACACCGCGCTGCGCTGCTCGGCGGACTGCGGACCGGGTCCGACCCGAGGCGCTGGCAGTTTCTGAATCTTCAACGGGAACGACAGCTGCGGATACGTCGACATCCGCTCGATGACGGCGACCATGCGCTCCGTGTCGTAGTTCGTCCGGACGATACGCTCCAACGTGTGACAGTGCGTGCAGCCGCGGATCGAGCCCTTCTGCGTGTCGGTGCCCGGAAAGCTCGCGAACCAGTCGGCGTTGGTCAGCTGCGCGGCGAGGTCTTTGGTCTTCTGCAGCTTCAGATCCAGGGTCGTCGGCTTGCCAGTCAGCCGGACGGTGACGCCGCCCGTGGGAGCGACCAGATCGTATCCCGCCGCACGCACTCGAAGGCCGTATTGAGCGGGCTCCAGTCGCGATGCCGGAAAGCGATAACGCCCATCTTTGTCGGTAACGACCGTGATCGTCACGGCGGCCCCGGCGGCGGCTTTTTT
>Ga0193696_1000189_pt1 | contig 24378 bp, 31 predicted proteins | sample L3m1metaG_FD_145074 | JGI IMG/M metagenome (GOLD analysis project Ga0193696, IMG submission 145074) | Soil microbial communities from a riparian zone of the East river system, Colorado, United States - L3m1 | ecosystem: Environmental > Terrestrial > Soil > Riparian zone | place: USA: East River... | reverse complement strand
AGGGCTGCTTATTACCTAGTTGCTGATACCAAAGACTTGCAAGACCCATCATTGCCTGAGCCTCAGCAGGAGTCTGCGAGTTATACGCAGCATACTGTTGAATATCAGAAAGTGTTGCAGTTCCATTATGATCAGCAGCAGCAGTTTGATATGCGCGCATAATACGTTGAACAGCATCCGCAGCCTGCGGACTATTTTGGCCAAACATCTGACCGGCTCGGGATGCCAGAATTGCATAGGCATCACCAGATGAGTTTAGAGCCTTCTCACTATTAAGTTGGCTCGTCTGCTTGTACTGGTTTACATCATTCTGGAACTTCTCTGTATCAAGCATAAGTCTAGCCTGGCCCAAGTCATTCTGGGCTGCATTCTGACCCATGCTATTTTGAAGTTGCTGCATCTTAAACCATTGATCAAAACCATTAGTAGCAGAGTCTTGCTGCATTTTTGCAATGGCTTGTTGATACTGGTTTTCAGCAGCCTTCTGCTGCGATGTAAGTTGTAGCCGCTGATTATCAAGACCCGACAGAGCAGTCTGCTTAGCCATAGTGGCATCCCGCTGAGCATTCTTGCCTACGAGACGACTATTGTCGGCAGTTCGCTGATTGTAAGACATTTCATTCTGCCCCTGTTGGCTATTAAATGCCTGCCGGCTAGCCATATTTTGAGCCAGAGAACCTACTTGCTTTTGGGCTTGTTCCCCGATAGAACCTAGAGAACTACTAGCAGCCTGACCAAGTCCTAGACGTGCCAGCATTTCAGCAATAGCAGACTGATTCTGCTGAGCCTGATTAGACACAGAACTAATTGCATTATTATAGGCTGAGCCTACTTGCTGACCAGTATTATCATACTGCCCGCGAATCTGATCACCTTGGCCAGCAATTTTATCACCAAGTTGATTATAGACTGAACCTAAATCATTATAGGCTGAGTCATATCGCTGACTAGTCTGGTTGACAATATTCTGTAGAACTTGAAACTGAGGACTAAATTGTTCAGAAGCCATCTGCTGAGCAGAAGGACCACTGTAAGGTGCAGGTGTAAAATCAGGCATACCAACAAAACCACTACTACCGGCATTTGCTGTAGCCTGCTGTGCTTGGGCTTGAGCAATAATTCGTTGAACATCAGCCGTTGTAAGCGGTGAAGGCGCTTCATTCTCAAGTGCATACATATTTTATAGTCCGTACTGTGCAGCCCGACGGTTAATAGCGTCCTGGCGAGCCTTATCTGTCTGAACCTGCTGATCGCTCTGAAAGCCCTGCTGAGCAGCCAGGAGATTAGAAAGGAAGTCAGCCTTAGCCGTGTCTAGGTTACCGAACTTAGTGGAGTAATCATTTTCAAAATCAGTATTAGCCTTAGCCCAAAGACCAGAAGTCATAAGACCTCGGGATGCATAGTCATCCTGTAGCGCACCAAAGTCTTGAGTCTTTTGCTTGCCTAGTTGATCTTTGTTCGTATTATACTGACCAGTGTATTGGTCGGTCTGTAGTTTGGCGTTGTTCTGATAATCAGCCCACGCTTTAGACAATGCGTTATTCTGGCCTTGGAAAGTAGAATCACCAGCAAGCCATTCATCTACTGATGGCGGAGCAGGAGCAGGCGGTTGAGTTACCGGAGCAATAGCACCTGTAGGGCCAGAACCTACTCTTGCTGGGGGTCTAGAAGGGGAAGCCGGAGTATAACGAGCCGGTGCCTTTTTAGGGGCCGGAGCCCTACTAATTCGACGAATTTGAATCGGCTGGCGGCCGCCACCAGTTTTTGCACCAGGACTAAATCCAGAAACACCGAAACTTGGGGCAGGCCCAGCCGGTGCAACTACTGATGCTCTAGTAGGCCCTTCATTTTCAAGTGCATACATTATGCGCTCCTACTTGTACCGGGTTGTAACCATGCTGGACGCATATACGCCCCACGTTGTCCTGCTTGCATTCTGCGAAGCATTGCGTTTCGCTTCATACGGGCCTGTAAATCTCGCTCGTCATAACCCTCAGGAGAGTTAGTCGGACCCACATTTGGAGCACCTTGGCTACCATATTGTTTTGCGCCAGCAGCATACTTCTGGAACGCCATGCCTCGGCCTTGTAGATAGGCCAGGAAATTAGGATCCATTAATCATCCTTGGAATGATTCGGACAATCTTCATCAGAATAAGGACAAGGACATGAGTGGTCACCGTCAGCATCCGGAAGTTTTCCGCAATGATAGCAACGATCTTCATCAATCATTAGTTAATCTTCTTACTTACTAGTGCCTTACTGGAAGTAACGGCGGTTAGGCTAAATACTCGGAGCGGACCAGTAGTAGTAGTTCCATCTACTGTTGTGGAGAGTTTAAAAGAGATTTGCCGGAATCGCAATCCTTTATTCAATCTCTGGAACATACGAGTTCCGCTAGGGTTAGCCGTACTGACTGAATCTGTAACATCTAGAGAGACGTCAATTGGTTTAGCCCATGTTTTAAGATCAGACCACTTAGTTACACCATTACTAATCTGTGACCATTTGATTGGTACGTTATATGCAGTAGGATGAACTCGATAACTTACTGTCGTCTTAGCAAGAATATCAGCGCCCCACCAGAACATTCGTTTCCAAGTATACGGCACTTTATAGTCAAAGGTCTTAGTAATAAGACTACATGTAAAGTTTTCAGCACCAGTAGTTTTATTAACAGTATCTAGGAACTTATACCATGCATTTTTACCATTATCATAGCATCCTGCTACCCAGAAATAAGCATTAGTCGTAGGGTCTAAGAAGGGATAAGAAATGAAGTGCGAAGGGGTGTGATCGCTACCGTTTGCAAATCGCCATGTGCTGAATGCTCGGGTTCGAAGCCCAAAAATGTAGAACGTGTCAAAATACCTACAGATAAGTCTGTTACCAACGACGGATATCGAAGAATCGCTCCATGTAGTACGGGCAACAGCGTTGAAGATGACGAATGGTACCTTGACATTTAGAGGGTCCCAATTCCAGTTGGTAATACTGTAGAGAATGTTACCAAATAGAATATACATAACGCCTTCAAACTCAGCAAATGAGTTGACGTTAACAATTCCTACGTTCGCCGCGACCAATTCTGTTTGACCTCGCGTGGGCTGAGAGTCATAAGAAAATGTATAAGTTGCACGGTCTTTAAAAACCACGATCCTGCCACCGAAAGCGTAGATTTTAACAATGTTCAGCCCATCCCCGTTATTTACGTCTAAGAAGTCAGTTCCTGCTGTCCAGGAACTCAAGTTTGCGGGAGCAGAGAAGTTAAGTCGTGAAGGGGTCGTAGATTGGCTACCAGAAGCCACAAAAAGTCGTTCTTTGTACATTGTTGCGGAAATTCCACGAGCCATTGCAGCAATTGCGGTAAATCCACCTACAGGGTCCCAACTTCCACCAGGATTAGCCGAGTTTGGGGTAGCAATGATCCAAAGTTTGTTCTGATACTGAACTACAGCCTGTGTATCGATATTTGTTGCAATTGTGTAGAGGTGAGCACCCGAAGTTACGTCAAAAACTCGAAGGTTTTTAGCAACATCAATGATTACAAAGTAAACTGACCCTGCTGTAGTTGTATATGTGCCAAGAACATTGCTACCAAGCCCAGGAGGGGACGGCATCGTTTGTAAAGATGGACGACTCACCAATGAGCCATCCAAATCAATGTCAAAATTGATTAGTTCTTGGCATTCATTGTCGGCAATCTGAGTAGGCTCAGAATATGTATTAATACCGCCAACAAATGGGCCAATAAGTACGGGCGATCCTGGCATTAGTAAATCCAGTCGTCATCATCATACAAAGTGGTCACTGTAGGGTAATACGCTCGCTGTGATTCTTGTTCATCGGCCTGTCGATCAAGGCCCTGTTGAAACTGGCTAAGTTTGAACTGTGAGTTTTGTGAGTCTTCATCTAGTTCATAAGCCTGAGACATGACATACTGACATAGAGCATTAAAGAATTGATCAGGAACAGTCAGAACGTCAGTCATTGCAGTAATCTGAGCCGGGTTTTTTAGGTAAAACACAGTCAAACCACTTGGATAGTCATTATCAGGTGCAGGATAGACGTAAATACTACCTGCCCAATCATACCAAAGTACCGGAGTACCACGAGCCTGGTTCTTTGTGTCTTGAGAAATAATATATTGCTCAGCCTCTTGGAATGTCTTATGCTCAACAGGCGTACCATTTACCCAAATTGACTGAATTTGTAGAATATCAAGAGCCGAAGGATCATATACTGTAACACCCGACAGAAGATTAATACTAGCAGTAGCCTTAATTGCAGGGTTCTGTAGAATAATCTCCCGCTGGCCCATGTTAATCCAGGTGAGCACGTCAGAACTTGTGACCTGGACTGCTGCTTCATCCCCAAAGATACGCGAGACGTAGTTGTATACATCTTGCGCTTTCTTTGTAATCGGTGCCAGAGCCATTATTCAAACTTTCTGCCGTTGTGCTTGACAGTCCTATTCTGATGAATAGCCCAGGTAGTAAACTCTGCATCAGCGGCTTCCTGGTCCATTTTTTCACGCAGTTTCATGGCCCGTTTAGCGGCTTCTTCAGCCTCAATCTCCTCAATATTAGCGTTACGAGCCTTGAAAAGAGCCTGAATGATTCGATGGTTTAGTTGATCCTCACGAATCCACATAACTGTGTAAGGCTCATAACTCGGATGGAATTGAACGATCCGATATGGCTCATAGTCAATGCCAAAAGCACTACGCTCAGCAGGAGGAATCCACTGTAGTTCTAGAGTATCGTCGAAATCCTTGATAACTTCAGCAATACGAGCAGCATTGGCTGAAAGTTCAATGCCTGCACCAGTAATAATAGGAGTACTCATTATGTAATAGGCTCCGCATAAATACTGATATTAGCAGTTGCAGTCGTAGGAGCACCAACGATAATCCACTGAATTCTGCCTTTTAACCCAGCATAGCTATTAAATTGAACAGCCTTTCCTGGTGCAGTGATTGGAGTGAAGATAATAGAGGTAATATCAAACCAGTTACCTGCTACATCTTGTTCTTGGTACTTCACAGCAACACTAGGGGTAGTTCCACCCGATAATGCAGTAAGTTCAAATAGAAAGAGTAGGCCTTTAGACTCACTTACATCAAAAGTTGGAGTGGTACCTAAAGTAGTTTTAACATCAACTGCTGAGGCAGCGTATAAAGTCTTACGTCGCATTACTTTCTCCTAAACAATCGCAGGGAAGAATGGTGCCTGGGTAGCAAATTGCTTCCCTAGATCATATTCATTCAGGTATACTTGTACTTCACGAATCTGTGCTATACCAGGACCACCTAAGAACATATCTCCACCTGGATTGGCACCCACAGGAATAGTAAGTGCAGCGTTCGGTGAACTTCCACCAGTAAAGTTATTTGTTCTGGTAAGTGCTGCAATAGATGTTGAAACTAGTGAAATTCCACCAGCCAAAGTAGAACCTTGAACTGATGCCCAAATAGAACCACCAGTAGCGGCTTGCAACGCTGCCAGAACTTGTGCAGGTGTTGCGTTGTACGCAATAGCAGCAGTGGTATTACCGTTGAAGGTTAGTGTAAATGTTCCACCTGTCGGACTACCAGTGATTTGTAGAAATTGTCGGTTCCAACACTCAGGAGTAGGACGACCACCATAGGTAGTTTTTTGCACTACAAGTCTAATTCCATCAGCATAGAGTGCCGGATCATACCTTACAGGGAACTGAGTTTGGAAGTCATAGAAATTATCTACATAGCAACCACCTGCATCATTGGTGGAAGTCCAAAGTACCTGATTAGTAGCAGGATTCAAAGTCCAGGCAGCAATCGCTTGCCAAACACCAGGGGTAAAAATCCCTCTAGCCTCAATAGTAAAATTGACAAGAGTTGAAATACCGTTAGTTGGGAAAGGACAAGTTACTACTACCTTGTTAAATCCAGTCATCTTCGGATAAAGAGTTTGCCAAGTAACAACCTGTCCTGTAGCAATCCAATCTTCAACATACTGATCATGCGGCCAAATTTCTGATGAACCATCTTGTTTACCGTTGGAAGCAAGAGCAGCAGTAGCCGAGTTTTGAGTAGCAGTCACAGTTGAATATTGAGACTTAATGGTTTCAATACCGTAATTAACTGCAACAGGTGTAGCAGTAACACCAGCAGGACAGCGAATATAGCAAGGAAGTCCATCTACAGTTGTATAGACAAGTCCATCTGTTGCATTAAGAGTAGTCAGATTACCCCATGCATCAGATTTAACTACACTAGTTGCACCGGTAATTGCAATAGCCATTGTTCCAGAATGACCACCACCAGATTGCAGAGTAATGACAGAAGAACCACCAGCAGCAGTGAATCGTGATCCAATGTACAAATCATTCTCAGAGCCAAAATCAAGTCTGGCTGAGAAATTCTTGCCGAACAGTTCTTCTGCCCAAATACGCATAAGTGGGCCAAGAGGTGTAATCTGACCTGCACTATATTCACGCATTACCCAGAATGACGGGAAACCCCAGAATCCATGAGAATTATCATAAAAGAGACTAGTATTTTCTTTAGGAATTAAGTACTGTTCGTGCATTTGCAGGTCTAGCATAGTCAGTCGAGCCTGAACATGCGGCATAAAAGCACCGGACGCAACAGCAAATTGAGAACCGAACTCAGTATTCCAACGAGGTTTGTTATGAACGCCATTTGCTGTGAGAACAGCAACCCATCGTTCAAATACTAGACGATTTGCAGCCAGTGCTCCACCAGGATTATCGTAGTTATGGAAAGAAATACCATCTAAGTTAGCACCGACAAGAGGAAGAATGCTATTAATCCAGTTTAGGCTAGGCCCGCCCGAGTTAATAGGGTCACCACAAATATTTAGAGTGGCAGGTCCAAGAACTTTACCATTTGCATGGGCAGCATGAACTACAGCAGCAAAAGCATTTTGTTCAGTTGCATACGTTGCCGCAGCAATACCAATGTTAGGTTCATTTCGACCTTCAAAAAAAACTTGACCTCCTGCTGCGGCAACACCTTGTTGTACGATAGCAGTTAGATTAGCAGATTGTCCGCTATAGCCATTAGGATGAGCAACCATTGGCTTAAAGGGTCGAGCAGAATCGGTAGTTCTATTACTTAATTCATATGTAATACTGCTTGCCATATTAGCGGCTGTAGGACTAGGGGCTGTTAAATCATCAATCTTGTGTCGTCCCGGTCCGAGTCCAAAGAATCCACGAGCAGGGTAGTGTTGACCAAAATCATTAGTCTCTACTGTATATGCAATTCCTTGAGCCGGACGGGCCAAGAGCGGAGAAGAAGACCTAACAATACAAAAACAAAGTTCTCCACCAGCAAAGAACCAAGGCATACCAAAATCTGCTGATCGCTTAAGGTAAATCTTATACCAACCGAGTGGAAGAGCAGGTAATGTAATGGTGCCACCACTAATAGCAGTATTGGCTACTACAATATTACCATTATAATCACGTACTTCATAAGTGGCAGCAGCGCCACCACCTGTGAGAGTAAATGTTAATGCCTCACCCGGAAAAAAGGCATTGAGAAATTTACCACTGTCCAAAAAGGAGTGGTTACCAGAGACGCCTACAGGATCAACCATTATGCGAAAGTAAAGTAGATACCAACAGTACCGTCTCCACCTACAGCAGGTGAAGGTGTGCCAGGATATGCGCCGCTAATTCCATCTTGATAGTAGTATTCAGCCATCTGACTTGGGTTACCACCTTGGAACATAATTCCTGTGTCAATTGAAGTAAGCCCAGCCAAGGCTGTCTGGCACACAAATGAACACCAGTAATAACCTTCTGGAAGTGGACCAACAGAAGCAACATAATCCTTCATACCAGTGGTAGTTGAAGAAATGGCTCCTGATTCAAAAACTTTCTGAGTCCAGTCTGGAAAACCAGTAGCAGGGTTACTTTTCCACATAGCAAAACGAATTACGCCACCAGCAGTAGCAGCATTTGCTACATTCATACTGAACTTGCTAAAGTTCATTGGTGCTCGATCTTGCCGAGCCAGGTAGATAGGGGAGAACAAAGCACGGTTAACCTGGAATGGCGTAGCAGCACCACCAGGTTTACCCATCAAAACCTGAGAACCTGTTGCAATACCAATTGCAAATAATTTAGCAGAATCGAGTGGGTGAACATGGTCACCACGCGCAGCAGTAGGAGCCGTTCCAGCAGTTCCAGAAGAAGTAGGAGGTAAGGGTGTAACAACAGAAAGAGCAGCAGCATTAACAAGTTTAAGGAATGTAGCCTCTAGATAAGACCATTTGGCTAATTTAGAAGTTGGCGTAGTGGTAAGAGAGATACCACCATCACCTGTATCTGTAGCAACAATTCCACCACCTGATACAGTGGCAATACTAGTTGCAAGTGGCTTACCTACCTCTTTACGAATATTCGTATCAAGACCAGTAATAGTCTTAGAAAGCCTGAATCGCTCTTTTAAATCCTCTAATGAGTATGTAAGATCGTCGACAGACCAACCAAGTAAGTTGAGGTAAAATTGACGTTCAACAACAGCCGGGTCAGGTGCTGGCATTTCTTCTCCTAGATACCAAAAGGTGGACCGGGCCTAAATGACCCGGCCCACCTTTAAGGCTAGTTGGCTTAGCCCTCAGTGATATCCTTGATAACACCCTGGGAGTTACGACGGTGACAACCAAGTTCTGAATACTGGTAGAGGAATGCCTCATAAGCATCGAACCCGATAACACGCTGCCACATGTTGCCGTCCATATCCGCGAAGGACCAATCTTCCTCACGGAAGAGAGTAAACTCATCCTCGTTTAGGAAGTAGAGAGTGTTCGGGGGAGCGTCAACATCAGTGAAGAACGGAATATCACCGTTGTCAGTAGTGAATGAAAGACCTGTGAAACCGCCACCAAAGTCCTTAGTACCGGTGTACATACGCTGCTGAGAAAGCAGGTTGAAGTATGCACGCCGAACACCAAGGTTAGCGTAAATCGCAGTAGTCTTTCCACCGTTAGTGTAAACACGGTCAGCCATAAGGATCATAAGACCCTCAGAGAGAGCGCGGTTAACACCAGCGTTAGAATCGACCTCAGCCTTCCAGGTACCTTCAACAGTTGGGTCAATGTTATAAAGTGTACCGGTGTTGTTTACGATCTTAGCAAGGCCGGTCCACTCACGGTTTACGTTACCAGTACGAACGACAATGTCACCGTTGACAACTGCCTGAGTCGCACCATCGAATGTAAACTGGTTTGTGGCGACGTTAATTGCGGTGATCTGTCGGTTAGAAGCCTTAACAGTAGGGTTAGGGTTACCGAGAGTAGTACCGTCAATAATATCAATCTGCTCACCAAGTTGCAGATACTGCGAGTTAAGTACTGTCTGTGTGTTAGAAGCCGCAGCAGTAACTAGAACACCGACAGCACCTGAGCCATCACCATAAACCTGACGGTTCTGATCCTTGACAAGGTCAGTCTTAATACCATTAACCTCTCGGTCAAGGGCAGAAGCAAAAGCCTGAGCATTCGTGTCCACAAGTTTAATTGTGGGACCAGAAAGGTTAATACGGCCGTATAGGTACTTAAGACCAACACGAGCCGAGGTGTAACCCTGCTGACCAGCCGCAGGAAGTGCTTCAAGTTCGTTACGAGCACCAATACCCGAGTTGCGCCGAGTCTGAATTGGGAAGGTCACATATCGACCACCAACATTAGATTCGACACCATCCGAGGACTTCTGAATCCTCTTTAGAGTCTTGGCCTCATCGTTTAGTTGTTTCCGGACACGCGGCTCGTAAATTTCCTTACAGATAGCCGCGACAGTGGCTAGGGTTGCACCCATCGCTTACTCCTTGTTTGCGTTTGCGATCCAACTCTTTACGAGCCCGATAGTGTCTTTGTTATTGAGGGCCGTAACGTCAACAGCCTGTGACGGCGAACCTCCACCGGGAGTCATTACCGGAGGGAAATTAGAACCAGGAGCGGGCTGACGTTGCTGCACGTCCTGTTTCCAAGCCAAGACTGCCTGTTCCAAAGGCATTCCATTAGCAGCAAGAGCAAAAACGATCTGCTTATTAAACTGACCGTGCCTACCCTCTAGTTCAGCAACTTCCTGATCTAGTGCTGCTTCGACTTCTTGTTGCTGCTTCGCCTGAATCTCACCAGCAAGATACTGTGCGACAGTATCAACCTGCTGCTTCATCTGGACGAAACGAGGATCTTTTTCAATGTCAATAACATTACTGTCTTGACCCTGCGAAAGATCAAAGTTGGCAGGAGTTTCCTGTTGGCCCTGAACTACTTGCTGAGCGGCCGCTTCTGCTTGTGCCGGAGTAAGGCCCCACTCTTCACCAAATGTTTGAACCATCTGGTCATAGACCGCACGAGGATTGTTATTAAGAAGTTGTAGTACCTGTAGACTCTGGCCGATTTGATCCGGAGTAATACCCTGGTCTACGAAATCCTTGTACGGAGCATATTTAGTTTGTACCTCTTGAAAATTCTTGTCCCACTTTTCAAACACTGGCGTCATCATCGGATGCAGCGCCTTGGGAGTTTTATCGAGAATTTCTCCCCAAGCCGGGTTTCCCCGTACTACTTCAGCAGGATCAACCTGTTGAGGCTGATTTTCTGTTGCCTGATCTGTAACTTGCTGCGCGGCTGCTGACTCTGCAACCCCTTCGACACCAGTAGTGTCACTCATTTTATTCTCCTGTGGTGGCTGTACCGGATGGCCCTAGCCTATGATGTGCATTGTAATACCGGGTAGTCCTAGGACTACAAGTGTTTACTTAATGCCAGCCGAGTCTGCCGAAGCAATACGGAGAGCATAAATTAGGTCGTTCTTGGTCATAGTAGCGAGACGAGCAGCGGTATACGAAGTTGCACTAAGAGCAGTAAGACGTGCCTTAAGCAGAGAAACTGACTGCATATTAGCAGCCTCTGCAACTACATCTGCACCCGTACCACCACGACCACGACGCTTGTCAACGAATACTGGGCTGGCGTTAAACCCACCCAGAGTTAGGTCAGCCATTATTGTCCTCCTTGTTGTGACGGATCACCAGGGGGACCAAACTGATTACTACCCTGTGGTCCTACTGGCGTGCCAGAACCATTATGGGCTCCCCCGAGTGGGTTGTCCATAGGATTCGGGCCAGGCATCATAGCCATAGCATTCATACTGGCTTGATTAAGAGCCATTGCGTGTGCTTGTACGTGTGCCTCAAATTGTGCTTTAACTTGATCTGGCAGAATTTCAAACTGCTGACCCTTACGATACCTGTTATGTACTTCAATATGTACTTGGTGGTTATCCCAGGTATTGACAGCCACCATATTTGGCGGAATCTGCAACGGCATTTGTGTCTGTGCATCCTGACCAAAACCAAGGTCCATTTGCATTTCAGGCGGTGCATCTGTCGGTTGCGTCATCTGCTCCAAACCCTGAACTGCTGCCATAGCATTATTCGGGTCTGTTACATCTTGTGGTAATCCAGGCAAAGTCTGAGCAATTTGTGATTGCTCCATTTGTGGCGCCATCTGCTGCGCCATTTGATCTGATAGTTCCTGCGCTGTAGCAACTTGCTGCATATGCATCTGGATGGCATTAATTTCAAGTGCTGCCATACGCAGGTTTTCTCTGCCTGCCGCCCTTTCATCGGCCTTGAGTTCGTCGTAAAGTTTCTCGACGCCTCCCATTTCCATCATTTCCAGACCCTTATCTGGGTCAAGGAAGCCCAACTTCATCATATCGAGAAGGAATGCCTGTTTGGCTGCCTTAGAAATAGGCAGAGCAGAACCGGCTTCCATCCGAATATCTGTACCTGTACCAATTTCAGAACCCTTGAGCGTAATAGCATCAAAGAATCCATTAGTACCTGTAGTTTTAACAACACGCGGCACGTCCCAGAATTGAACTACGTGAGAGAGAGTATGCTTAGCAATCTTCTCATAGCCCATTTCAATGCTCTGATATGTCGTACTCATAGCGGTATCATCACGCTCTTGGAGATACGAAATAGCAGTGGCCGCAGTAACACCAGAAGGAGTTTGACCCTTAGAAACCTCATGCTGAGAAGAAATATCTTCCATATCAGCCTTAGCGCGCTCTAGTTCCTGTAGCACATAACTAGGGAGCGGCTGTAGAGGTAGTGGGCTCGGAGGATTCATACCTGGGCGGTACTCAATAATTAGACCAGGTTCAGTCGTAATCTTTTTCGCGTCAATAGAACCCTTCTCAGCCATAAGTTGTGGCCGAGCCATACGGTTCTTAGACTCAATAATCTGTGAAGAAGTACGGTTATAATCACGCTGAGGCTGAATCAGGTCATTAATCACTGAATCAGAGTAGAACTCCCCTGTCGGAATATGCGAGAACCGAGTAAATGGATATTCCTCATGAGCATAAAGCATGCTGTCAGCCCACATACCAACAAGAGTGTCACCCGCTACAGTACACATTCCACCCTGAGGAAATAGTTTGTGAGCGTTAGGCTTAAACCACATTTCCTTAACAAGCACAGAGTCAGGCTTTGCCTGATTATCCTTCACCGAGTGGAAAAATGAATCCCCGAGCAATTCATTTGCCGACACAGTGTCAGCTGCAAGATCAATTCCATACGTAGACTTAATCCATTCAACAGATTTAGTGTACGCATTGAGAACCCACGGCTGGTCCTCAATTTCTTCTTCCATCAGATCGGGCACAAAAAGGTGGAACGGGGTAACCGCTCCAAGAGCGATATCACCTTGGTAGACCACATCGCCACATTTTTCAGTGACGTTTGGGTCCCACCAATCCTTAATGAAGGACGTTCCACAAATTGTCAGCCAGAACATGCTACGAGTGAAAATCTTGTGCATGTTCTTAGTAGAGTATAAAGACTCCCATACTTGCTCACCAGCCTGTGCAGCATAAAGGTCCTTGTCCTCATTCGAGGAAGGAACAATACTTGCATTAGGCTTATTAGATGTGAGTTTAGAAAGTTCTGTACGAATGATCGGCTTGATCAAGTTACGTACAGAACGAACGCGATATGGGGGAGCAGGAGGCGTAATAAGCCTCCCACCACCCATGTTGTAGCCAATATTCTGGTTGGTATAAGCAAGATACTGCTTGCCCTTGTACATGGCGTAATTTAGTCGCCATTGACGCTCGTAAGGCTCACGAGCACTTTTCATCTTGGTATATTGTTCATTTACCCAAGATACAAGGTTAGATGCATCCTTGCTCTTTTTAAGTTTTTCAATCGTGGCTGCATCAAACGTAGCGTCAGCCGACGTAGGTGTGGCCGGAGCCATCATCGGCTGTGAACTCATCTAGGTCATCCTTAGTAAATCCGTGGGATTCAGCATATCTAACTGTCTCACCATAATCCGATACATCTACAATCGGAGAAGAATCTGTTTGATCACTCAAGTCTACTGAGCGCATCTGCTGATACGCTAGAGGATCGCCCGCTGCTAGAAGAGTCGCTGCTTGAGAGTTCTCCGCCGAATGTGTTGCCAGCATCGTCGAAATCAAAGAGAGCCAGTTGTCCCGAACTTTCTCCTGCTCCTGACGACTCTTCTCCATTACTTTCCACAGGAAGATGAAGAGAGCCACCATGAGCAAAATCTGAAAGACCATCAACAGCGGAAACCAATAGTCGGTGCTGCTCATCAGTAATTACCTTTAGTTTATGGGCATCCAGGTAAGCCCAAACAATTTGATCCGTCTCCCTCTGATTATCTTGAAGACGTGCTTCTGGCACCATCCCAATACGAGAAGCAGCCTCCGTTAGGCAGTCTTTACATAGGTACAGCGTGCCAAAGAATCGGATATCGAGACCGAAATCCACAACTTCTCGATTAACGGCACCACAGCATCCACAACTACCTGGAAGATTGGCCGGACCTGGGAGCACCTTAAAACGGCCATTAACTTCAGAGGGAGACGGATCAGTCATTGAATTTCCTACTTATTAGACTTGGACTTAGCGGCTGTCTTTTCAGCCGTAGTTGCACGCTTCCGTGTACGTGTCCGAGCCTTAGTTGTGTTGGTATTAACCTTATCCGCAGTATTACCTACTACTGCATCTGCGGCAGCCTTACCCTCATTTTCCTTAGGCCCACCTTCAGCGTGAGGGCCAGTAGGCTTTGCAGCCGGGTTAAGATCAGTCACACCAAATACGGGACCTGAGACGTCATCCTCGACAATCTGCTCACGCTCGGAGAAAGGCTGAAGAAGATTCTTATCAGAATCTACAGCACCAGCAAACGTAACATCATCATCAGTGAAGTTGCGGCTTTCCTGAGAAGCAATACCAGCAACACCAACAGTAAGAGCCTGCTGACCAGCAGTATTAAGAGGAATACCAGCAAATGCCGGAGGATTATCTAAATCGGGCTCACGGCCTTCAACTTCAGCGCGACGCTGCTCAGCAAGTTTTGCTTGCTCTAGGTCCATATACGGACCACCATCGCGCCCTGCAAGCCGATCATTCGGATTAAACAGGGGAACAGTATCAGTCATTATTTACTCCTAATGAGGACTTACCCACAAGCGCGGGGTAGCCATAGTATAAACCGACAGAGCGCACTGAATACAAGTGTTTAATATTCTAGTGCATACAAGTCTGTTCCTACCTGCTCCTTCCAATGATTTTCGTGCTCTTGGCTAGGTGGCATATCATTCTTATATGCTTGTCCGCCGGTTGGGACTTTAGAACGCTGATCCCATCTATCCTTAGTGGGGTCAACTCCATAAGGTGCGCCGAGTACGTTCTGAATTAGTTTCGGTTCATTATCTACAACAGGAGCCAGATCAGGCATCATTGTGAAGAAGTACCTACACGAATCAATTGCATGGTCATCTTTCTTATGTGGCTGCTCTAGTTTATTGTTTTCGAATGAACTCTTACGCGACGCATATGTCTTCCAGCGGTACTTCCTCATTTCAGTAATAAGATTGGCACAGTTATCTGTGATAGTCCAAGTAGACTCATTACCGAACCTAGGAGTCTTGCGTAAATAATCAACCATCCGGTTAAGACCAGAATCTACATCAGATAGTTTTGTACCGATGTAAATTCCAAACTCACCATATGCTTGTACAATTGATGTACCAGTAATTGCACTACGCTGATGCATTGCAGGATCACCTACAAGAATATCAGGTTCTTTGCCAAGTTCTTTGACAATTTCCCAATAACGTTCAGCGTGTTGCTTTACTGTCCACTCGCTTTGATAGTGCTCGAAAAAAGTGACCACTTTACCGTTCGGGCTAACAGCATGCCATAAAATAGCTGTTGGGTTATTAAGCCCGTGGTCAAAACTAACGTACCAGTACCAATCCTTCGGAGGGATAAAGAAAGGGCGTACATTGTCGTGAATGTTGAAACCTTTGAAAATTCGTCCACCCACAGCCACAAATTCTCCGCGGGATCGGGCGGCACGTTCATCGGGATCGAGTGTAGATAAGTAGGCATCACGAGCCTCTTTGCTCAAGTGAGGGTTTTCACTCATCTCAATTTCGACCACATGAACTAATGGATCGCCATTTAACCCCGGAAGATATAAGTCCTCATAAACCCAAGTCATGCCCTCGACAGGGGTCATGGTGATAAAAGCCCTACCATTACGGTCAATCAGCCGCGCCTGAGACTCGTTATAGATGTGCTTCGGGGGTTCCTCGTCATACCAGTTAAAGTCGCGAGAAGTGCCAGCGAATTTCTCTAGGTCCTGCTCATATGATTTGAACTCTAATTGTGATTTATTTGCTAGTGTGAGAGTGCGAAGTTCTTTGTCGTAGGAATCTTCCCAGGACCCGTTCTTAAGAAAGGAGGGAGGCAGCCATCGAGCAATCTCTGGCATAATGATTTTTGCCACTCCATAGAGAAAGTCAACAGAATGCACACGACCATATACAGGCGGAGGGGGTGTCGACTTATACGGATTACGGCCCATGAGAGCGTAACAAGTCTCGACAGCACCGCCAGTAGTCTTACCACTTCGGTTACCTCCAATGTAAAGGTCTACTTTGGCGCCTGACTTATGGAAAGCAAATTGCTTGTCATGAGGTACATAGGCATAGAGATTCGGTCGAACAGCCTGTTCTTTTAGGCGATCGTTAATCTGCTCTAGAATCTGATCGTATGTCAGATTCACTCGTGAGTTTCTAGCCATTATGAAGTATTGTCAGTGAATCCCAATACGGCTGCCAGTTGACTGATGAGGTTTGCCAATGCCACATTTCCGCCCTTAGCACCTGTGATGGAAATTCCTTCCATAAGTTGCTTGGAACTTCCTCCATCGTGCAAATGGTCGCCAGGAGAGGCTTGCCCTCGTCCGCTGCCGAGAGTATGGTGAAGGGAATTTCGAGTACCATCTGTGTCAGCATTTCTATGAAAATCTTCGACAGCCTGTGAAGATGGCTTTTGTTTATCTGTCATTATGTCATCTCAGCAAGGACAGAGCATTGTATAATAGCACCACCACCAGAAGGCATAGTAAATTGACCAGGAATCTGCGGAGTACCCGAACCTGCACCCGCACCTACAAAAGCATTTTTAATGCCAGCCATTCTATTATCAGTACCAGTAATAACTGCCATTGGAGATAGAGCACCGGCTTGTAGTTTTCCGCCAGCGAGAGCCCAGGCTCCGAATCCAGTAGTGGGGAGATAGAAATAGCACTTTTCAAATCCAGTTTCGACTGTAGTTAGTGTTTTTTCTAGAAGCGCATTGCTAGGCACACTAAATTGATAGTCACCAGTGCCATTTACAGTAGTAGTTCCTGTACTAAGTTCAACTACGATACGTACTAAGTTAGGGCTAATCCTAAAAAATTTACCAGCAAGACTACCATTACCGACACCAGGTGCAACGCCACCACCTAGCGCGGTCCAAGTTACAGGGTAGGTTTGATACTTAGTATCTTTGTAGATTTCAAAACCACTACCGGTGTAGCGATAAATAGCGCCTGTAGCAGTATTTCGAATCAGGCGTCCAACAAAGTTGCCTGTAGATGGTTGAGAGCCTGTGTAGTCAAAAATACCTACAGCATTACTCAGATAGTCAATAGAATCTGCAAGTTGTGTAGTGACGTTTACTGTGTCATCCCCACCTGGCCCGCCATCATCAGGCAGAATGAGTTGGGTTCGAGTTTGAAGAGTACTCATTCAAGTTCCTCTGGTAACGGATCAAAAAAGCCAAATGGGACTACAACTGATCCATCTACTTCCGATGTTACTCGTGTAGTAGATGGGACTGCATTTAATCGTGGGTGTGTGCCTACCGGAACCGGCCGAAAATCACCAGCGCCAAAGTCACTATGCACACTACTAGAATCCATACGTGAAGATCCATCTTCTATCACCTCCGCGTCTACTATTGGGGAGATATAGTTCGCAGGCGGGTCTTGCAACCCCCGCGGAACACCACCATTGAGAATAGTATCAATATCTGTAGAGACCTTTTTGAGAACTTCTACGTCGTTGACATACCTGGTGATTACCTCCAAGATTAGACCCACGATCTTGACAATGTCAAGCATTTGTTTCTGTGATGGGTCATGTCGACCAGAGACTTCATAGAAAAGTTTGATCGCGTTAATATCACCTTGGTCAGCACGTTGTACTAATCGAGCATGTACTGTAGAGATATTATCGTTTAGAAGTGACTCTCCAATCTCACTTACTTTACTAGCGAAAGTAGGATTCTTAAGCCAGGCTTTGTACTGCGTATGAGAGATACCAGCCTGTTTGAGTTTATCTCCAAAAGTTCGTCTGTTAGTAGGATCAGTGATAATAGAGATAGCAAAGATTTGTTCTGGGGTGAGTATTCCCGCAAGGTTGATATTAGTAGTCCATCTAATTCCTCTTTTGAGTAGTGCTTCTTTTCCTTCTGCACTAGTTACCACCTTTGCTACGACGTTCTTATGCGTACCTGCGAGTCTAGCCACATCATCAATGCTAGGGAGCAGTTGACCTGCGGGTTTGGTCTTGTAAGCAATCTCAGCAGCAGCCAGGACACGCCTCAGTTGATCCTGCGAAACACCCTTGGGCAGCCTGTTTGGGGAGTACCCAGGAGTACCCTCAGAAGTAGTTTCAGTCATCCTCACACCAGCTTTTAATAGCCTCGTTTAATTCTGATAATATGTCCGCAGTTGCTCCGAGATTGATGAGACAATCTCTGACTGCAACGGGCATTCTGGTTGTTTTACCAAGTTCATACTTGTTAAGGACCGCAGGGTGTATGTTTCCCCACTTGGCCCATTTGATTTGTGAGCCAGGAAGTGAGGCTTCTCTGGCGATAATTTCTCGAAGTACTCTATGAGGATTTCTATCGGGATGGGTGTGATACTCGCTTCGCCACACATCTTTGATGAACCTCCAATTAGGTACTAACCCGACAGGCAACTGTGATGGCTTAATCTTGTACTCATGCAGGTATTCTAATTCGATGTCATTCTCATGGGAATAAGTGAGGTCACTAAGTACCTCTAGAACTTTGCCGCTGGGTGTGGCATACATCGTCTGTTCTAACTTAACAATATAGTCACGACTTACACCAGCATGGTCGGCTAATTGTTGCTCTGTGAGTCCCGCATCTTTTCGATAACGGGTAATTGTGTTGGGCATGTATTTAGTATATCGTGGTATGCTTTCAAGTCAAGTGTAATTTGGGCAATAACGTCCCTATTATGGAATCGGGTGGAGCCCGGTCACCCTAGACAAGATGCTGTCCACCATGCGGACTCGTGCGAGAATCGGCCGGACCAAACTCGCCCTACAAATCTTGTCCACTATGTGAGATGCTGCCCCAGATAACTTGACCTGTATGCCTCAGCGAGTAGTCTTGTCTTAGTGGCCATCCGGGCCACGCATCCCAGATACAGGAGTCATCATGTCGGACAACGTTTTGTTTAACGCTCTTCACGAGCAGATTGTCGCCAGCGCTGCCAAGGCTAACGCGATCGCTGATCGCATCCGGGCCGCCCGTGCTGGCAATCCTGAGAGCACAGCCAAGAAGTTCGTTACCAAGGCTGAACTTTCAGAGGTTCCCGAAGAGGTTCGCGCGACGGTTGAAAAGTTCCGTGAGGGTCGCGATAAGGTTCTCGCCTCGCTCGCTGCCAATGAGGCTAAGGCTATCGCCGCTGTCGTGGCGACTCTTCCCAAGAGCGAACTTTCCGAGGAGGAGACTGCTGCGCAGACTGCGGAGTATAAGTCTCACGTTGAGAAGTTCCGCACTTGGCGCAAGTCGCTTGTGGATTTGGACGTCGCGACCGAAGAGCAACTTTCGGAACTTCCCAAGGTTAAGACTCTTGGTGGCGGAAGTTCGGCTGGAACTCATGCCTCAAGTGGTCGGCCGAAGCCTCGCTTTGATGAGATCACTCTTAACGGCCAGAGCGTTGCTAAGACTGTGGACGGCAAGCGAGTTTGCACGCCTACTGTTCTCAGCGAGCGCATTAATGCTCTCCACGCGGATGATGAGAAGTGGAACAAGGTTACCTCTCACGAAATCGTGGACGAGGTTTTCGCGACTAACGGCTCTCAGGATTTGACCGAGCCGGTTACGATTACGTCATTCCGTGGCGAGTACGCTCTGGTTTTCACGCCTAAGGCGCCGAAGTAATCAGACGCTGAGATAACCTCCGATCCGAAAGGGTCGGGGGTTATCTCATGCCATTTTTCCGGAAATCGGGCGGAAACGCCGTCGCTGTTATCTGACCTGGTTATTCTCTGGGCACATTTAGCGAGCCGACAGGCGAATTAGAATTATGCACTGGAATCGGCTGGAATTATGCTGTATCCATATGGTGTATTTGTAGAATAAAAGTGGCCCCTCTTTCTCGCCTACCTTGCTTAGGTGGGACAGACTCAGATAATTGAGCCCTTTCCAGCGATTATAATTGGTGGGGCCAGGGTATAACGCCCTAAAGGGCTAATATACCCTCTGACCCTGAGCCGTGGTTTTGTGAGACACACCCTGTACAGAATCCTACACTTGTAAGACTGACTGAGACGTATCTTAAGTAAGCGTCTCAGTGTCCTATAATCCATTTTGAGAATCCTCTTGTTCAATGTCTCACCTTTCTGCTATACTTAGATACGTCTTAAGACAGACGCACCCTGCCCGAACTGAGACTGAGAAAGGTAATTATTATGGATTGGGAATGGCTACAAGCCCACAATTTGTCCGATACTGACATCGAGTATGCCTATCTCTATAATATTGCAGTAGACAATGCTAATTACGCTACTGAATTAGAGAAGCGTCTTGCTGACCAGGATGAACACATCAACTCACTTGACATGGCTATTCGTGATCGTAAGCGTCAAGTTAATCGGCTGGAAGCCACTATTGTCGATGGTGCTGCTGCTAACGAACGGCAGTCTACTGTTATTAATGAACTACGTAATGAGTTACGTACCCGTGATAAGAGTATCACTGAACTCATTAAGAGTCGTGATGTTACACGCTATCTAGCAGAACATATGCACCATGTTTGGTGTACGAGTGAGCACAATATTGATTGGGAGAAATCAGTTACTGTCGAAGAGACTTGGTACACCGATAGCAACAATTGGAATAGTAATAACCACGGTAGTGATCCCACATTTCATATGGGTAGTGATAATGAAAACTGACGAACGCTTAATGGAGATTGCAAATCTCCTACAAACAATAGGTTATATCACCCCAGAATTAGGGATGACAGTTCCTGAAATAATGGAAGCGACTGGAATGTCGCGCGCTACCTGTTATCGTGCCATTGAATCACCTAAGGCGATTCGTTGGGGAATTAGCCGAACAAGGAAAAGGCTACAACCTTATTCATACTACGTAGATAATGATACGCTCCTAGCATATCAACTTTACTATAAAGCCAATGCACAGACAGAACAATCATCTAGACGAGAGACTATTGCATTTCCAGGTGATAAAGACAGACAAGCAGTTTTAGAAATGCTATCATCATTCTTAAAACAGTCTGTCGGACAATTCAAAGACCCAAAAGCCATTCATGAGAACTTCATACTCTGGCTCCAAAAACCTAGTGAAGCAATCCTAGAGGATTATCATACAGTAGATAAATCTACATCTAAACTAATTCTGGCACTAGCACTAGCATTCAGTCATCTGGAGGAATGATGAAACAGAGACTAAAGATTCGTAAAAAGTTTATCTCTGAATTCTGGGGTCCGCGATGGACATATACCTGCCCATGTGGCGCCACTGGACATACACATACATTCGATCAGATCATGAAAATGGTAACGACACATTGTTTTTGGACGGAGGTAGATCATGGCAGGCGTGTTTGATCACTGTGAAGTATGTCATGACAAAGGCCCGCAGGTTTATTACTGTAAAGATTGCGGTATGAATCACTGTGAGAATTGTGGCGAATACTGTGAATATGATTGGGAGGATGGTGACATAGACTAATGGAGACTTTTAGTTGGATAGTATACTTTATACTATGCATAGTTGGCGGTGTTTTCTTTGGAATAATAACTGCTAAAAATCTACCTCTCAGTCTGAAATCATTCTTTATCTTAATAGGTTTGCTACTTGCATGGTGGGCATTCATTACACTTAATATATACCTACTATATTGGAGCCGAGGCTGGTAATGGAATTTCCTACAGTTGGAGTTAGTGTCGCCTACATAAAGGCTTTACTAGGTGGTGATGAACCATTACCGTGTGAAGACTGTGGCGTACGTGATGACTCAGTTAAATACAGTCAAGCATATGAGGCTTGGCTTTGCACTGGTGACTTTGTGAATAGGAATATGGCGCCATGAGTCAAATTAAACTAACACAGTTTGTTTCAGGAGAGACAAGCGAAGCAGTAGTCTCACGCATGATGCGTGCTCGAAAGATTGCAGAAACAAGTACTTGTAAGCAAAAGCATGGTGCAGTCCTAATGCAAGGTGCCCGTGTTCTTGCTGTCGGCATTAATGCTTTTCGTAACGATCCTGCAAATCTAGGCCTAGATGGCGAAACACCAAATCCGGCTGGAATTACTGTCCATGCTGAAGTGGCTGCGACTTCTTTTATTCCTCATCGAAATGTTCCTAATACTACTCTTTATGTAGTTCGTTACGGTATGCAAAAGCCTTATGCCCTTTGTGATAGCAAGCCTTGTGATGCTTGTATCGCTCATCTTATTTGGAATACCCAAGTAAAAGAGGTTATCTACTCATGAAGCGACGTCCAGGAAGACTTATTTGTCCAGCATGTAAACATGAAGCAGACAATCAACCCTCTTATCAAGAAGGTAATAGAATATTTCAGTCTTTTATTTGTGATGATCCTAATTGTCCGGTTAGTTCATTTAATGTAGAATGGCGAACTCATGAGCAGTGATTTACTCCCATCTCGCTGCCCTAATCCTAATTGCAATGAACTAATTGCTATGTTCACAGACCATTGTGATAAAATTCCAGGTAAAGTTCCATGCAATTGGATAATCTGTCCTAACTTAAAATGTAGATGCACTGTTGACATAAAGCTTCGCCGATTCTACTACATGGAGGCAAACAGAACTATCAGTGATAAACTTTAATAAAGTAAACAGCAAAACCTCTTGATTTCCGGTATACCACGCGCTAGGATGGTAGGGTACCGCTCACACAGACAAGGATGCCTAAAAATGACTGACAACCAGACCGAAACTACCACTCAGGATAATGACGAGACTGAGACCGATGTTATCGGAGTACTTTCAATGGATGCAACTCGTGACGAACTTATGCAGGTTATTAGGTTCGCTGTTGGACTCGCGCCTGTTGAAACTCTTGAGGTAATGGGCAAAGAAGTTGAAAACAATATGATGGGTTCAATTGCTGAGAGTTATACTGCTCTCTCAGAACTTACCACTAAGGTTGATGAGAGCAGTATTGATCCCGAGGATGCTCAGAAAGAAATCACTAACATTCTCGTGAGTCACTGTGAGGCTATTGACCTTCACACAGGTCTCATGAGTGTAATTGTCACGGCTCTAAATTCTCGTCTGTCTGAGGATGAGGATGAGACGGAAGAGGTGGTTAGTGATGACACGAGTGAGTGACCGATTCTCTACCAAAACTTTAGGAGGTAGTCGTGCCGCAGCAAGACGTGCGCGCTATGACCGCTGGCGAAATCGCTACCGCCTTCGATAGACTTACAACTGCATATCTTTCAGTCGCAAATATCCTCAGACCTGGGGCACGTAAAGCATTACTAGCCGACCTGAAATACTACGAGAAGGAGTTTAACCGTGGAAAATCGAGACCTGTCAGAGAAGCAGCACAAGGCACTCGACCGGATTGACCGTACAAATCCTGAGGCTCGTGTTATTGGTTGGGATTACCTCAACCACGGACCTATTATCGAGACCATCGTTGCTGGCGTTAAGCACGCCAAGGTTCTCGGTACTCTCGGATATCTTCGCAACCTGACGTAATAACTAAATACTTGCCGAGGATATAGTCTGGAACTTACGGGTTCCTGTAATGGTACAGATGCCTGACATATCACCTGGTGCTAGAAAATTCAATGGTCTTGGTTTTCTTAGTTGTAAGGTTCGAATCCTTACCTCGGCTCTCTGGACGGGCGCCTTAATCCTGTCAAGGATTCCCGATCCGGGCAAAATCCGGCACACTATAGATTATCACAACTAAAATCACAGGCTTTTAGTTATGGGGCCTTTCTATAGTGTGGCCGGATACAAACCAGAACCAGATAAGGATAAGATAATGGCTGCTGAAACTAAGAGGGCATGGAAGTCATTGAACTTTGACCAGTGGCAGAATTACTGTAAGTCAATGGACTTCACAATTGTGTGTTACAGCACACACATTAGTGTGTGGCAGCGTGGCATCTTCATTTGTGAATGTGAGTACTGAAATGGAATTCGATTGGGACATTGCAGAGTTGGATGAAGAAACTCAGCAGCCAGAAATTCCTGCTGCTTTCCAGGCTACTCTTTCAGTTCGTCTAGATGATGAACTTCACATTATCCCATCAGCCTCAGTTGCTTATGAGCCTGGTAAAGAATATCTGGCTATTGTTGAGCAGGCTGGCGAACACGCAGAAACTATGCTCGACAGAACAAATCAACTTAAGGTTATCAAGGAAGAAGTTGAAGAACTACGCGCTAAGTATAACGAGGCTATCTATGCTCTAAGCGCAAAACAGCGAGAGATTGATGCAAGCCTTGCTCATGACCGTACCGTTCAGCGTGAGTATGAGCGTCAGGTCTATGAGGCTAGTAAGAAACTTCGCGTGGCTCTTGAGTCTGAAAAGATTCAAAAGGAATTCCTTGAGAACTCGACTAGATTTGATGCGCTAACTGCTTCTGCGGCATGGCGTGAGTGGGCATTTCCTCACCAACTTGAGGGCGCAAAACTAATCG
>Ga0193696_1000188_pt1 | contig 24565 bp, 19 predicted proteins | sample L3m1metaG_FD_145074 | JGI IMG/M metagenome (GOLD analysis project Ga0193696, IMG submission 145074) | Soil microbial communities from a riparian zone of the East river system, Colorado, United States - L3m1 | ecosystem: Environmental > Terrestrial > Soil > Riparian zone | place: USA: East River... | reverse complement strand
CGATCCGCTGAAGCTCCGTATCCGTACGGTGCAGGAGGGCAGCTTCATGCGCTCGGGTGGCGGGTCGACGAGCTTCAGCAACCAGGTAGTCGGCAATCGCATTGACATCACGATCACTCGCGCCGGCGACGTGACGGGCGCGACCGGCACCGGCGTGCTGGCCGCGATCCTGTTCGAGGCCATCGAAGCGGGAGGCGCGACGTTGACACTGAGTGGCTCGGCGACCGGCCCGGGCGGCGTGGCCATGGGCCTGCGGTTCGCGCCGGTGACGATTACTCTGCAATGAGCTTGGGTAAGGCACGCGGCTATACGTTCGTCGAACTGCTCGTCGTCTCGACGATCATCCTGATCCTCGCCTCGGCGATCATGCCGCTGGCGAAGGTCTCCGCGCGGCGCCACCGCGAGAGCGAGCTACGCCGCGCGCTACGCGAAATGCGCACCGCGATCGACAAGTACAAGGACCAGGCCGACCTCGGCAACATCAGCGCGCTCGATCTCAAGCCCGGCAACGAGAACTACCCGCCGGATCTTCAGACGCTGGTCGACGGCGTCAACGCCGCGAACGATCCGACCGGCCGCAAATTGAAGTTTCTGCGCCACATTCCGGTCGACCCGATGACCCACAGCTCGGAGTGGGGCCTGCGTTCGTATCAGGACAAGCCAGACTCCACGCATTGGGGCGGCCAGAACGTGTTCGACGTCTACACGACGTTCGACGCCACGGCGTTGGACGGAACGAAGTACCGGGACTGGTAGGGGCGAAATTGGTGAATTGGGGACTCAGAGAACTGGTGAACATCAGGCGCGCGAGCGCCCGCGGGCGCGCTGCGGCCAATCACCAGTTCACCAGGTCCCGCATTCACCAACTGCCGGCGTCGGATCGCGGCTTCACGATGATCGAGCTCCTCGTCGTGCTGTCGCTGATCATGATTCTGGCGACGATGGGGATGTCACAGTATCGGACGAGCGTGATCCACGCGCGCGAAGCGGTCCTCAAGGAGGATCTGTTCCGCATGCGCGACGCGATCGATCAGTACTACGCGGACAAGAACCAGTATCCGTCGACGCTCGACGCGCTCGTGACCGACGGCTACATGCGGCAGGTCCCCGAGGATCCCTTCACCAGGAGCAAAGACAGCTGGACGACCGAGCCCGCGCCCTCCGATCCGAGCAACCCGACGGCCGAGCCGGGCGTGTACAACATCCACAGCGGCTCGGAGGCCACCGCGATCGACGGCAGCAAGTACGCCGAGTGGTAGACGCACCGCTTCCGACGGCAATCCCCACAGACGATCGCTGACGGCAAGAGACCCCGCGGATGGTCGATGGTCTCCGCGGCCTGAAAGGGCCGCGCGACGACCGCTGGATCGACCGCGCTACAACCGCGTCACGATCACTCGACCGACGCGACCGCCGGACAACAGGTTCGGCAGTCAGCCGGCGTAGCGCGGCCCCTTCAGGGCCGCGACGATCCCCAGTACAAAAAAACAGCCGGGCGCGAGGCCCGGCTGTTCACCTACTTCGAATGCCTGCCAGTGATCAGGGTCCGATCGAGATCGCCGCCGTTCCGATCGTCGTCTGACCCGCCGTGTCGAGGACGGTCACCGTGACGGTAAACGTGCCCGTTGTCGTATAGACGTGCGGGACCGCGGCGGAGGTCGCACCGCCGAGATCGGCCTGCTGGCCGTCGCCGAAGTTGATGGCGAGATCCTGCACGCTGATGCCGCTCGGCAGCGTCACCTGGATCGTCAGCGTCGTCTGGGTGTTCACCTTTCCGGGCACCGGCGACGGCGTGATGATGATGGTCGGCTTCGGCACCGGTATCACGGTGATCGACGTTGAGACCTTCGACGAGTTGCCGAAGACGTCCGTCACTGTCCCGTTGATCGGGAAGGTGCCAGGAGTCTTGTAGACGTGGCTGACACTGACGTTGCCGGAAATCGCACCAAGATCCTGCGAGGCCGTACCGTCGCCCCAGTCGACGTTCACGTTTCGTACAGAGTCCCCGGTAGGCGCCGTCGCGGCGAATATGAAGGTGGCCGGGAGGTTCGCGCTCGGCAGCGTGCTCGGCGGCGTGATCGTCAGGGTCAGCGCCGGCGGCGTAACCGTGACCGAGGTCGACGTCGTCACCTGGTTGCCTGCGGTGTCTGTCACCTTGCCGACGACGACGAAGCTGCCTGACGAGCGGTAGACGTGCGACACGGTCACCGTTCCGGTCGAAGCGCCGAGGTTCTGGTTTTGTCCGTCACCCCAATCCACGGTCACGTCGCGGATCGGATTGCCGTTGGTGGTCGCCGCAGTCACGGCGAATGTGAATGCCGCCGGCAGGCCGGCGGTGAGGCCCGCCGCCGGCGCGGTGATGAGAAGCGCCGGCGTTCCCGTGACGTTGACCGTCACGCTTCCACTGGCGGTCCCGGTTGTCGTCGGAGCCGCCGGAGCCGCTGGAGCGCCTGGGGCGGCGGGCGGCGCCGTTCCACCGTTGCTCGAACCCGCCTGCGCGCCGACAGCCACCGTGACGGTCGCTGCCGTCGATGTCCTGAGGACAGCGGTCGCGACGCCGGCTGCATCCGTGGAAACGGCAACCTGCTCGAGCGATCCGGCGGTCGTCGAGAACGTCACCGGCGCAGAACTGAGCGGATTGCCGTTGATGTCGATAACACTGCCGGTAATCGTCGATAAGCCGCCCACCGACGGCAGCAGTGTCGGGTTTGCGGAGACGCGGACGCTCCCGACGGCCGCGGTCCCGACCGCCACTCTGGCCGCGTTCGCGCCGCTCGCGCTGGCGCCACCGGAACTGGCAGTGATGATCGCCGTGCCGTTCGCCGTGCCGGCCCTGAACTTGACGGTGACGCGCCCGCCGTTGGTGCGCGCTTCCAACGGCTCAATCGACCCCAGTGTCGTCGTAAAGAGCACCACAGTGCCGTCCTGGGGCGGCGTGCCGGCGGCTTCGAGGACTTGGGCAATGATGTCGGTCGTCCCGTTCACGGACAGCGCCGTGCTGCCGGCGGTCAGCGTGATCGTGGACCCACTCGGGGCCAGCAATGGCACTTTCTGGCAAGCGCCGATAGTGAATGAGAGGCCGGCGAAGACAGCGGTCACGAGCCGGCTACGCAAGGGACGTGCTAACATGAAGGCCGTCAACATCTTAGTTCCCATGAAGTTAGCGGGTCAAGCGCAGAGCCAGCGCGGATACGCGATGGCGGTCCTTCTGGTTGCCATGAGCATCATGGCCATCATGCTCACGGTCGCGATGCCGGTCTGGAAACACACCGCGCAGCGCGAAAAAGAGGAGGAGCTGGTCTTCCGTGGGATGCAGTACGTCCACGCGATCGCGCTGTTCCAGCGCAAGACGGCCAATGCGTATCCGCCGAACATCGATCTGCTGGTGCGCGAGCGGTACCTGCGCAGGAAGTACAAGGACCCGATCACGAACGACGATTTCGTGCCGTTGCCCGTGGGGGCCGCCGCCGGTGCCGGAACGCCGGGCCGCGACAGCCAGCCGGGCGGGCGCGGCGGACAAACGCCCTCAGACGGGCGGGGCTCGCCTCCGGCTTCGACGTTCAGCAGTAACACGTCACAGGGCGCGGGCGGGCGTGGAACCGCGACACCGTTTGGCACGCCAAGCGCGGGCACCATCGGAGGCATCAGCGGCGTCGCCAGCAAGAGCAAAGACCAATCTATTCGCATCTACAACGGCCGTTCTCACTACAACGAGTGGGCGTTCGTCTACGTCCAGCCGCAACAGGCGCCCGGCGTGGGTACGGCCCCTGGGGGAGCGGGTCCGGGCGGCCGCGGCACCACGCCTGCCGGCGCAGGCGGCGTCGGCGGGCGAGGCGGTCCACCCAATCGCGGTGGACCAACGGGCCCCGGGCGTCAGAACGGTCCCGGGCCCGGCGGCTTTGGCCCCCAGCCGGGCGGATTCCCCCGAGGAGCGACCCCGATCCAGCCGGTGCCACCGGGCACGCCTCGCGGCCGCTTCTGAGTTTGGACGTCTGGACGGTGCCCCTGGCCGATGGGTCGGCGCCGTTTTCCCCCTCTGTGTCCTCTGTCGCCCTCTGTGTCCTTGTTCTTTATCGGAGGTTCCGCGCGATCGCTGCGGCGGCGAGTGCAGAAATGACGAGCAGGCCGATGCCGACCGCCGCACTCCGCAGCAGCAGATAACCGACGCCGAAGAGCGCGGCGTAGACGAGCACGCAGCCCAGGCACGCATTCAGCACCTCGCGTCCGAGTGACGGCGATGCGGGCGGAATGCCGACGGCGGCGGCAACTGTCCGCCATCCCGGTCCATGCGGACGCACGCGGCGATAGAACGCGTGCAGCGTGGCGTCGGGTTCAGGCGCCGTCATCCATGTGACCGCTAACCACCCGATGGTCGTCAGCGAAACGGTGACGATCATGATGTACGCGAAATCGCGCGGCTGATCGCTGTCCCACCCCAACCCGAGCTGCAGGTACAGCGAGACCGCCGCCGCGATGGCCATCGCGGACACCTCCGACCACGCGTTGATCCGCCACCAGAACCAGCGGAGGAGCAGTACCGTGCCGGTACCGGCGCCGGTGACGATCAGCAGCTTCCACGCCTGTTCGATCGACGCCAGATGCAGCGTGACGTAGATCGAGAGCACCATCAGCAACACGGTCACCGCCTGCGAGACGACGACGTACTCGCGTTCGCTCGAGGCCGGCCGTACGAATCGCCGGTACACGTCGTTGACGACGTACGACGCGCCCCAATTGAGCTGAGTCCCGATCGTCGACATGTAGGCGGCGGCGAATGCCGCCAGCATGATCCCGCGCAGCGAGGGTGGAAAGACCTGCGGGTCCATGAGCGTGCGAACGTAGCCCGATTCCTTGTCGACGAGAGTGGGGTAGAGCACGATCGAGGCGAGCGCCGTCAGAATCCACGGCCACGGCCGCACCGCATAGTGCGCGATCTGGAACCACAGGGTCGCGAACATGCCCTGGCGCTCGTCGCGCGCCGCGAAGATCCGCTGCGCGACGTAGCCGCCGCCACCCGGCTCGGCGCCCGGGTACCAACTAGCCCACCAGATCACACCGAGATAGACGAACAGGGTGATGGCCGGCATCCACGCCGAGCCGGCCGCCGGAAAGAAAGCCAGCCGCGAGCCGCTGCCGGCCGCGGCGTCGAGCGCGCGCACCTTCTCCTCGAGCGCCGAGAGTCCGCCGACGGCGCGCACCGCGTAATAGGCGAGTGCGACGACCATTCCCATCTTCAGCACGAACTGCACGAGATCGGTGAGCAACACACCCCACAGTCCCGCGATGGTGGTGTAGAACGCCGTGAATGCCAGCAGCGCCAGCAGTACCCAGAGCGCGCGCGTGGGGTCGAGTCCGAGCGTCACCTGGAGGATCTTCATCATCGCCAGGTTGACCCAGCCGATGACGATGCAGTTGATCGGGAGACCGAGATAGAGGGCGCGGAAACCGCGGAGAAACGCCGCCGGCCGGCCAGCGTAGCGGATTTCCGCGAACTCGACGTCGGTCATGACGCCGGCGCGACGCCACAGGCGCGCGTAAACGAACACCGTGAGCATGCCGCTCGCGGCCATGTTCCACCAGAGCCAGTTGCCGGCAATGCCGTAGCGCGCGACGATTCCGGTGACCAGCAGCGGCGTGTCGGCAGCAAAGGTCGTGGCCACCATCGACGTGCCGGCGAGCCACCAGGGGACGTTGCGGCCCGAGAGAAAGAACTCCGCCGTACTGCCGCGGGCGCGCCGCGCGTAGTACAACCCGATCGCCAGATTGAGCGCGAAGTACGCGGCGATGACCAGCCAGTCGAGAAGGGTCAGAGTCATAAAAGCGAAACCGCAGAGGCCGCAAAGAACGCAGAGAAGATTATTTCTCTGCGAGCTCAGCGTGCTCCGCGGTTAAACATCCCCAAGGGCATCATGAAACTCCCGTCGGACCGCCCGCATCTCGTCGAGGGTGCCGCCGCCCGCCGCGCGGTTGGTCAGCAGCACGAAGTAGCGATCCCGTCCGGGATCGATCCAGAGAGATGTTCCGGTAAAGCCCACATGACCGAAGGCCGCCGCCGACATGCGGCCGCCGCAGGACGAAGAGCGCAGCATCGTATCCCACCCGAGCGCGCGCGAGCTCGCCGGTACAGAGCTCTTCGTCGTGAATGCGCCGACCAGCGCCGGCGTGAATGGCGCCGGCAGTCGTTGGTCGCCGCGGGCGGCTCCAAGCACGAGCCGCGCGAACTGTCCGACCGCCGGCGCCGTGCCGAAGAGGCCTGCGTGACCGGCGGCGCCGCCGAGCGCCGCCGCATAGTTGTCGTGGACCTCGCCGGTCAGCGTGCGTCCGCGCCGCGTATCGTCGTCCATCGCCACGGTGGGCGCGGCGCGCCGGCGCAGATCTGGGTCGAGCTCGAACGTCAGCGGATTGGCGTGGTACGTCGTGTCCGGCTTCAGCCGCCCTTCGGCGTTGCTCAGGGCGGCCTGGAGCGTGTCGAAAGGCCGGACCATCACGTCCGCGAACTGCTGTGGAAGCGTCGCGCCACCGCGCTGCTCCGCGATGAAACCGAGCAGAATGAATCCGAGGTCGCTGTAAATCGATCGCGTCCGAGGTTCGTACTCGAGCGCGATGCGGCAGATCTCGTACTCGAATTCGCGCCGGCTCGCCGGCGGCGGATCGACCAGCCGCGCCGGAAGCCCTGACGCATGCTCCAGCAGATCGCGGACCGTCACCGACGCGCGATCGGCGCCACGCCAATCCTCGAAGAACGCGGCGACGCGATCGTCGAGCTGCAGACGGCCCGTTGCCATCAGCTGCATCAGGACCGTCGTGGTGGCCAGAACCTTGGTGAGCGAGGCCAGGTCGAAGGGGGTGTCGATCGCAGCCGCGTGGAACGGATCGGCGGTCAGCGTGCCGACCGCGTCCTGCCACAGCGTACCGGCGGTCGATCCCACGTCAACGGCGGCGGCGGGGAAGGTCCGGGCGGCAATCGCGCGCTCCAGCACCCGGCGCGCGCCGTCGAATGCGCTCGAAGACATCGCTCCGCGGTCAGGCCGCACGGCCGCGGACCGCCTGGGTGAGAAACGCCACCGTCACCGTGGTGGCAGCGCCAATGAACACGTACCAGGTGAACGCGATGCTCGTCCAGCCCCAGACGATGGTCATCGCCACCAGACCGGCGAGCATGCCGGCAAATGCCGAGGTCTCCGTGATGGACGGCGCCAGTGTGCCGAGCAGAAACGCGCCAAGCACCGATCCGGACGCGTACGACAGCACTGCAAGACCCGCGTCGAGCACCGACCGCTGCATCCATTGCGCGCCGACCGCGACCCCGATCTGCACGATGCCCCAGACCACGGTCCAGATGCGCGAGACACGCATCAGGGTCTGCTCGTCGGCGTCTGGCCTCTGGTATTTGAGGTAGAAGTCGTTGACCGTCGTCGCCGCCATCGAATTGAGGGACGGCGACAGGGCGGCGGCCACGATCGCCGCGACGATGAAGCCGGCGGCGCCGTGGGTGAGCGCGGTGACAATGAAGACCGGCAACAGCTCGTCCGCGCGCGCCAGCGGACGCGGCAGCGGCACGTGCTGATAGTAGGTGAAGAGCATCACACCGATGAGCAGGAACAGGACGAACTGGGCGAACACGAGAACGCCGCTCAACACGAGCCCCCGGGCCGCCTCTCGTGCCGATCGCGCGGACAGCAAACGCTGGACGAGAAACTGATCGGTCCCGTGGGTGGCGAGTGTGAGCGCGATGCCGCCGATGATGCCGGCCCACAGCGTATACGGCTGCGACATCGTGAACTGCGGATTGAGGACGCGGAACTTGCCGGCCGCCGCACCGGTGCGCATGACTTCCGCCCACCCCCCAGGAATCAAATGCAGCAGCGAGAAGAAAACGACGGCGGCGCCAGCGATGTACACGAACAACTGTACGACGTCGGTCCAGATCACCGCCGCGGCGCCGCCGCGGACGGTGTAGACGATCATCGCCGTGCCGATGATGACAACGGCCCAGGTGACCGGCACCTGCGTGACGACCGAGATGACCAGCGCGGTCGCGAACAGCCGCACGCCATCCGCGAGGGAACGCGTCAGCAGAAAAATGATCGCCGAGAGGTTCTTGACGCGCGGGCCGAAGCGTCGCTGCAGCAACTCGTACGAGGTCATCAGATCGCCGCGGAAGTAGGCGGGGATGAAAAGCACGCTGACCACCAGGCGGCCGATGACGTAGCCGACCACGAGCTGGAGGAACGTCATGTCGCTGTTGTAGGCCGTCGCCGGCACGCTGATGAATGTCAGCGTGCTCGTCTCGGTTGCCACGATCGTGAAGCAGATGGCCCACCACGGCACCGAACGCCCGGTCAGGAAGTAGTCGCGCGTGGTCCGCTGAAAGCGCGCGAAGTAGGAGCCGAAGGCGGTGATCGCCAGCAGATAGCCGCCGATCACCATGTAATCGATCCACGTCAGGACCATCGTCGGGAAAGGCCCGTGAGCGTAGCACAGAAGGTCGAGCGCGCCAGCGGGTAAGATGGGCGCCATGCACGTACTCGGGATCGATGCCGGCGGGACCAAGACGGTGTGTCTGCTCGCCGACGCGCAGGGAGCGATCGTCGCCGAAGGCCGCGGCCCTGGCGCAAACCTTCACAGCGCAGGCGAGCTCGCGGTCGAGAAGGTCCTGCACCAGGTGATGGAATCGGCGCTTGGCGATCGCGATATCACGCCGGCCGCGATCTGTCTCGGCCTCGCCGGCGTCGATCGCGAGGACGAAGCGCGCACGGTCGACGCCATCATGCGGCGCATCGCGCGGCACTCGCGGGTGCTCGTCGTCAACGACGCGCTCATCGCGCTGGTGGCCGGTGCGGGCGACGCGCCTGGCATCGTGCTGATCGCCGGCACGGGGTCGATCGCGTACGGGCGGAATGCGCGGGGCGAGGCGGCGCGCGCCGGCGGGTGGGGCCACATGATCGGCGACGAGGGGAGTGGGTATTGGATCGGCCGGGAAGCGCTCGCCGCCGTGATGCGCGCACGGGATGGACGCGGACCCTCGACCGAGCTCACCGCCGCGATGCTGGCGCACTTCCAGGTCGACGATGTCTCGCGCCTGCCGCGGATCGTGTACGACCGCGAGGTGCCGCGCATGAGTGTGGCGGCGGTTGGCCCCATCGTGCAGCAGGCGGCGGAAGACGGCGACGCCGTCGCGACGCGAATCCTCGAGCGGGCAGCCGAAGAGCTGGTCCTGGCGGCGCAGTCGGTGGCGGCACGCCTCGAAATGCGCGGCGACGCGTTCACGTTCTACCTGGCCGGTGGCGCCTTCAAGGTCGTGCCGTGGCTGGCCGCGGACCTGCCGCGTCGGCTAATCGAGGTCGCCCCACGATCGCAGGTCGAGGTGCTGGACGCCGAGCCGGCCATCGGCGCCGTGTGGCTCGCGCTCTCCGAGGCCCGCGGGACGGCGCACGTGCCGCGATACAAGTCGGCGGAAAGAGCGGACTGACGCCCACGCCCATGCGTGTTCGCATCTTTGAAACCGAAGAGCGTGTCGCGCGAGCGCTCGCGTTGCGGGTGGCGACGCTCCTGGCCGCCCAACCACGAGCGGTGTTGGGGTTGCCGACCGGACGCACGCCCATTCCGCTGTATCGAGCGCTGGTTCGACTCCACCGGGCCGGCCGCGCGGACTTCAGTCGCGCCACCACGTTCAACCTCGACGAGTTCGTCGGGCTGGCGCGCGACGATCCCCGCGGCTATCACGGTTTCATGCGCCGGCACCTGTTCGATCACGTCAACCTCGATGCCCGCCGGATACATCTGCTGAACGGCGCGGCGGCGGATCTCGCGAAGGAATGCGTCCGCTACGAACGCGCGATTGAGAGAGCCGGCGGCATCGATCTCCAGATTCTCGGGCTGGGGCTCAACGGGCACATCGGCTTCAACGAACCCGCGCGCGCGCTGGTCGCGACCACGCACCGTACGCGTCTGCGTCAGGCGACACGCCGCGCCAATGCCGCGCTCTTCGGCCACCGCCTGCGGAACGTGCCGGCCGAAGGGCTCTCGATGGGGATGGCGACCATTCTCCGCGCGAAGCGGATCGTGCTGCTGGCCACCGGCGCGTCCAAAGCCAGGTGCGTCGCACGGATGATCGACGGCAGCGTCACGCCCAGGCTGCCGGCGTCGTTCCTCCAGCTGCATCGGGACGCCGAGGTGTGGCTCGATCGCGCGGCCGCGGCGGCGATCGGCGGCGCTGACAAGGCCGCCCGACGGACATAGTGCGGGCCTGGCAGGCCCGCGTCATCCGACTCTGAGCAACTCTTTCAGTCGTTGTTCGACGTCTTCGCCGATCGCGTCGCGGACGACGTCGTGGGCGCGGCGCAGCTGCGCCAGCGCCTTCGGATAGGTGAGGTGTCCCTTCTCCATCACGATCGCCGCCTTGACATCCCACTGCGCACGGCGCAGCAGCGCGTCGGCCTCGTCGTACTCGAGACCGGTGACGATAATGATGATGCGGCGGGCCCGGTCGCGGAGCTTCTCGGACCCCATCTGCACGTCGACCATCAGGTTGCCGTAAGTCTTGCCGATGCGGATCATCGCCGCGGTGGTCAACATATTGAGCACCATCTTCGTCGCGGTGCCCGCCTTCAAGCGCGTCGATCCGGCGATGACTTCCGGACCGACCGCCGGCGCGATGGTGAGGTCGACGAAGGTCTGCAGCTCGGTGCGCGGATCGCAGGTGACGAAGATGATCTTCGAGCTCGCCTTCCGCGCGCGCGTGAGGGCGCCTCGGACGAACTGCGTCATGCCGCTCGCCGAGACGCCGATGACCACGTCCTTCTTCGTCGGACGGAGGCGGTTGACCGATCGCGCGCCCTCTTCGTAATTGTCTTCCACGCCTTCACGGGCCCGGAAAATCGCGCCCTTGCCGCCGGCCATGATCGCCTGGACGAGCTCGGGGCTCGTCCCGAAGGTCGGCGGCATCTCCGCCGCTTCGAGCACGCCCAGCCGGCCGCTGGTGCCGGCGCCGACGAAGATGATCCGGCCGTTCTTCCGGAGCGCCTGCGTGATGATCTCGATGCCGACCGCGATGCGCTCCTTCTCGCGTTGCACCGCCGCCAGCATCTTGCGATCTTCGTTGAGCATCCCCTCGACGATATCGGCCGGCGAGAGCTTGTCGATGGCGAGCGTCGCGGGATTGATCTGCTCAGTGGGAAGTGACTGCCATTTCGAGCGAACAGGCATTACTGTGGGGCCCTCGCGAACAAGCCGCGAATACTATCATAGCGTCATGGTTGGCGCGTATCTCGACCACCTGCGCGTCGAACGGCGGCTCGCGCGCCACACGCTGGAGAGCTACGCACGGGATCTGTCCGCGCTGGCCGCGTACGCCGATGCCACCGGCCGGCCGATCGAGCGGCTCGATCGCGCGGCGCTCGAGGAATTCGTCCGGCGGCAGATGACACGCGGCCTGGCGCCGCGCTCGGTGGCGCGCGCCGTGGCCGCGGTCCGCGGCTTCTACCGGTTTCTCGTCATGGATCGGCGCCTCGAGCGGAACCCCGCCGACGATCTGCAGCCGCCGCGCGCCTGGCCGGCGCTGCCGAAGTTCCTGTCGCTCGACGAAGTGGATCGCCTCATCGCCCAGCCTGACGTCGCCACGCCCCGCGGACTGCGCGATCGCGCGATGATCGAGCTGCTCTACGCGACCGGGCTCCGAGTCTCGGAGCTCGTCGGCGTTCGCGCCATCGATCTCCATGCCGAGGAGCACTACCTGACATGCGTCGGGAAGGGCAGCAAGGAACGGATCGTCCCCCTGGGCGATCAGGCCGCTGATTGGATCGCCCGCTACCAGTCGACCGCGCGGCGCGAACTGTTGAAGGGGCGCGCCACATCGCGCCTGTTCGTCAACATGCGGGGCGGGCCGCTCAGCCGCGTCGGCTTCTGGAAGATTCTCAAGCAGTACGGCCGGGCCGCCGGCCTGCCGCGAATGCTCAGCCCGCACGTCCTGCGGCACTCCTTTGCGACGCACCTGCTCGAGCGCGGCGCCGACCTGCGCGCCATTCAGCTGATGCTTGGGCACGCCGACCTTTCGACGACGCAGATTTACACACACGTGCTCGAGGCGCGGCTGCGCACGGTGTACGATCGGTTTCATCCGCGTGCGTGATCTGATAAACTTAACCGTTTCCCAAGGGGACAATTTCTATGAAGGAGACGGCATGAGCCGTAAGGGACGGCACCTTTTCACCTCCGAATCGGTTACCGAAGGGCATCCGGACAAGATCGCCGATCAGATTTCCGATTCCATTCTCGACGCGATTCTCACGCAGGATCCGGTCAGCCGCGTCGCATGCGAGACGCTCGTCACCACGGGGCTGGCGGTGGTCGCCGGCGAGATCACGACCAGCGCCTATGTCGATTTCCAGGAGGTCGTCCGCGCGACGATCAACGAAATCGGTTACAACCGCGGCAAGTACGGCTTCGACGGCGAAACCTGCGCCGTGCTGTCCTCGATTCACAGCCAGTCGCCCGACATCGCGATGGGCGTCGATACCGGCGGCGCCGGCGATCAGGGGCTGATGTTCGGCTTTGCGTGCACCGAGACCGAAGAGCTGATGCCGATGCCGATCATGCTCGCGCACAAGCTGGTCAAAGGCCTCTCGTGCCTGCGCCGTGACGGCACCCTCGATTACCTGCGGCCGGACGGCAAATCGCAGGTCACCATCGAGTACGACGGCAATCAACCGGTTCGCGTCGACGCCGTCGTCGTCTCCAGTCAGCACAGCCCGCTCGTCACGCAGGCGACGATGAAGGAAGACATCGTCGAAAAGATCATCACCAAGGTGATCCCCGGCGAACTGATGGACAAGAACACCAAAATCTACGTCAACCCGACCGGACGGTTCGTCGTCGGCGGCCCGCACGGCGACGCCGGCGTGACCGGACGCAAGATCATCGTCGATACCTACGGCGGCGCGGCGCCCCACGGCGGCGGCGCGTTCTCGGGCAAGGATCCGACGAAAGTCGATCGCTCCGCCTGTTACATGGCGCGCTACATCGCGAAGAACGTCGTCGCGGCCGGCATCGCCGAACGGGCGCTCGTGCAGCTCGCGTATGCCATCGGCGTGGCCGATCCGGTGTCGGTGATGGTCCACACGGAAGGCACCGGGCGGATTCCGGAAGAGAAGATCACGGAGCTGGTGCGACAGCAGTTCAAGCTGACGCCGCGCGGCATCATGGAAGAGCTCGACCTGCGCCGGCCCATCTACAAGAAGACGGCCGCGTTCGGCCATTTCGGCCGCACCGAACCTGAGTTCACGTGGGAACGCACCGACAAGGCGGCGGCGCTCAAGGCGGCGGCCGCCATCTGAGTCTCAAGTTTCAAGGCTCAACTCTCAGCTGGTGAAGAAACTGTTGCTGGTGACGGCGGCCCTCGCGGCCGCCGTTGCTGTTTTGGTCTCCGTCTCGCTCCCACCCAGGCGGCTCGCCGTCCCGCCGCAGCCGGACGGTACGGTTCCCGGCATCCTTCACGTCCACACGAAAGCGTCAGACGGCATCGGCGGGCCTGACGAGATCGCGGCGGCTGCCGCCCGGGCGGGACTCAAGTTCGTCGTCTTCGCGGACCACGGCGACGCGACCCGCCAGCCGGACCCGCCTGTGTACCGATCCGGTGTGCTCTGCCTCGACGGCGTGGAGATCAGCACGACCGGGGGGCATTACATCGCGATCGACATGCCGCAAGCGCCGTATCCGCTCGGCGGCGAACCGCGTGACGTCGCCGAAGACGTCCGCCGGCTGGGCGGCTTCGGCATCGCGGCGCATCCGGATTCACCCAAGCCGCAGCTGCGGTGGAACGACTGGAGCGTTCCCGTCGACGCGATCGAGATCGTGAACCTCGACACCAGCTGGCGGCAGTGGGCCCACCAGGCCAATGCGCCCGCGGATCCGGCGAGCGCCGGTTCGCTGCGATGGCCGGCGCGGCGGCGTCTGCTCGCGGCATTGGCCGCGTATCCGTTCCGTCCGTCCGAAACGATCGGCAGCCTCGTTCAAACCGGCGGCGTTGTGCAGCCATGGGCTGCGCTTGCGGCCGGCCGGCGGGTCGTCATGCTGGCCGGCGCCGACGCCCACGCACGGCTAGGACTGCGCGCCGATCCGGCCGACAGCGCGTGGGCGCTGCCATTTCCGGCCTACGAATCGTCGTTCAGGACGATGTCGGTCCACGTCTCTCCGGAGGAGCCGCTGACGGGCAACGCCGACGCCGACGCCGCGCGGCTGATGCGTGCGATTCGCGCCGGCCATGTCTACACGGCGCTCGACAGCGTCGCGACGCCTCCTTCGCTCGAGATCGTCGCGACCAACGCACGCGGCACCGCGCGGCCCGGCGATCAACTCGCCCCAGCCGGTCCCGTGACGCTGCACGTTCGCAGCAACGCGCCCGCGTCGTTTACGACGGTCGTCTGGAACGGTGCCACGCGAGTCGGCGCCGATCATCGCGAGCAGGACTTCACGGTGGTGGCGCCCGAAGGCACAGGGGTGTACTGGGTCGAGGTGCGAGCCTCGGACCGCCCGTCGGACGTGGCGTGGCTGACGAGCAATCCGGTGTACGTGCGCGAGGTGTCCGTCGCGGCGAGCGAGGCACGTCGATCCACCGCCGCCACGACCCAGGCACTGTTCGACGGCCGCTCAGGCGCCGGCTGGCGGGTCGAGCACGATCCGACGTCACTGGCAGCCGTGGAAGTCGCGCCGATGGTGGGCGGAGCAGAGCTGCGGTTCCGCTTCGGGCTCTCGGGAGGATCGCTGGTCGGGCAGGTGGCTGCGCTGGTGGCCGATACGCCGAACGGCGTCGCGTCCGCCGATCGCGTCACGTTCACGATCCGCGCAGAGCAGCCGATGCGCGTCTCGGTGCAGCTGCGGACGGGTGGCGGCGCGGCCGATCGGTGGGCCCGCTCGGTCTACGTCGACGCGACCGAGCAGGAGCACACGATCTTCTTCGACGACCTGCGGCCGGTGGGACAGGCAACGACGAACACACCGCCACTGGCAGAGGTTCGCAACATGCTGTTCGTGGTCGATACGATCAACACCCGGCCAGGCACCTCCGGCCGCATCTGGATCAAGCGGGCCGCCCTCGCGAAGTAGGAAGGCCGAAGCGACCGATCACGTCTTGACGGTCAACAGCAGGTAGAGAGCGGCCGCCCCGAACAGGATGTTCGGCGCCCAGGCGCCCAGCATCGGGGAGATCCAGCCTCCCGCGCCGAGCGCGCCGAAGAGACTCAGCGCCGTCCAGTACAAGATCGACAGCAGGATACCCACTCCGATGCCGAACATCGCGCCGCTGCGTCCCATGGACGCCGCGAAGGGGACCGCGAGCACCGTCATGATCACGGTGACGAAGGGGAAGGCGACCTTTCGCTGCAGCTGGACCATGTAGGGGACCGCATGGTAGCCGCTGGCCTGAAGCTGGCGCACGTACTTACTGAGCTGGTCGTAGGTCATGCGGTCGGCTTCTGGCTCGTCGGTCTTGAAGTATGACGGGGGCTCGAGCCCGAGCGGACGGCTGGCGAAGGGTGTGTAGTTCACGACCGTGCGGGCAACGTTGCGCGTCACTGTGGTACCGAACTCGCGACGCCAGCCCTGGCGCGCTTCCCACGCCGGCCGCGCCAGCACGACCTCTTTGGCGTAGGTCAGCGCCTGCAGCTTCCACGCGGCGGGATCGAGCTCGAAGAGCGACAGCCGGTCGAAGTGGTTCCTGGCCGGATCGAAATACTCGTAGTGATAGATGTCGCCGCCGGTCCCCACGATCCACCGGCGATTGAGGATTCCGAACGTCTGCATCGGATAGCCGCGGATGATCCCGTTGAGGCGCGCCGCTTCGCGGTTGGCGTCCGCCAGCACGTGTTCCTGCAGCTCGAACAGCGCGAGGCTGGCGAGCGCCGCGAACAGCACCAGCGGGATGGCCGATCGATAGAGGCTGATCCCGCAGGCGCGCATGATGATCAGCTCACTGCTCTTGGTCAGCATGCCGATCGTCACCAGCGACGCGACCAGCGCCGACAACGGGATGATGTAGTACACGTACTGCGGCGTCTGGAAATAGAAGTACTGCAGCATCATTCTCGTCGTCGCGGCGCCGCGGAAGAGCTTGTCGGCCAGATCGATGAACGTCGAGATGTAGAAAATCCCGAGCAACGAAACGAACGCCAGACCGAAGACCGCCAGGTAGCGGCGCGCGATGTAAAAGTCGAGCAGTCGCGGCCGCGGCCAATCGATGTGGGGGACCCGGACGACGAGGACGACGCGCGCGCCGCGTGTCGAACGGGCGCCGGCTTGAGCCGGCGCGAGCGGGGAGCGCTCCGTGCGCCGCCAGAACGCGGGAATGTTGATGCGAATCGGTTGATCCGCGGCCCCCGCACGCCAGAAGACGAGCGCCAGGCCGGCGGCGAACAACACGATGTTGACGAGCCACGGCGCAAGGGTGGGCTGCAGGCGGCCGCCGAGGGCGAACGCGCGCGACGTGTACAGCAGAATGTAGTAGACGAACACCACGCCGAACCCGAGCGCGAAGCTACCCAGCTTGCCATCCGTCCGGTTGGTCACACCAAGGGAAACGCCGATGAGCGCGAGGACGAAACAGGCCGCCGGCAGCGAGAATTTCTGCTGAATCGTGTAGCGCTGCGCGGCGTTGGGAGCGCCGCGCGCCGCGTTTGCCGCGGCGGCCGCCCGCAGCTCGGCGATCGTCATCTCATTGTCGCCCTTGAGCGGACCCTGCGTCTTCGGGAACACGGTGTTCCGGTCCATGTCGATTGAGAGCGTCTCGTACGAGCTGACGTCGTAGTCGTCCGGACGTCCGGGATAGGTGGTGTGGCGCGTGGCCTTGTCGAGCACCAGCTCCACCTTCTCTTTGGCACGGTCGATTACGAGCCGCCCGCGCTCCGCCATGTAGACCGTCGTCTGATCCGGCTGCGTGTCGTCCGCGAGAAACACGTCGCGCCATCCGCCGCCCGGCTGGATGTCGCGGACGTAAAGGACGCGGTTGGGGAAGTTCTGAAAGAAGACGCGCGGCTTGATGTCACTGTCGGCCCACGACGCGATCACGTTCAGCGTGATCTCTCGATAGGTCTGGTTGGCCGCCGGTACGGCGACGATCGTCTCGTAGGCCGTCGCGGCGCACGCCAGGACGGCGAGCCAGGCGATCGGCTGACAGATGCGGAACACGCTGATGCCGCAGGCCTGCAGCGCCACGAACTCGCGGTCCGCCGAGAGCCGTCCGAGGCCGAACAGGATGCCGAACAGGAGCGCCATCGGAATCGTGACGCAGAGCGCCTGGGGCACGAGGGTCCACAGCGCGTGCAGGATCGTCGTCCAGGCGACGCCTTTCTCGACCAGCTGCTCGCCGACGTGGAGAATCGGCGGCATCATCAGCGCGAAGGTGAGGCCGACCAGCGCGATCGCCAGCGGCGGCACGATCTCGCGAATGAGATAGCGGTCGAGAATCTTCGGCATCGACGCTCGTCTAGACTACACCCTATGACCCAGGTGGCCCTGTTGTGGCACATGCATCAGCCGTACTACGAGGACCTCGTCACACGGGAGCACATCCTGCCGTGGGTCCGGCTGCACGCGCTGAAGGATTACTACGGCATGGTGGCGCTGCTGCGCGAGTTTCCCGGCATCCAGATGACCTTCAACCTGGTGCCGTCGCTGCTGGTGCAGCTCGAAGCGTTCGCCGCCGACCAGGCGCGCGACCGGTTCCTCGACCTGAGTCTCAAGCCGGCCGCCCAACTCGACGACCTCGATATCGACTTCATCCTCGAGAACTTCTTTCACGCCCAGCGGCAGCACATGATCGACATCTACCCGCGCTACGCGGAGCTCCTGGCGCTGCGCGGCGGGACGCTGCCGACCGCGGCGGATCGCCGCGCCGCCGCGGGGCGGTTCACCCGAGACGATCTCCGCGACCTGCAGGTCTGGCACAAGCTGGTGTGGATCGATCCGTTCTACCTCGATTCGGACGCGCGGATCCGCCGCCTCCTGACGAAGGGGCGCGGCTTCACGGAGGACGACAAGGCGGACCTCCGCGAGGTCGAACTGGAGCTGCTGAACCGGGTAATCCCGGAATACCGGTCCGCCGTCTTGCGTGGCCAGATCGAGATCGCCGCCTCGCCCTTCTATCACCCGATTCTTCCGTTGTTGTGCGACTCGGACATCTACCTTCGCACGCACCCGGACGCCCGGCGCCCTCGCGAACGGTTCGTCCACCCGGAAGATGCGGCCGAACAGCTCCAACGGGCAGTCGCCTGCCATGAACGTCTCTTCGGCGGCCGGCCGGTCGGGCTGTGGCCGTCGGAGGGGTCGGTGTCCGATGCGATGGTGCCGCTGGCCGCGGCCGCGGGCTTCACGTGGATTGCGACCGACGAGCTCATTCTGGCCAGGACCCTCGGTGTCACGTTCACCCGGGACGATCGCGGGAACGTGGAGCAGCCAGAGCGGCTGTACGCACCGTATCGTGTCGGCGGCCAGGCGGCGACGATGGCGTGCGCGTTCAGGGATCACGTCCTGTCGGATCTCATCGGCTTCACGTACGCGAACTGGGATCCGCAGGGCGCCGCCCACGACCTGGTCCGCCGGCTGGTCGAGGCGGGGCGTCGGTACGCCAGTCGCACGGGCGGGGGAGAGGCCCTCATCCCGATCATCCTCGACGGCGAGAATGCCTGGGAGCACTTCCAGGGCGGCGGCCGCCCGTTCCTCAGGGCCTTCTACCGCGAGCTGTCCGGGCATCCAGAGCTCCGGACGGTGACGATGGCCGAAGGATGCCGGACCGCGGCGTACAGCCTGCCCTCGATCTTCCCGGGCTCGTGGATTGACGCGAACTTCTACATCTGGATCGGCCACGCGGACGACCAGCGCGCCTGGAGTCAGCTGGGTGACGCGCGCGCCGCGCTCGAGACGCCGGGGGTCGCCCCGGAAGCGCGGGCCGAAGCGCGCGAGGAAATCCTCATCGCGGAAGGCAGCGACTGGTTCTGGTGGTACGGCGACGACCACTCGTCGGCGCACGACCTGGAGTTCGACGACCTCTTCCGCCGGCACCTCCGCAATGCCTATCGCCGTCTCGGCCGGGCAGTGCCCGACGAGCTCTACGTCAGCAACATCTCGACGCTTCACGCGCCCCGCCGGCTCCAGACCGAACCGACCGCGCTGCTGGCGCCGACCCTCGACGGCGAGGAGACGAGCTATTTCGAATGGCTCGGGGCCGGCAGCGTGGAGGTCGGCCACGAGGCGGGCGCCGCCGGCACGATGCACCGGGTGGCCGAACACTCGTCGCTGGTGACGCTGGTGCAGTTCGGGTTCGACGTCGAGCGACTGCTGGTCCGCGTCGACGCGGTTCAGAAAGCCGTCGACCTGCTGGCCGACGGACGCGAGGTGTCGCTGAAATTCCTGACCCCGCCGGGGGTGCGCTTTTCGATCCGTCAGCAGTTCGGGCGGCTGGTCGGGACGTTCTGGGATCGCCACGAGGCCAAGCCGTCGCGGCCGGCGTTCTGGGTCGAACGCGGCCCGGGCGACGCGACGCTGGCGGCCGGCTCCGTCCTGGAGATCGCGCTGCCGCTGGCGGACTTGGGCGTGGCGGCCGGCGACGTGGTGTCGTTCTTCGTGGCGCTGTACGCCGCCGGCGGCGTGGAAACCGAGCGGCATCCGGCGAACCAACCGATCGATCTGCAGGCGCCGACGGCCGATTTCGAAGCTCGGCACTGGCGGGCGTAGGTTCCTGGGGCATCTGCCCGGATCGCCACGCACAAACCTTCCACAGGGTGGTTTACAAGGCTATTTCCAATGAGTCTGATAATATATCTTATGTTAACTACAAGGTTAAAAGCGCCTCCAGAGACGCAGTGCCGACCCACTATTTGCTCCGCGCTGAGCTCGATCCTTCCGCCATCGCTCGTCATCATCTGACCCTGACCACGCCCTCTGCGGCGCGGACCGATGGGCTCCGGGGATTTCTCCAGGGCGATGGCTATTTCGATTTCTTCAGGTCGCGGATGATCGCCTCGAGCGCGTCGATCACTTCATCGCGGCTGGCGCGGCTCTTGGCGAAGCTGATTTTCAGATTGAAGGCTTTGGTCGGCGGCCGGTAGGCGAAGACGTAATGCTTCGGCCGGCCCGCTTTCGGCTTGGCCACCGCGTCCCGGAGCTGCTGGCGCGTGGCGCTGGCGCCGCCGGAGGCGATTTTTTCGACCAGGGCGGTCATTTTTTCGGCGGTATCCTGCCTAACCACCTGCAAGAGCAATGATTTAGAGGAAATGTCGGCCAGCCGACAGAGGTTTCGGACCTCCTGGGGCATCGCATTGAGGGCCAGCGACTCGGTCACCGAGGTCCGGCTCTTCCCCAGCCGCCGCGCCAGGTCCTCGTGGGTATAGCCGCAGCTTTCGGCCAGGCCGTGCAGCGCTTCGGATTCTTCGAACGGCGTCAGGTCCTTGCGCTGCAAGTTCTCGATCAGCGCCAGCTCCAGCATCTCCGTCTCGTCGACGTCGCGGATCACCACCGGCAGCTCGCGCAGGCCGGCCTGCACCGCCGCCTGGTAGCGCCGTTCGCCGGCGACGATCTGGAAACGGGTGCCGCGAGGCCGGACCACCAGCGGCTCGAGAATCCCCTTTTCACCGATCGATGCGATCAGCTCCGACAGGTCGCCCATCACCTGCCGCGGCTGGTTCGGATTGGGATCGATCTGGTCGATGGCAATCAGCCGGCCGATCGGGGCGCCGGCCGACGCCGCCAGCGCGTCGACGTAGTGCTCGTCGTGCCGCATCGCAATGGTGTCGGGCAGGCCTCGTCTAGGCACGGTCGATGACCTCCTCGCACAGACTGTAGTACTCCGTCGCGCCGGTCGAGTCGGGCGCGAACGTGAAAATGGATTCCTTGTAAGCCGGGCTTTCCTCGAGCCGCACGCTCTTGGTGATGACGGTCTTGAACACCTTGCCGCCGAAGACCTTTTGAATCTGCGTGCGGATGTCGCGCGCCAGCGCCGTCCGCTTGTCGTGCATGGTGATGACGACGCCGAGGATCCGCAGCGCCGGGTTGGGCCGCGCCCGCACCTTCTCGATCGTTTCCAGCAGGTCGTCGGTTCCCTCGAGCGCGAAGTACGACGACTGAATCGGGATCAGCAGGTGCGTGGCCGCCACCAGCGCATTGACCGTCAGCAGCCCGAGCGCCGGCGGACAGTCGACGACGATGTGCGGGTACTGCGCGAGCACCGCGTCCAGCTTGTCCTTCAGCCGGAAATGCGCGTCCATCTCGCCCACCAGCTTCGCCTCCAGCTTGGCGAGCGCAATTCGCGACGGCGCCACCCAGAGGTTCTTCATCGACGAGGGCAGGATGACGTCCGACAGCGGGACCTGCGGGTCGGCAATCGCGTCGTAGACGCTCTTGGTCACCTGGGTCATGTCCAGGAACGACATCGTGCTGTTGGCCTGGGGATCGAGGTCGATGAGGAGCGTCGGTTTACCGCGGAGGGCGAGCGCCGCCGCGAGGTTGATGGCGGTGGTGGTCTTTCCGACCCCGCCCTTCTGGTTCGCGATGGCGACAATCATCCTGGGGTGCACGGATTGTAACACCCTGTCGCGTTATCGCACACGCCGGCACGCTACATCTTGTATTTGCCGAGGTCGTCCGGATCGATACTCTCGAGCCACTTGTGCAGCCGGTCGGCGTCGGCCTTTTCTGATGAGGTGTCGACGGTCTTGGCGTTGTCGATGACCGTCTCCTCGACGAAGATCGGCGCCCGGGTCCGGAGCGCCAGCGCGATGGCGTCGCTCGGACGCGCGTCGATCGCCACCGTGTCGCCGTTGACCGTCAGGTAGATGAGCGCGTAGAAGGTGTTCTCCTGGAGATCGCAGACCACGATTTTCTCGACCGTCGCCCGCAGGTCCTGGATGATGTTGCGCAGCAGGTCGTGCGTCATCGGCCGCGGCGTCGGAATGTTCTCGATCTGCAGCGCGATGGCGTTGGCCTCGAAGATCCCGACCCAGATCGGCAGGACGCGCTGCCCATCCTGGTCCCGCAGGATCACGATCGGCATATTCGTCAGCGGGTCGACCATCAACCCCTTGATCGACATCTCGATTTGCATATCACCTACAACCTAGGCCCCGGCGGTGCCGGTGTCAATTCCCCACACGCTGTGCGGCCCGGCACGCTCGACGCGGACCCGGCGGAGCTGGCCGATCCAGTCGGACGGCCCGGGCAGGTTCACGACCACGTTGCCGGTGGTGCGGCCGGACAGCTCGGTGTCGCGCCGCCGGCTCGCCGCGTCCACCAGGACGTCGACGGCCGTCCCGACCATCGCCTCGTTCAACCGGCCCTGAATCTCCCGCTGCAACGCCTGCAGCGCCACGATGCGCCGCGTCTTCTCCGCCTCCGGCACGTCGTCGGCATAACGCTGCTCCGCCAGCGTGTTCGGCCGCGGCGAGTACTTGAACGAGAACATGCTCGAATACCCCACCGCCGACGTCAGCGACAGCGTCTCCGCGAAGTCGCCGTCGGTTTCCCCCGGGAAGCCGACAATCATATCGGTCGAGAGCGTCACATCCGGCAGCCGCGTGCGGATACGGTCGACCAGATCGAGGTAGCTCTCGCGCGTATAACGGCGCCGCATCCGCTCGAGGACCCGCGTCGATCCCGATTGCACTGGCAGATGCAGATGCCGGCAGACCTTCGGCAGACGGTCCATCGCCCCCAGAAAGCGATTGTCGAAATGCCGGGGATGCGGACTGGCAAACCGGATGCGCGCGATCCCGTCGATGGCGTGAACGGCTTCGAGAAGGCCGGTGAAATCGCATCCCGGATCGTCGGGGGCGTCGTAGTGGTTGACGATCTGCCCGAGGAGCTGCACCTCGCGGTGGCCGCTGGCGGCCGCCTCGCCGACTTCGGCCAGGATGTCCTGCTTGGGTCGCATGCGCTCGTGCCCGCGCGTATACGGCACCACGCAGAAGCTGCAGAACTCGTTGCACCCCTCGATGATGGTGACGTACGCCTTGACCGGATCGGCCCGCCGCGTCACTCCCAGCGGCCACGTCACATCGTCGTACGGATTGAGGTCGATGTGCATGCCGGTCCGGGTGTGGCGCTCCGCCTGCGCGACCAGCATCGGCAGCCGGCGAATCGCCTGCGTGCCCACGACGACATCGGCGACGCCCGGTAACCGCGCCGCAATCGCCTCGCCTTCCTGCTGCGCCACGCACCCGGCGACCGCGACGATCGGATCGTGACCGTGTTCCGCCGCCAGCTGACGCAACTCTCCCAAACGCGTGTAGAGCTTTTCTTCCGCGCGCTCGCGGACGCTGCAGGTGTTGATGACCACGACATCCGCGTCTGCCGCGTCCCCGGTCGCCTCGTAACCGGCCTGTTCGAGGAGGCCGGCCATCCGCTCCGAATCGTGGACGTTCATCTGGCAGCCGAACGTCTCGATCAGATATTTCTTGGCCAATTTGCGGTTACTTTCGCTTTCGCCTTGGACTTTCGCTTTCGCCTTTCGCCCCAGGTGCGGGGGCTGGCCCTGGACCGCGCCGGACGGCCTTCGCTTCAAGCATCTCACGCGCCGACCGTCGAAGGCCATCGGTGATCGCTTCGCCGCCCAGCATCCGGGCCAGCTCTTCGACCCGGCTGTCGTCATCCAGCCGCTTGACCGTCGTCTTCGTCCTGCCCCGCTCGACCCGCTTCTCGATCTGAAAATGCGTGTCGGCACACGCCGCGATCTGCGGCAGGTGCGTGATGCAGAGCACCTGGAACGCCGACCCGAGAGTGCGAAGCTTGCGGCCGACGACGTCGGCGACACGGCCGCCGATCCCGGCGTCCACTTCATCGAAGATCAGCCCCGGCGCTGACGCGCTCGGCGGGCGATCGCCGGCGTCGCTGAACCCGTGCCGCGACGTCGCCGTCAGCGTCTTGATGGCAAGCATGACACGCGACAGCTCGCCTCCAGAGACGATCCGCGTCAGCGGTCGCAGGTCTTCGCCAGGATTCGGCGACAGGAAAAACTCGCCCTGGTCGATACCGCGGGCGGTCCACAGCGCCTCGGCGACCGGACTGTCCGACAGTCGCACCTCGAACCGTGTCTGTTCCATGGCCAGGTCGCGAAGCAGCGCTACGAGCGCTTTCGCAAACGCGCCCGCCGCTCGACGACGCGCGGCCGAAACATTCTGAGCTGCCGCGAGATAGCCGGCTCGCGCGGCGGCCAGCTGACGCTCGAGCGCGACCCGTCGATCGTCGCCGCCCTCCAGGTCGCCGAGCTCGCGGCGCAGCGCATCGCGGCGAGCAATGACGTCCGCCAGGGTGGGCCCGTGCTTGCGCTTCAGACGTTCCAGCAAGGCGAGCCGCTCTTCCACCTGCTGCAGGCGCGCCGGTGACGCTTCGATGCCGTCCGCATAGCTTCTGAGGAACCCCGCCAGGTCCTCGAGCTGCGATTTGATCCCGTCGCGAGCGTCCACGTAGGGCTGAAACTTCGGGTCGAGCGTTGAGAGCTCCCCCACCCGCCGCCACACCCCGCCCAGCGCCGCCAGAATCGCGTCGTCGCTCTCGTAGAGCGAGGCATAGCTTTCGGCGCAGAGGC
>Ga0193696_1000187_pt1 | contig 24661 bp, 26 predicted proteins | sample L3m1metaG_FD_145074 | JGI IMG/M metagenome (GOLD analysis project Ga0193696, IMG submission 145074) | Soil microbial communities from a riparian zone of the East river system, Colorado, United States - L3m1 | ecosystem: Environmental > Terrestrial > Soil > Riparian zone | place: USA: East River... | reverse complement strand
CACGTCATCGAGCCGGGCGGCGAGGAGGTCTACTACGGCCATCGCGACAGCAAGAGCGGCGGCCGCCTGCACGACGACGTCACCACCGGCTTCGGTCCCGAGATCTACACCGCCCCGCACGTGCAGAAGGGAACGTACCAGATCGTGCTCGTGACGTACGCCGAAGACATGACCCGAGTGATGCAGGAGACGCTGGCGCACGTGATCGTCTGGACGCGCGGCGAGCGCCACGACTTCTTCGTGGCGCTGACCGTGAGGGACGACAAGCGTGTGGTGGCGACGGTAACGGAGGAACCCTGATTGGCCCTCGCCCGCCGCAGCGGGAGAGGGTGGCCGAAGGCCGAGTGAGGGTCTCGCCGTTGCCACGGAAAGCCCCCTCATCCGCCTGCGGCACCTTCTCCCCCGCGCGGCGGGGGAGAAGGATATTCAGGCAACGCTCATCTCGGGCACCGAGCCATGCACGATCACGCGCGGCTCGGTCATCTCCTGCACCTGCTCGACGGTGACTCCGGGCGCGACCTCGACCAGCTCGAGGCCGTCCGGCGTCACGTCGAGGACGCAGTAGTCGGTGATGATCCGGTTCACGCAGCGGACGCCCGTGAGCGGCAGACCGCATTTGCGGAGGATCTTCTTCTCCCCTTTTTTCGTGACGTGCTCCATCGTCACGATGAGCCGACGCGCGCCGGCGACGAGATCCATCGCGCCGCCCATCCCCTTCACCATCGCGCCCGGGACCATCCAGTTGGCGATGTCGCCGGTCTCCGAGACCTGCATCGCGCCGAGGATCGAGAGGTCGATCTTGCCGCCGCGGATCATAGAGAACGAATCGGCGCTGGAGAAAAACGCGGCGCCCGGAATGGTGGTCACGGTCTGCTTGCCGGCGTTGATCAGGTCAGCGTCGACTTCCTCGTCACGCGGAAACGGTCCGAGTCCGAGGATGCCGTTCTCCGACTGCAGGATGACGTCCATGCCCTCGGGGATGCAGTTGGCGACGAGCGTCGGCATGCCGATCCCGAGGTTCACGTAGTAGCCGTCGCGCAGTTCCTGCGCCGCGCGGCGGACGATCTGTTCGCGGTTCAGTGGCATTCGGTTATCCCTTTCGCACGGTGCGCTGCTCGATGCGCTTCACGCGCGGCGCGACGACGAGGCGGTGCACGAAGATGCCGGGCGTGTGGATGTTGTCGGGATCGAGCTCGCCGACTTCCACCAGCTCTTCGACCTCGGCGATGCAGATCTTTCCCGCCGTCGCCGCCATCGGATTGAAGTTGCGCGCGCTCTTGCGGAACACGAGGTTGCCGAGGCGGTCGCCCTTCCACGCGGCGACGAGCGAGAAGTCGCCGACGATGCCGCGCTCCATCACGTACATCCTGCCGTCGAAGTCGCGCGTCTCTTTCCCCTCGGCGACGATCGTGCCGTAACCGGCAGGAGTGAAGAACGCGGGGATGCCGGCGCCGCCGGTGCGCATCCGCTCGGCGAGCGTCCCCTGCGGACAGAACTCCACTTCGAGCTCACCCGCGAGGAACTGCCGCTCGAACTCCGCGTTCTCGCCGACGTACGACGAGACCATCTTGCGGATCTGTTTCGTCTGCAGGAGCAGGCCGAGACCCCAGTCGTCGACGCCGGCGTTGTTCGAGACGCAGGTCAGATTCTTCACGCCCGATTTCACGAGCGCGTTGATCAGATTTTCAGGAATCCCGCAGAGCCCGAAGCCGCCGACGACGAGCGTCGAACCGTCGTTGATGTCCTTGACCGCCTCCTCCGCGGAGGCGACGAGTTTGTTGATCATGGCGGCGGCGAAGATAGCAGTTGGGGTCGGATCTGGACAATTAACTTAACGCGGCGCGTTAAGTTAATTGTCCAGATCCGACCCCAACGCACGGTTCAGCGTCGGAAGCCACGTCGCGTAGCCGCGTGCATTCGGGTGGAAGCGATCGTCGGCAAACAGCGAATGATCTTTTCGAAACAACGGTCCGGTCGCCAGGGCGATCGGCGCGAAGGTGACTTTTTTTTCGCGAGCTACCGATTCGAACATCCGGTTGATTCGCCTTGTCTGCCAGGCCGCGATCGGTCGCAGCGCTCGAGGTATGCGAGGCGGAGCACCCATGTCGGGCGAGCCGGTCAGGACGATTGCCACCTTCGCGTTCGCGGCGCGCAGTCCTTCGATGATCTGCACGATGCTCTTTCGCACGGAGCCAATGCTCGTCAGGTGGGTCACGTCGTTGGCCCCAACCGAGATCAGCACGAGATCGGGCCGCGCGCGTTGAGCGGCCGGCAATTGCAGGGAGAGGACGTCGCTGGTCTTCGCGCCCGACACGGCGAGGTTGGTCAGGGTGACGGTTCGACTCTTCGCGAGGTTTGCGGTGGTCAGAACCGCGATCCCCTGATCGTAAGGCGCGCCCTCACCGGCCGCTGTGCTGTCGCCCAGGACCACGTAGGCACAGACGATCGCCGCCAACGACAGCATTCTCAGTGTGCGTGCGCGTGATCGTGATCGTGATGATGATCGTGGTCGTGATCGTGCGTGTGGCCGATCGTCCCGCTCTCGATCTGCTTCACGACCGACCTCGCCAGCTCGCGGAACGCTTCCGCCGCGGTCGACTCCGGCGCGGCGATCACGATCGGCTCCCCGCTGTCGCCGCCGACGACGACTTTCGGATCGAGCGGCACTTCACCGAGGAACGGCACGCCGAGCATTTCGGCGGTCTTGCGTCCACCGCCGTGGCCGAAGATCTCTTCGCGCTCGCCGCAATGGCGGCAGATGAAGTAGCTCATGTTCTCGACGATGCCGATCACCGGCACGTTGACCTTGCGGAACATCGCCAGGCCCTTGCGCGCGTCGATCAGCGCCACGTCCTGCGGCGTCGTCACCACCACCGCGCCGGTCAGAGGCACCTTCTGCGTCATCGTCAGCTGCGCGTCGCCGGTGCCGGGCGGAAGGTCGATGATCATGAAATCGAGCTCGCCCCACTTCACGTCGGTCAGGAACTGGTCGAGCGCCTTCATCACCATCGGACCGCGCCAGATGACCGGCGTGTCGGGATCGGTGATCAGGCCGAGCGACATCGTCTTGATGCCGTGGTTCTCCATCGGCATGATCTTCTCGTCCGACTCGTCGATCTGCGGACGTCCCTCGATGCCGAGCATCATCTGCTGCGACGGGCCGTAGATGTCGGCATCGAGCAGCCCGACGGTGTAGCCGAGGGTCCGCAACGCGAGCGCGAGGTTCGTCGAGACGGTCGATTTGCCGACGCCCCCTTTCCCTGACGCGACGGCGATCTTGTACTTCACGCCGGGGAGGATGCCGCCCTGTCCCGCCGGCGCGGCGCTCTGCTGGCGCGCGCCGATGTCGAGCGAGACGTGCACGTTCGTGACGCCGGGGAGGGCGCGCACCGCGGCCTCCGCATCGCGCGCGATCTGCTGGCCGACGGCCGGGTTCTCGGTCTGGAAACGGACGGTGAAGATGACGCTGCCGTCCTCGACGCGAAGCTCGTGAATGAATCCGAATGAAACGATGTCGCGCGACAGACCGGGGAATCGGACCTGCTTCAGCGCCTCAAGTACTTCTTCCTGACTCGGCATTCTGCTTCTCCTGTTTGAAGCGCTCGTAGGACGCCCGGATGATCGGAATCGCCTCGTCCGAGGAGGCGACGATCGACACCGCGTCGAAATCGCTGAGACCGACCAGACCCCGCTCCACCATCGTCCCTTTGATCCAGTCGATCAAACCGGTCCACATTGTACCGACGAGGATGAGCGGGTGCTCGGTGACGTGCTTGACCTGCAGCAGCTGCCACACCATGAACAGCTCCAGCGCGGTTCCGATCCCTCCCGGCATGACGATGAACGCCGACGACAGCCGCACGAAGTGGTGCAGCCGCGAGAAGAACGTCCGATGACGGAAGACCTTGTTGACGAAGGGGTTGGCCCCTTCTTCGTTCGGGAGATGGATGGCCAGGCCGAACGAGCGGGCGTGACTCTCGACCTGCCCTTCGACCGCTCCTGAATTCGCCGCTTCCATCAGTCCCGGCCCGCCGCCGGTGACGATGTCGACGCCCATCCGCGCCAGCTCGGCGCTGAGCTTCTTCACCTCTTCGTAGATCGGATCGCCGGTGCGGATGCGCGAGCTGCCGAAGATCGAGACGCGGTAATGCTCGACGCGCTCGGGCTGGATCTGATCGAGATCGTTGATCGTGTCCCAGAGCTGGTAGATCGCCTTGTCGAGGATGTGCGTCGGGTCGACGTGCGTCCGCTTCTTGGCGGAGGAGGTGCGCAGTTCTTCGAGCTGAGGGGTGGTCGTTCGGTCTTTGTCAGGCTGACTGGGCATGATGAAGCCGTGCAGTCAGCACTTTACTTGACGATCCAGACGTCCTTCGCGAATTCCTTCAGCTTCGTCTCCGCGGCGCGCGCATCGGCCTCGGACGGGAACTTCACGCGTACGCGGAACACCGGTCCCTTGTCGTTCGTGCTGCGATCGACGTACGCGCCGTTGAATCCGCCGCCGATCAGTTTCGCCGCGAGCACCTCGGCCGTCTTCTGATCGGAGCTCGAGAGGAGCTGCGCGTAGACCGGCTGGGCGGGGGCGGCGGTGACGGGGGCGGGGGCGGGCGGCGCGGCTTCGACGACAGGAGCGGGAGTGACCTCCGTGATCGTCGCCGGAGGCACCGATTCGGTCACCGGTGCAGGAGCGGTGGTCGTCTCCTTGAAGTCTTCGGCGGTGACTCCGAGCTCGACGATGCGTCCGTCGTTCTTCTTCGGCAGCGCGCTCGCCTCGGTGATCACCGCCGGCTCCTTGCGGACCACCAGGCGGTCGCCGTCCTGGCCTTTGCCGATCATCAGACCGAAGCCGAACGAGGCGGCGAGCGACAACAGCATCAGCACGAAGGCGAGGAACGCCTGGCCGGCCGTCAGTGAGATTTCGTAGTGGGATTGATCGTCGTGGATCGTGGTTTCTTCAGACATCGTCACGCCCTCCCGTCACTTCGTTGCCTGACCAGCGGGCTGCTGTGGCGCCGCAGCATTCCAGTTTGTGTGATAGACGATGCCGTTGTCAAAGTAGACAGCCGAGGCGCCGCCGTCCGATTTCGGATAAATCCAGACCGCGTAAACACGGTTGTTCTGCACGACCTGCTTGATCCAGTCCTCGCGCGGCATCCCGACGAGCTTCTGTACGTCGTCTTCCTTCATCCCCGTTTTCACGACGGCGAAGGCGTTCATCGAGACGAAGCGGCGCTGTTCCGCCTCCCCTGCCTTGCGCAGCGCGTCGGGATTCTGCGGCTCGTATCGCAGCGCTTCGCGATAGAGCTCGATGGCGCGGTCGTAGCGCGAGAGGACGTTCATGTACTCGTCGCCGAGGGCGATCTTCTCGCGCGTGAACATCGCGGCGGCGCGCGGGTCGGCGGTGCGGCGGTAGTACTCGTCGAGCTTGTCGATGAACGCGACGTACGTCGGCTCGATCTTCGAGTGATTCGTCAGCAGCGTCTCGATCTGCTGCTTGCGCGATGCGTTCGGAGGGGGCACCGGCTGCGCCTTCCGCAGCGTCTGCAGCCACTGGTAATCGGCGTCGATCAGGCTCCACTCGTGGTCGTTCGGAGCCTTGGCGGGAACGGACGACACACAGGCCCCACATAGAGCGACAGCCAGGAAAATCGGGATCAGGAGCTTCCGCATGGACGTGGTTATTTTAAACGATTCGCCAGCTGAACGACTTCCGCCTCCGCCTCCGGACCGAACTCAGCCTTGATCTCGAGGATCCAGCCGTAGAGCAGCTCGTCAAGGACACTCTGCACAACCGTGGCATGGTCCTGCGAGCCGCTGGCGATGAGGTTGTTGTAGAGCTGATCGAAATCGATGCGCGCCTCGTTCACCAGGTTCATGCCGGAGAGGTACGGCATCGTCCCCGGCGCGACGTGCAGGAGCACGCGGTCCATGAAGTCGTAGATGTGATCGCCGATGCGCTGCAAGACCTTGCCGAAGATCGTCTGAAAGAGCCGGTTGTATTTCTCGACCTGCTCCTCGAGCTCGTACTCGCTCTCGACGGCCGCGCGCTTCTCGAACATCTCCTCCCCCGCGGCGTCCTGCACCAGGTTCACGGAGAGCAGGCCCCAGAGCGTGCGGCAGGTGACGAAGTTCGTGAGGTAGCTTCGCGAGCAGATCTGCTCGACGGTCTGCGGCTCGGTGAGGAGCGAGAGGATGAGGTTCTCGTCGTCGCCGAGCTCGAGGTTGTACGCGCGCATGTCGGCGCCCGGCACCTGCTCGAGCATCCGGTCATGACGCGAAAGGCCGCGCCAGATCAGCGACCAGTGCTCGATGTGACGGACGCCGTCGAGCATCAACCGCTCGGTCGCCAGCGGCAGCGTGACGATCTCCGTCGCGAACTCGGTCGTGAACTCGACGGTGTAATTGCCGCTGCGATACTCCATGGCGTTGAGGATGATGGCGCTCGCCTGCCGCTCGATGGCGCGCGTCAGCTCGTCGGGCTGCAGATAGCCCAGCTCGCAGAGCAGCGATCCGATGCGCCGCGAGACGACGAGCCGCTCCATCGCATGCTCGTACTGCTGCAGATTGAGCTCGCCGCTTCCCAGCAGAGTCTCGGCCAGTCCCATGTCGGGATCGCTGCTCGCGGCGTAGACGATGTGGCCTTCCTGGAAGTAGATCGTGTCGTTGCGGCCGTCGCTCTCCAGCGAGACGATGCCGGTCTCGCCGCTCCGCACGAGCGTGCGGAAGAGATCGGGGACGGTCGTTTCTTCGAGAGCGCCCTGAATGCTCAGGTTTTCGTCGGACATGGTTCGGAAAAGATAGCAGCCCCTGTCCTCTTTGAGAGACTTTTACTATTTCAGATCAGACCTTCCGTATTCGAGATGACGACGAGTCTATTTCGGATCACTCCTCGCGATTTGAAATAGACAGCCCGTCATTTTCAGATCAGAAAGCGCAAGCTTTAATTTGCATTTTGTGATTTCAAATAGAGACCGCGTGATTTGAAATAGACGACGCGGTGTCGATGAAATGTGAGCGCGTCATTTCGAAATCACGAGCTCTCTTGATGAATACAAGAGCTGCCATTTGCGGATCACGAAGTCTCTTGAAGAGGACAGCGCTTCCGATCTGAGGGACACCGGTCCACATGGACCGAAAAGAGGTAGAATTCCGTCAATATCCGGCGAAGTCCGGACCTTGCCAAGGAGCTTTGCATGAAGCCGTTCGCGCATGTCATCCTGCTCGCGATCCTCAGCACGGCGTTCGCCGCATGCACTCCCATCAACCCGTGCGGCACGTTTGCCTTCCAGGGGACGGCGAACGACGGCCCGAGCCTGAACGGCATCACGATGAACCTCAGTTTCGACTTCGACCCCGCCGTATGCGGTTCGAATTGCACGACGAGCACCATCGCCTACATTCAGATGGTGCGCACCTACAACCTTTCCGACGGAACCTACTCGTACATCTCGGAAGAGCATCAGGCGCGAGCGATTGCGTACGGCTGGTATGTCGACCGGCTCACGGGGAAAGCGTGGGGCTATTACGGGAGGAACGACAACGGAACATTCGCCGGCAATCTCTCTCCCGGGAACAACACCACCAATGCCGTCCTGTTCGACGCTCCCGCCCGGTCCGATTCCATGAGAAACATCTGGTGGCAGGCCGTCAGCGCTCCTGTCTCGATCGACGGCGGTGCGAATGCGTGCAACAACAGTTTCCTCGGGTATTACTTCTGGAGTTGGCTCGTCGATGATGCCGGCCACGTCACCAACGATTCGATCATCGACGGTGTTGCCTGGGAAAACCTGCACCTGGCCATGGACGATGCCGTGGCTGCATGGAATACTCAGGCGCCGGAATTGGGCCACAACGCATTTCCAGCTTTCACCAAGCTGACGGATTAGTCATGAAGAACATCCTTTTCGTCTGTTCTCTGTTGGCTCTGACGGCGTCCTGCGGCAAAGGCATGCACAGAGTGCCGCCGGAACAGCGCAAACAGCAACAGCAGTTTCAGGCGCAGCAGGAGGCCTTGGACAAGCTGGGCAAGGCCACGGAGGAGAAATTCAAGAAGATGCCTGTCCCCGAGCTGCTTGCAGAGCTGGAAGGAGCGGCGGAAACCGGGCGCGAGCCCTTCAATGCTCCGGCGTTCCGCGAGATCATCACGCGCAAAGACGTCGTGGAGCCCCTCGTCAAATCCATTACCACGCCTTCCCGGAAGGAATACTTCAAGCTGATGGCGTTGAAGAAGCTCGACGCGTCGGCCTACGCGAAGATTCCACGCAGGCAAGGCGCGGAGATCCTGATCGACGCGCTGGCCAGGTCCGAGACGTTCAATGCCTGGGGAATCCCCAATCACTACTGGGAGAGCTCCGCGAAGGCGATCGTCGAATATGGCGCGGACGCGGTCCCGGGGCTCGAGAAGCTGCTCAACGACAAGCGCCCTGCGCCCGTGTGGGGCTCCGAGGAAGCGATGATTTACGCGCGGTACCAATTCAGAGTGTGTGACTATGCGCTCGCGCTCCTGCACGAGATCACCCCCACGCGCAACAAGGTGGAATTGCCAGTCACTCCAGCCGAACGCGATGCGCTGATCGCGTCGTACAGGACCGGGCAGATCCAGTAGAGTTGTCCAAGCGTGCGGCGGCGCGCCGCGGTGATCCGGCGCTCAGCCGGACTCATTCAAAATGGAGCCGGCTTCGTCGCGTCCTCGACCGTCGCCACACCGACCGCGTTCTTCGTCGTCGCCTTCACGCGGTACATCGCGGCATCGGCCTGGCGGATGAGCGCGTCCTTCGTGATGCCGTGCGTCGGATAGGTGGCGATGCCGAAGCTGGCGGTGATCGAGATCTCGACGCCTGGATCGAGCTTGAACGCGCTGGCGGTCATCGATTTCTTCACGCGGTTCGCCACCAGCATGGCCTGATCGGAATCGGTCTGCGGCAGGATGATGCAGAACTCGTCGCCGCCGAAGCGGACGACCTTGTCGATGCCGCGCACCGCGCTGAGGATCCGCTTCGCCACTTCCTGCAGCGTGCGCGACCCGGTGAGATGGCCGTAGAAGTTGTTGACCATCTTCAGGTCGTCGAGGTCGAGGAAGATGATGCTGAAGACCGATCCGTAGCGGCGCGCGCGCTCGATCTCCTCGTCGAGGTACGACTCGAAGAAGCGGCGGTTGAAGGCCTTGGTCAGGTCGTCGCGCATCGCCAGATCGCGGCTGCGCGTCAGTTGATAAATGTTGCCGAGGACGCCGGTGACCGCGGTCAGGTATCGCGAGACGTTGCTGCTCGTCTCCTGATCGATCTCGTCGGTCGGACCGATCGGCACCTTGATGACGCCGATCAGATCCTGCTCGAACTGCAGCGGCAGGACGATCATCCCGGCCTCGCGGTCGAGCGCGATGAAGCGCCCCGAGGACAACGCACGCTGCAGGAGATCGGGAGGGATGCCGGGAAGAAACTCGCCGGTCTCGTGATAGTTCGTGTCGTTGCTGAAGCTGACGACGTAGCGCTCGAGCCGCGGGTCGTGCAGGAAGAGCGTGGCGCGCGCGAAGCCGAGGATGTTCAACACCGTGCGCGTGATCCGCTCGGAGACTTCCTTCGCCTCGACCATCGACATCAGCTCGTGGATCTGCGTGAGGTAGCCGACCTCCGCCTCGAGCTGTGCGGCGTGAATGGCGGCATCCGCGAGGTCGGTCGCGAAATCGAGATAGCCGGCGGGATTCGCCACGAACGATTCGCGATCGATCACCAGCTCGCCTTGCCGGCGCTGCTCGTGCCTGCCGAGGATGATGCGCACGAGGCTCTTGCGCGGGGGGTTGTCGAAGAGAGTGGACTGATCGGCATCGAGGATGACGATGCGCGCGATCTCCCGGTCGGAGTCGCTGGAGAAGGTCCTCCCCGCGCACTTCTGTCGAAGCGCGGCGGCGAGATCGCTCCGATCGCTGTAGACGCCGACGGTCTGACTCATTGGCGCGTAACGAGTCATTCTACAATGCGCAACTCTCTGATGCGCATCGCGCAACTGCTCCTCCCCGGCGCTTCATCGTACGAGCGGAAATCGCAGCGACTCGACCTGAAGGCGCTGAGCGGACAAGCTGAGAGCATGTCCTACGTAGGACAACCTCTCAGGTTGTCCGGCTTTGATGTGGCTCACGTCTACGGTCCGCGCGAATTGCCGCGCGATCTCTTCATCGGCTTCCCACTCCCCTACGTGGCGAGCGGAATCGTGCGGAAACCGCGGTTCGCGTTCCGGTCGCCGGTGGAGCCCGAATACGCGCTCGCACCGGTGGAAACCGACGATTTCACCCTCCTTCCGGAGGCGGTCGACGACGGTTATTTTGATGTCAGCCAAATCGCACAAAACTCCATCGACATCGGGTCGATTGACCGGCCTTCGGTGCGCAACTCGATCGCCCAGGCGATGGCCCGGATGCAGCGCTTCCGCGACGATATCAACTGGCACTTATTTACACATCAGCCGGCGCCCGCCGAGCTCGCGCAACTCTCTGCGTGGATTGATCCTGCGGTCGAAGAGGACGATTTCGACGGCCTTACCGCGGAGGCACTCGTCGTCGGCCTGCCGGTGGTCGCCACGCGCACGCCGATCAACGTCCAGCGATGCGAGCAGGGGCGCACCGGAGTACTAGTTCCGACGCGCGATCCGAACGAGCTCGTTCATGCGATACTAGCCGCCCTGTTCAAGCCAGAGGTGGCGAATCCAAAAATCAGCGCGGCACGACAAACCGCGTCGAAGTTTCGTATCAGGCAGCGCCTGCGTGTGCTTGGACATATCTACGAGAACCTGACCAGATGACCGCGCTCCCCGATCTCCCCAACCCGCAGCGCCGCGCCATCGAACTGGTCAAAGAGGTCGCAGCCGAAAAGGGCTGCCGCCCGTTCCTCGTCGGTGGTCCGGTCCGCGATCTCCTCCTCGGACGCCAGGTCATCGACATCGACCTGACGCTCGAAGACGGCGCTCCGGTCCTCGCCCGTGCCCTGGCCCGGAAGGTCGACGGCCGCGTGCGCTCGTTCCCGCAGTTCCTCACGTACAAGGTCACGGCCGACGGCTTCCCGGAGATCGACATCGCCACCGCGCGGAAAGAGCGCTATCGCGCGCCCGGCGCGCTGCCGACGGTGACCGAGGGAAAGCTGAAGGACGACCTGATGCGGCGCGATTTCTCGATCAACGCGATCGCCATGGATCTGCGCGACGGCTCGCTGCACGATCCGGCGAATGGCGAGCACGATCTCGGCGAACGGTTGATCCGCGTCCTGCACGACAAGAGCTTCATCGACGATCCGACGCGAATCTTTCGCGCCATCCGCCTCGCCACCCGCCTCGACTTCACACTCGAGGCGAAGACGTTCGAGCTGGTGGCCGAGGCGATCGCCAGCGGCGCGTTCGAGACCGTGTCGAAGGAGCGCCTCTGGCGCGAGCTGTTCCTGGCGATGGACGAAGAGTCCTCGCCGCGCGTCGTGGCGGAGCTTCGCGGGAGCGGCGCGCTCGATGCGCTCTTCGGTCCACCGCAGAGCGATGTCAGCGCGCAGCTCGAGGACGTCGGGCACATCGTCGAGCGCGATCCGTCGCTCGACCGCTACGTCCTCTACACCGGCATCATGCTGCGCGGCGATACGGAAGCGATCTCCCGGCTCGAAGGGTCGGGCTTCTCGCAGAAGCGTGCCCGCAACACCCTGCACATCGTCTACGACCTGGAGCGCTTCGAAGAGGCAATCGCCTCGGCGCGCACCGACCGCCAGCGCTTTCGTCTTTACAAGAGCGCGACGCCGGAGGTGCTCAGCCTCATCGGCGCGCACGAGCCGGAGGAAGCGCGCCGCCTTGCGCGATTCCAGGAGTACCAGAGCTTCAAGCTTCCGCTGCGCGGCAACGACCTGGAGGTCCCGGGCGGACCGCACGTGGCGAAGGCGCTCGAGCGGACACGCGAGGCGGTGTTCAACGGGGAGATCCCGGTCGACGACGCGCGTACTTTTGCCCGCGAGATCGCGTTGAAGTACCTTAAGGAACAGAGAGCCGAACCTTGAGGCACCTTCTGGCCGGTCCCCTGCTGCTTGCGGCGTCCGTCGCTGCTGCGCAGACCACGCCTCACGGGATCAGCCAGGTCGACGTTGCACCTCCCGGCGGCGCGATGGCCGTCCCCCTCCCTCAGGCCCAGGCGAAACGCCTGAAGAAATACGAGATCCCGGAGCTGGTCGGCACGAGGCAGGCGCTCGGCTCGCAACTCATCGACGGCCGGCTGCCGCGTCCCATCGTCGACTTCCGCGCGTTCAGCGGCCCGATCGAACAGCGCGTCTCGATCTTCGAGGGAGGCCTCGTGGTCATCTCGATGAGCGGCACCGGAGGCCTGATCCGCAAGAAGATGATCATCCCCGACGACGCACTGGCGGCGTATCGCAAAGCGGTCAACGCGTCGGACCTCGAGCAGGTGCGGCAGGGCGAGCTCGCTCCCGCCACCGGCACGGCGAGCGCGCAGTTGCGCGTGTACGCCGGCGACGGAAAGTTCGTGGAGCGGCGTTTCGATCCGACGAACGCCATTCCGAAAGGGCTGCAGGATCAGGTGCTGCCGTTGCAGGATCTGCTGCGCGCGATGTCGGAGGACCGGACGGTGACGAACACGGTCGCCGGCTACGATCCGCAGGTGGGCGACCAGCTGGTGGGGGACGACAAGAAGACGTGGAAGGTCGTGCGAGTGATCGCCGACTCGAATATCGTCGTGCTGCGCTGCACGACCGACCCGACGACGATTTACGTGGGGAAAAAGGACCTCTACAACTACTTCATCGGTGCTGCGCCCGCGAACTGATGGCGACGCTCCGGGTGACAGCAGGCTCTCTGCGCGGACGCCGCGTGCCGGTGCCGCCGCGTGAAGTACGTCCCACTTCCGAGCGCGCACGTCAGGCGTTCTTCAACATCGTCGCCCCGCGCATCGACGGCGCGACGTTCCTCGACCTCTTCGCCGGCAGCGGCATCTTCTCGTTCGAGGCGGTCTCGCGCGGCGCGGAGTCGTCGCTGGCCATCGACAGCTCGCGGAAAAACTGCGAGGCGATCGAGGAGCTGGCGAAGGAGCTCGAGGCGAACATCACGACGATGCTCGCCGACGTCATCGCCGGAATCGCGCGCCTCGGCGACCGCGTTTTCGACCTCGCCTACGCCGATCCGCCGTACGACTACGCGCACTACGACGAGCTGCGGTCGGCGATCGAAGGACACGCGGCGTTCTACGCCATCGAGCACCGCAGGCGGCACGAACCTTTCACCGTTCAACCGACCAGACGCGTCGAATACGGCGAAGTCTGGATTAGTCTGTTTGAGAACCAGAGGATCTGAATGGAACTTACGCTCGACGAACAGCAAACCCACACCCTCTTCGGCCATCACGATGAAAACCTGCGCATGCTGGAGGACGAGTTCGGAGTGAAGATCTCGTCGCGCGGCAACGAGATCACGGTGCAGGGGACGGCCGAGACGGTGGCGGTTGTCGAGAAACTGCTCGGCGAGTTGCAGCAGCTCATTCGTCAGGGCTATCCGCTCAAGCGCTCCGACATCAACACCGGCATGCGCGTGCTGCGCGACAAGCCGGACCTGAACGTCGTCGACTTCTTCACCGACGACTCGCTCGGCGCGTCGCTCAAGCGTGTGGTCACGCCGCGCAACCTCGCGCAGAAGCTCTACCTCCAGGCCGTGCAGGACTTCGACATCGTCTTCGCCATCGGGCCCGCCGGCACGGGCAAGACGTTCCTCGCCGTCGCCGCCGCCGCGGCCGCGCTGGCGGAGAAGTCGATCAAGCGGATCATCCTCTGCCGTCCGGCGGTCGAAGCGGGCGAACGCCTCGGCTTCCTCCCGGGCGACATCGCGGAGAAGGTCAACCCCTACCTCCGCCCGCTCTACGACTCGCTCTACGACATCATCGGCTTCGAGAAGGTGGAGAAGATGATGGAGCGGAGCGTGATCGAGATCGCGCCGCTCGCCTTCATGCGCGGACGCACGCTCAACGACTCGTTCATCATCCTCGACGAGGCGCAGAACACCACGCCCGAGCAGATGAAGATGTTCCTCACCCGCCTCGGCTTCGGCTCGAAGTGCGTCGTCACCGGCGACGTCACGCAGGTCGACCTGCCGACCGGCAAGAAGTCGGGACTGCGCGAAGTGCGCAACATCCTGAGCAACGTCGAAGGGATCAAGTTCTTCGACTTCAACGAGCGCGACGTCGTCCGCCACCCGCTCGTCTCCAAGATCGTCATCGCGTATGACCGCATCGACCGCGAACTGAAGGAAGCGGAGCAGCCGCCGCAGGCGTGATCGCGATCGACATCACCGGCAGCGTGCCGCGCTTTCCGAAGCGCGACATCGTCACGTTCGCGCGCCGCGTGCTGCGGCAACTGAAGACCGATGCCGAGGACCTGGCCATCGCGTTCGTCGACGACGCCGCGATGCGCAAGCTCAATCGCGAGTTCCGCCGCAAGGACAAGACCACCGACGTCCTCACCTTCCCCGGCGATGAACCGGCACACCTCGGCGACATCGTGATCTCCCTCCAGCAGGCGCGCCGTCAGGCTCGCGATGAGAAGCATTCGCTCGCGACCGAGGTGCGGTACCTCATCCTGCACGGAGTCCTGCACTCGATGGGTTACGACCACGAGACGGACGACGGGGAGATGAACGCGCTGGAGCTGAAGGTGCGGGCGAAAGTGGGCCTGCGCTAAGTCAGCGCGATGATGCCGTCCTTCCACAACTTGTGAAAGATCAGCAGCGCGTCGGTCTCGCGGATCGGGCTGATCTTGATCAGCGAGCCGATGTCCCACTGGCCGTTGATACGCGAGAGGATGAAGCCCTCGTTCGGCGTGAAGTTCATCGTGGTGATCTCCTCGAACGAGCGCGCCACGCGCGGGACTTTGTTCTCGAGCAGCCCATCGCGGCGAAGCTCGTTGATGATCAGCGTTTCCGCCGCCTTGATCGCGGTCCGCACTTTGGCGTGATTGGGGTCGAGGTTCTGCGCCGCCTTCAGCAGGCGCTGCGCCTTCTCGAAGTCGCCGCCGCGGATCGCCTGCTGGGCGCGGCTCAGCATCGACGTAATCTCGTCGTCCTCCGTCGCGCCGATGCCGAACGGCGGTGTGATGTTCGCCTCCGCCGCCAGCGCCGCCGCCTTCTGCGCGCTCGGATCGACGAAGCGGACAAACCCCTCACGCGCCAGCGCGCAGAGCGTTTCGGAGACACGGAACGCCGACGAACGGCTCTCCAGCACGATGTCGGCGATCGACCGCTTGCCGTCGATCGCGCGCACCACCGGCTCCTGCACTTCCTCCAGGTCGACGTCGTCCGGGATCGGCTTCTCAAGCACCGGCACGACAACCTCGTTCGGGATGATCTCGCGGATGCGCATCCACTCGTCGACGCGCCGCGTCCCTTCCATGATGATGCCGATGACGTCGACCATCAGCGGGATCAGCTCCTGTTTCGGCAGCTCGTTGTCGAGGAACTGAAAATCGCCCTCCGTCCAGAGGAAGATGTCGTAGATCTCCTCCTCCGCCTTCAGCCGCATCAACCGCACCAGCTCCTCTTCGCTGATGACGTCGATCATCACCAGAATCTTGCCGAGGAGCCTGCCGGACTGACGCTGGACCTCCATCGCCTTGGTCAGCTCAGGCTCGGTGAGGTAGCCGTGCGACATGAGGAACTGCCCGAGGTACTCGCGCGGATCGTTCGAGGCGGAGGAGATCACGCGGCCTGATTTGAAGAAGATTTTCTTCTCCACGGCCTTGTTCGTGACCATGAGCGTGCCCGTCTTCTGTCCAAGGCTGAGCCATTGGAGCAGGTCTCCGGGGAGCATTGTTTTCAGGTTTCCGCTGACGCCCATGAAAGGGGCTGAATTATACGTTGCGGGGTAAAGTACCGCGCGTAATGAGCGAATCCATCAAAACCACTTCCGGCATCGAAATCCCGGTCGCGTTCGACGATTCATCGCTCCGCGATCGCGGCTTCGACTCCGCTTCCGACCTCGGTGAACCGGGACGCTTCCCCTATACGCGCGGACCGCAGGCTTCGATGTACCGCGGCAAGCTCTGGACGATGCGGCAGTACGCCGGTTTCTCCACCGCCGCGGAGTCGAACAAGCGCTATCGCTACCTGCTCGAGCGCGGAACGACGGGGCTTTCCGTCGCCTTCGATCTGCCGACGCAGATCGGCATGGACTCGGACGACACGCTCGCGCGCGGCGAGGTCGGCAAGGTCGGCGTGGCCATCGATTCGATCGAGGACATGGAGTTGCTGCTCGAGCAGATCCCGCTCGACAAGGTGTCGATCTCCATGACCATCAACGCGCCGGCGTCGATCCTCTTGTCACTGCTGCTCGTCGTCGCCGAACGGCGCGGCGTGGAGTGGTCGAAACTCTCGGGGACGATCCAGAACGACATCCTGAAGGAGTACGCCGCGCGCGGGACGTACATCTTCCCTCCCGCACCGTCGATGCGGATCGTGACCGACATCTTCGAGTTCTGCGCGAAAGAAGTGCCGCGCTGGAACACCATCTCCGTCTCCGGCTACCACATCCGCGAAGCGGGATCGACCGCGGTGCAGGAGGTGGCATTCACGCTTGCCAACGGTCTGCAGTACGTGCAAGCAGCTGTGGAGCGCGGACTCGACGTCGACACGTTCGCGCCCCGCATGTCGTTCTTCTTCAACGCGCACAACGACTTCATCGAAGAGATCGCAAAGTTCCGCGCCGCGCGCAAGCTGTGGGCGAAGCTGATGAAGGAGCGCTACGACCCGAAGGACGCGCGCTCGCTCGCCCTCCGCTTCCATGCGCAGACCGCCGGCTCGACCCTGACCGCGCAGCAGCCGGAGAACAACGTGATCCGCGTCGCCTACCAGGCGATGGCCGCGGTCCTCGGCGGATGCCAGTCGCTGCACACCAACGGCCGCGACGAAGCATTGGCGCTGCCGACGGAGGAAGCGGCGAAGATCGCGCTGCGGACACAACAGATCCTCGCCTTCGAGACCGGCATCACGAATTCCGCCGATCCGCTCGCCGGCTCGTACGCCGTCGAGTCACTGACGCTGGAGATCGAGCGCGACGCACGCGAGCTGATCGCGCGGATCGAATCGATGGGCGGCGCGATGGCGTCGATCGAGTCGGGCTTCATGCAGCACGAGATCGGCGACTCCGCCTACCAGGCCCAGCGAGCGCTGGAAGAGAAGCGGGCCATCGTCGTCGGCGTGAACGAGTTCCAGGAGTCGGGCGGAACCACGCTGCCCACACTGGTCATCGACGAGAGCGTGGAGCCCGACCAGGTCGCGCGGCTGCAGGCGTTCCGCGCGCGGCGCACGCAAGACTGGCAGTCAGCGCTCGCCGCGCTACACGACGGCGCGCAGAGCGGCGCGAACCTGATGCCTTTGATCGTCGACGCGGTGCGCAACGACTGCACGGTCGGCGAGATCGTGTCGACGCTCAAGCGCACGTTCGGCGAGCATCGCGACTCCGGCTTCTAAAAAAATTGCCGGTTGCCAGCGTGAACTGGCAACCGGCAACTGATGACCGGTAACTTCTGTTTATCGGACTGCGCGGCCTTTATTCGCCGTGACCTTCACTTCCACCGACGACTGCGTCGCATTACCGCTGGCGTCGACCGCTTCGACGGTGATCGTGTACTTGCGGTCTTCGTTGTTGGCACGTTCGGCGCGGAGGTTCACGGTCAGCGGACCGGTGATCTCCCAATCGGGTGACGTGTCTCCGTCACCCGTGCCGTTCACCGGCTGATTGGAGGAGACGGAGATGATGTGCACCAGCGGATTCGCGTCGCCGTTGTCGACCACCTGCGCACTGACGGTCACCGGGACCATCTTGTGATCGGGCGGCCAGAGCGACGACGGATTCGCAGTCAGGCGAAGGATGTCGGGCGGCGTCGTGTCGACGACGGTCACGGTGAAGCTGCCACTCGTGGAGCCGACCGTGTTCGTCGCCGTGCAATTCACCGTGGTGGTACCGAGCGGGAACGAGGACCCTGAGGGCGGCGTGCAAGTGACCACACCGTCCGTCGCTGTAGCTGTGAAGGTGACGGGCGTCCCGGCCGGGCTCGTGGCCTCGACCGTGATGTCGTCAGGAAGAGTGAGGCTCGGCAGGCCACCCGTTACGGTGACGATGAACGTGCCGGACGTCGTGTTGGCACTGAAGTCGGTCGCGTTGCACCGCACCGTCGTCTGGCCGGTCGCGAACGTCGATCCCGATGCCGGGAAGCAGAAGACGGTGAGCGGACCGTCGATGACGTCGGTCGCCGTCGCGGTCCAGGTCACCACCGGATCGGCCGACAAGATGTCGCCCGGCAGGTTGAGCACCGGCCTGCCGCTATCGCTGACGACGACGAGGAACGAGGCGGACGACGAACCGATGCTGTCGGTCGCGGTGCAGCTGACGGTGGTCGTGCCGATTGCGTAGACGCCACCCGAGGCGTGATTGCAATTCACCACGAGGCCCGTACCGCCCTGGCTCTGCGCCGTGACATCGAAAGTGACGACCGCCCCCTCGGACGATGTCGCTTCCGCGAGCACGATCTCCGGGACGTTGAGCAGCGGATCTCCTTCGATCACCTGCTCGACGACGTCGAGGTAGATCGGCCCGATCGTTCGCACGGCGGTGGCATCGGTGGCGATGACACTCACGGCATAGCGGCCGGCATTCGAGGTGACGTCGAGCGGGACCCAGACCTCGATCTGTGAGCTGGTGGCGTTGCTCGCCTCGACGAGGAAGGTGCCATTGGCACCCGCGTACTGCACCTGCGTCGAGACGCTGCCGGCCAGACCGGTTCCGAAGAGCTTGATGAAGACCTCGGGGTTGAATGCGTAGATCGACTGCGGCGAGATTCGATCGAGCGAATCTGCGGAGGCGGCAGTCGCCGAACAAAGCAAAAGCAAAGCGAGGACTGCTGAATGGACGCGCATGAAGGAAAGTATGCGCTCCATTTTTGTCGCTGTAAATCAACTTCGCGATTAGGTAAGGAAAGCTCTCAGTCGACGTAAGTTATTTGTTTTGGAATAATTACGGAGGTCAAGAAACAACTCGTGTCGAACGGGCGAAACGGCCTGGAAGCCTGCGCCGCAGAACGAACTTCAGGCGCGTTGCGCCGCTCGAAGCCGCGAACGGCGCACCCGCACGATCTCGCGCCGAAGGCGGAGCGATCAACGCGGGCGGCCGGGCCGCCTAGAACGGCGCGTTGTGTCCGGTCGTGTGACCGATCCGAACCGTCGTCATGCCGACCGAGCTGTTGCCGCTCGCATCGCGCGCTTCGACGTAGATTACGTAGACACGACCGTTCTTCTGCGTCTTCTCCGCACGCACGTTGAGCGACAGATCGCCGGTGATCTCGACGTCGTCCGCCATGAAGGTCGGATCGTCCGTCGTCACACCGATGATGTGCACGAACGGCGAGGGATCGCTGTCGTCGATCACCAGCGTGTCGATCGTGACCGGAACCATCTTGTGATTCCCCGGCCAGATCTCACTCGGCGACGGAGCGAGAGCAGCGATGGTGGGAGGAGTGGTATCGACGCCTTGGGCGAGTGCCACTCCAGTTAGACAAGTGAATACACAAATAGCGAGGAGTGCGTAATGGGCGCGCATGGCGGAAAGTATAATCCCGCCCCGATGCCTCCAGCACGCCTAATCTTGGAAGATGGAACCGTCTACGAAGGCTCCTCCTTCGGCTCCTCCGCGAACACGATCGGCGAAGTGGTGTTCAACACTTCGCTCACCGGCTATCAGGAAATCGCCACCGATCCTTCCTATCGATTCCAGATCGTGGTGATGACGTACCCGCACATCGGAAACTACGGCGTCGAGAAGATCGTGCAGCAAAGCGAGACGCCGCAGGTCGCGGGCTTCGTCGTCCGCGACGCGATCGCCGAGCCGTCGAATCCGCACGCCGAGTCGTCGCTCGCCGAATACTTCACGCAGACGAACATCAGCGCGATTCAGGGCGTCGACACGCGCGCGCTCACGCGCCGCATCCGCAACGAAGGCGCGATGCGCGGGATGATCACGACCGAGGTTGAGCGCGGTGTCGACGACATCGTGGCCGAGCTTCGCCGCGCGCCGTCGATGTCCGGCCTCGACCTCGTGCAGCGCGTCACCGCCCTCCGCCCCTACCCCTTCGACGAGAACGTCCCCGGCGCGCGGCGCCGCGTCGCCGTCTACGACTTCGGCGTCAAGCGCGACATCCTCCGCCAGCTCACGCGCCAGAACTGCGACGTCACGGTCTATCCCGCGACGACGCACGCGCAGGAGATCCTCAATCAGAAGTTCGACGGCGTGCTGCTGTCGAACGGCCCCGGCGATCCGGAGCCGGTGACGTACGCACAGGCGAACATCCGCCAGCTGATCGGCAAGATCCCGATCTTCGGCATCTGTCTCGGACACCAGCTCCTCGGCCTGGCCCTCGGCGGAAAAACGTACAAGCTCAAGTTCGGACACCGCGGCGGCAATCACCCGGTGAAGGACCTCCGCAGCGGACGCGTCGAGATCACCGCGCAGAACCACGGCTTCTCCGTCGATCCCGATTCGCTGAGCGAGAACGACGTCGAGTACACGCACATAAATCTCAACGATCAGACGCTCGAGGGCTTCCGCCACAAACGCGAGCCGGTGGTCGCCGTGCAGTATCACCCCGAGGCCGCGCCCGGACCGCACGACTCGTTCTATCTCTTCGATGACTTCATGCGGATGATCGAGGAGTGGCGACCGCGCCAGTCGTGACCACGATCGAGATCGTTGCCGCCGGCATCCTCCTCATCAGCGTCATCCTGAGTGCCGTCGAGAACATCTGGTCCTGGCCCACCGCGATCGTCGGCGTGGCTCTCTACATCATCGTGTTCTACGAGGCGAAGCTCTACGCCGACATGGGCCTGCAGTTCATCTACATCGCCATCTCGATCTACGGCTGGTGGAAATGGCTGCACGGCGGCGAAGACAAGGGCGAGCTGCGTGTCTCGAGAGCGCCGATGCCGACCCTGATCATCGGCTCGCTCCTCGCTGCGGCATTCGCTGTCACCCTCGGACTGTTATTCCGCCAATTCACGGACAACCCTCTCCCCTTCGCCGACTCCGCCCTCACCTCGTTCAGCCTCCTCGCGCAGTTCCTGATGGCGAAGAAGTACATCGAGAACTGGTACATCTGGATCGTCGTCGACGTCTTCTACATCGCGATGTTCATCTTCAAGCACCTCTACCCAACGGCGGTGCTGTACGCCGCGTTCATCGGCGCGTGCACGCTGGGGCTGGTGCAGTGGCGGAAGGCAGTCACAGCAATCCCGGCCGTCGAGCAGGTGTAGCATCAGTACATGGCGATTGAGACCAGGCTCATGAGCGCTGAGGAGCTGTTTCGGATGCCCGATTCGAGCGGCCTCGAATTGGTTGACGGAGAGGTACGGAGAATGTCGCCCGCTGGAAGGGAGCACGGCCGGATCGCTTCGAAGATTGATCGCAGCCTGGGCACATACGCCGAGCAACACGGACTGGGAGAAACGATCATTGCCGAATGTGGTTTCGTCATTCGACGCAACCCGGACACGGTCCGGGCACCCGACGTGGCATTTGTGCGCAAAGAGCGCTGGACCGAGGGGACATCCTATTTCGAAGGTCCGCCCGATCTGGCTGTCGAAGTGATCTCACCGAGCGATACCTACACCGAGGTCGACGAAAAAGTACGTGACTGGTTGCAGGCAGGCACTCGGATCGTCATCGTCATCAATCCCCGGAACCAGACCGCAGCCCTTCACCGCTCACTCGTTGAATCGACACGCATCGACGTCGATGGTTCGCTCGACGCGGGCGACGTCGTCCCAGGCTGGACTCTCCGCCTGCGTGAGTTGTTCGTGTCGTAGGCAGTCATGGCACCCCCGACCATGCTCGTCACAGCTGAAGAGCTGTTCTGGAGCCCAGCGAACATGCGCACGTTGAATTGATTGCCGGCGGAATCGAGAGAACACCGCTCTCCAGCGCGTTACATGGTCTTGTCGCAACTGACGTTGGCATCCGTATCAGCGAGCACGTACACCGATTGAGGCTGGGAACGACCGTCGCCGCGAACACTGGCTTCATTCTTCGCCGTAAACCCCGACACGGTCCGCGCGCCCGACTTCGCGTTCGTGCGAAAAGAACGCTGGAGCGATGCAGAGGAATACTTCCCTGGTGCGCCCGACCTTGCCATCGAGGTCATCGAGCCATACGAGACATACAGCAATGTCAACGCGAAGGTGCGCGACTGGCTCGAATGCGGCGTGCGACTGCTGATCGTGATCGATCTCGGGAAGCAAAGCGCAATCATCCACCGCTCGCTGACCGAGTCCACCCACATCGACATCGACGGCGCCCTCGACGGCGGCACCGTCGTCCCCGGCTGGACTCTTCCCCTGCGCGACCTATTCGTGCCTTAGCGCCTCAATCGGATTGAGCCGCGCCGCCCGATACGACGGCACGATCGTCGCCACGAACGACACCACCAGCGAGAACGCCGCGATGATCGCCAGGTCGAGGCCGCGCGTGACGAACGGGATCGACGACACGAAGTAAACCTCGGCGATCTCGGGCGGGAACGACACGAGCTTGAAGCGCGTGATCAGCCAGCAGACCAGCGTGCCGATCGCGATGCCGGTGCCGGTGCCGGCGAAGCCGACCATCGAGCCGTACCAGACGAAGATCCGCGCCACGGTCTTCTGCTCCGCCCCCATCGACGTCAGGATGCCAATCTCCTTCCGCTTCTCGTGCACCGTCATGATCAACGTCGAGACGATGTTAAACGTGGAGACGAAGACGATCAGACCGATGACGATGAACAGCACGATCTGCTGCACCTTCAGCATCGAGAAGAGCGGCTTGTTCAGGTCGCGCCAGTCGCTCACCGCGTAGTGATGCTCGGTGCGCTGATCGATGTCGCGCACCACGTTGTCGATCACCGCTCCCTGCGCCAGCTTCACCTCGACGAGGTTCGCGGAGCCCGCCATGCCGGTCAGCCGCTCCGCTTCGCGCAGATCGATGAACAGCCAGCGCGCGTCGTACTCGTAGAAGCCGGTGTCGAAGACGTTCGTCACGACGAACGTCGCCGTGCGCGGCATGAACGTGCCGCCGCGGTCGGCCGGCACCGTGACGCTGATGGCCGAGCCCTTCGTCACGCCGAGCTTCTTCGCCATGTACTTCCCGACCGTGACGCCGTTCTCTCCCTCGGCGGTCTCGAACTTCTGCCTCGGACCGACGACCTTCGCCAGCATCGGCGAGTTTTTCGCGCGCTGCGGATCGATCCCCTTCAACGTGACCTCGGAACCGGTCGCACTCGACTCCGTCGTCACCAGTGCGATCTTGAAGACCACTGGCGATGCCTCCGCGATACCAGGTGTCGTTTCGAGCGTGTGCACGAGCTGCGACGTGTCGGTGATCGGACCGCCGACCGAGTAGACGTAGATCTCCGCGTTTCCGCCGAGGAGCTTCGTCTGCAGGTCGCGGCGATAGCCGGTCATCAGCGCCATCGAGATGACCAGCGCCATCACGCCGATGACCAGCCCGAGGATCGAGACCATCCCGACCGCGGAGACGAGGGCATCGGTGGGACGGCGGAGATAGCGCCAGGCGACGGTGCGCGCGAGGTTCATTCGCGCGTGATCCTACCTTCGATCGCCGTGGTGATCGTCTTCTCCGGCAACGCGCCGATCGTCGCCTCGGTCGCCTTGCGGAAATCGAACGTCGTCCGATCGTTCGGCAGCGGCGCGAGCTTCGGCTTGTCCGGATTCTTCGGATCGAACAGCGTGAAGCCGTCGCCGAGGCCGGAGTTGTAAAGGTAGTCGATCGTGCCGACGTTGTAGGTCGCCTTCGGATCGAGCGGCTTTCCGTTCACCATCACGCTCGTCACTTCACCCTTGCCGTTCACGACGCGATAGCGCAACTGAATGCCCGACACCTGCAGGAAACGGCCGTCGCCCGCATCGGCGCGCGACACGCCGTTGTTGAGAATGCCGAGGAGCTGCTCGCCGGTGACGGGGAACGAGACGAGATTGTTCGAGTAGTAGAAGATCCCTTCCATGTCGTACGAGCGCACGGCACCGGGCGGGATGTTGTCGTTGATACGGATGCCGCCGCCGTTCATCAGTCCGACATCCGCGTGCATCCAGTTGCGCGCGACGTCCGCGAGGAAATTGCCGAGCGCCGTCTCGCGTCCGCGGACCGCCGGCTCGACTCCTTCGAGCATGTTCTTCGTCTGGCCGATCTCGACGTTGGGTCCGAGCTTTTTTTCCAGCGCCTTCATCCAGCGCTGCACCTCGGCGTCGACGTCCGGGTCCTTCGCGATCGACGAATCGATCATCACGCGCTTCGTCGTGATCTTCGGCTTGCCGCCTTCGGGGACGACCACGTCCCACACGATCACGCTTCTCGCGTCGGCGTCGCCCTTCGCGATCTTCGTCTTGCCGACCGTCTTCTCCTGGTATTGATGGTCGTGGCCGCCGGCGATGAAATCGATCTCCGGGAACTTCGTCGCCAGCGCGACGTCGTCGTCCATGTCCTCGTGCGTGAGGCCGACGATCAGCTCCGCGCCGTCCGCCTTCAACTGATCGATCGCCGTTTTCACGGCGGCATATCGCGCGGTTTGATCGGCGAAGTCGACCTGGAAGTAATCCGACTGGCCGCTGTCGGTGG
>Ga0193696_1000186_pt1 | contig 24882 bp, 32 predicted proteins | sample L3m1metaG_FD_145074 | JGI IMG/M metagenome (GOLD analysis project Ga0193696, IMG submission 145074) | Soil microbial communities from a riparian zone of the East river system, Colorado, United States - L3m1 | ecosystem: Environmental > Terrestrial > Soil > Riparian zone | place: USA: East River... | reverse complement strand
TTAATAGTGCGATATCGAGGGAAAGGGAACGATAACACTCGCTCGAAACCCGCCCCTCGGAAACCCTTGCGAGACTAGGGTTTCGTGGCATCGCTCAATACAACGAGCCCTTATCGACCATTCCCGCATCGATTGCGAATACTGCGAACGATGCCGAAACGAGCGGGGAGATATCAACGTTTCCCTTTCGGTTAAACCCCCAACGTTCCCCGATTGGGCGTTTCGTTGCGCCCCGTACCGCATCGTTGAGCCGCCAATCTCCCCGATGGCATATGCGTTGATTTCGTACGTTGTCGTAGAAACTCCCCGCCGCCATTGCGACATCTTTTGCGGCAAATGGAATTACCTCGATACCCCGTGATTCTAGAATCAAATGCATTGCGGCGGCGGGGCCCGCAGTATCAACTACGACCGGGCAACGCCAACGTTCCGCAATATCGATGATTCGATCGGTCAACCAATCAACGCCCTCTTTCGATTCGATTACCTCAACGGGGATATATGGGCCCTCTCCCGATGCGGCAACGATAGAGGCTCGTTGCCTATCCCATGAGATATCAATTGCCAATATGGGATCGGAACCGATGAATACGTCGGACCTTTCGAGCCCGTTCCATTGGTCGAAATCGATAACTCGGTCGTCGGAATCATTCACTCGGAAACACAAATACTCCCGCATGAAATCCGACAATCGCATCGTTTTCGATTCCTCGATTAGAAACTCTAGGCTAATTCCGTTCGGTTGTTCCAACGTTGGAATCGTTGCCCGCCACGTTTCGATATCGAGAGGATCGGCACCGGGAGCCATCGACCATTCGAACCATACTCGGGAATCGTCCCCGTTTTGTACCGCCAATTGCCCGATATCTTGCAAGTGATTTAGCAACTCGGAATCATCGTTACCCGCATTCGATACGACTACGAATTGAGCCCCGATGCAACCGTTAGCGGAATGCCGTTGCGCCATCGTAGGGCGCAATACCGAGAGCAACCATAACGGATGAGCTAATGCCTCATCGACGATAACTAGATCAACCGACATGCCACGGGCCCCGGTCTTATTGGGCGTTACTGGTCGATATTCGGAGCCATTCGTAAACGTTAGGCATTCGTGGCCCGTTTGCCCCGCTACATGCTCAACGTATCGACCGAGGGGCGATGCGATGATTATGTCGCAATGCTCCCGCCATTTCTCAACCGCCGTAACCCGCCGTTGAGCGGTATATATGATTCTCTGCGGCTTTATATGATCGAGCCCAACCAACTCGGCAATATCCTTTTGATATCCGAGCAACGCTTGCCCCGTAACTCTCGCTACCGACCAAGCGGTTTTCCCCGATTGCCTACCGACGAGACAGCCGACATGTTGTGCGTGCAATTTGAGCGTTGATTGCTCGGGGAATGGATTGCTACGGGGGGACAATTGCGTACTAACCGCATTGAGTCTCGATTGCCAACCGTGAGACGAATAGCCCAACTCCGAGGCTATTTCATCGAAATATGAACCGAGCGAAACGAGCGCATCGTTTCGAGGCGTTCCGATTCGGGGCGTATTCGCTACCTCAACCATTGTCACCATTCCCTACTGGCACTAGGCGTTTTCGATTTAGCCCAACGGGTTTCCGCCCCTTGCCTATTGGCGTGATATCGGCAATGCGGCATTAGCTCGCCATTCCATAATGAGGGATGCGGAAACGTTGATACCGGGGGAACGTGATCGGGGGTTATCGCTCTATTCGTGCAACCCGATTCGTGGCATTCGATAAACTCCGAGAGTAATAGAGCCTTATATGCCCTATATTCTCTCGTTCGCAAATGTCCCTGATATCTACCGTGCGGCATACTCCCGGAGTAAATCACTAATTGACCACACTGGCAAGCGCATGTTATAAATTGAGTCCTAATGGGCGACAGTGAATTGGTCGTAGTTCGTGATTATCGATCGAGGGCGATTCCTCGGGATAATCCCCCTAACGCTAACCCCCCGCTCGGTTCGGTTGGCCCGAATGTTGCTCCCGGTTTCGGAGATACGCATACGCTCTATCCCGAGGGACAACTAGAAACGTCGGGCAATATGCCCGATGTTATGGCGTGGCAAGGTTGGCCCGTATCTTGGGATACTCCGAATAACGGCAACGATTACACTCGGTTGGTTTCCACATTGTGGACATGTATCGATTTGAATACACGCCAACTCGCATCGTTTCCCATTTACGGAGTTAAGGGCGTAAAGGTAGTTCCGTTGCCCGAATGGGCAAACAACCCCGAGCCCGAGTTGTATTCGGATTGGACCGAATGCGCTAAACAAATGTTTAACACATTCCAAGCGCACGGGGAAATCATCCTATGGGTTACCGCTCGATATCGAGATGGGTTAGGACCAAACGGGATCGGTTCTATTGCTCGATTCGTAGTTCTCAATCCCGCTCTCGTAAATGTAGAGCGACGAAATGGCGATATCACGTATTCAACGGGAAACCGGGCATACGCCCGAGAGGATATTTGCCATATCAAATACCAATCCCGCCCAACGAATCTCCGAGGTATTGGCCCGTTGGAATGGGCGTCGCAATCCGTTGCAAGTGCATCCGCCCTCGAAACGATGAATAAGAATCTTGCAACGAGGGGCGGTATCCCTTGGGCGGTTCTCAAATCGCAACGGAAACTCAACGGTACCGAATCCCGTGATTTGCAAAATGCGTGGATTAGGGGCGCAACCAATCGGCTCGGAGCCCCCGCCGTTCTCTCGGGAACACTAGAGCTAGAAACCCTCACGGTTTCGCCCCGAGAAATGATGATGCTAGAGCAACGGGTTTTCGATGAAACGAGAATTGCCGCCGCATTCGGAGTACCGCCCTATTTGGTTGGTTTGGAATCTCCCGGCGGTTTGGTCTATTCAAATGCCACAAGCATTTTCGAATTTCACTGGCGCATGACGCTACGAACGGCGGCGGCGGCGGTTGCTAGTGCAATGAGCAATTGGCTATTGCCTCGGGGAACACGGTTCGAATTCAACCGTGACGATTACGTCAAACCCGACGACGAAACCCGAGCCCGTACCGATGCGATTCTATTTAACCTCATCGATGAGCACGGAAACCGAGCTAAGACCATCGATGAAATCCGTATGTCGAATCGTTTGATTCCGAACGATCCCGAAACCGTTTCCGATCTAACGGGGGTTATCGCATGAGCGATACGTTTATCCGCTCTGTCGATTTCTCATTGCGAGACGATGGACGAACGCTAACCGGTCGAATCGTTCCCTATAACGAGGTAGCCGATATTGCCGAAATCGATAACGAGGGAAATCTCGCTCGCTATCGAGAGCAATTCCTACCGCATTCGTTGGCGGCAATGGTGCAAGGATTCATCGCCCGAGGGGGCGATGCCTCGAAACGTTCCAATTGTTTCGTACCGTTGCTCATCGACCATAGGGACAATTTCGATTCGATGATCGGGCAAGCGGTAGAGCTAACCGATGCCGATGATGGCGCATATGCAACGTTCCGTTTGTATGACGATGATCGTATGACGAAAATTCGCTCGGTACTTTCGGAATCGCATACGGGGCTCTCGGTTATGTTCCGTGATACCCGCCCGCCGAAAATGGTTAACGGCATCGTTTCCCGAGTGCAAGTGCATATTGCCCATGTAGCCGCAACCGCTACTCCCGCATATGCAACGGCGGGCATCGATTCGATTCGATCGACCGAGCCCGTTTACGAAACTCCTCGCTTGCAATCCGTTAAAGAATGGCTAGCGGAACAACGGGCGAGCGCATGAGCGATTTTGGCGATTGGGATATTGACGATTCATTTGATACCGAGCCCGCCGATCCCGAACAAGTAGCAATCCGATATCACCTTTACCGTAGGGATATCGACCCGACGTTGGCTCGTTGGGATGATTTGAGCGATGCCGAAAAAGCGAGAGCGATCGGCATTTTTATTCGCTTGCTCGCTTGGTTGCGTAGGCAAGGGGCGTTCGCATGAGCGGTATTTATCTCACTTGGTTAGCCGACGTTTTGCGTGCGGCGGGGCTCGTTGTTGTCGATAGCGGTTATGGAATCGATGGTTGGCAAAACCGTGCTCGCTCATCGGGCGGTTTCCCCGAAACCCCCTTGGGCGTGCAATGGCACCATACGGCATCGCAAACCGCTCCCGAAAATGATATCAATTGGCAAATCAACGGATGCGATGATGCACCGGTTGGCAATATGACGATTATGCGGGATGGTTCGGTTTGGTTGGTTGCGGCGGGAGCGGCGAATACTGCGGGCAAGGGCGGGCCCCTTTCATTGTCTCGGGGAACCATTCCGCAGGATTCGGGTAATACTCGCTCGGTTGCTATTGAGGTAGCGAACAACGGGGTTGGCGAGGTTTGGCCCATCGAGCAAATCAACGCCTATTTCGTTGCGAGTAATGCGATCAACGCTCAATTGGGAAACTCCCCCGCCGACGTTTTTACGCATGCGCTCGGAACCGGTAACGGTTGGACCGATAGGAAGATTGATCCCGCTACCGCAAATGCGGTTAGCGGTTCGTGGATTCCCCGCTCGGTTAATAGCTCTGGCACTTGGTCGCTCGATGATATTCGTGCCGAATGCCTTGCTCGGGCGGGGCAACCGCCCCCGAGCCCCGTAGAGCCCCCTCCGAGCCCCGTAGAGCCCTCTACGGGCGATTGGTGGACTCCCGTGCTCGATGCGCTCCCAACGTTGCGTAGGGGCGATGCGGGGCAACCCGTGCTCCGAATGCAACACCTAATGTGTGCGGTTGGGGCGATGAATGAAACCAACCTCTCAAATTACGATGGCGTTTTCGGTTCGGGTACCGAGAATGCACTAAACGGTTTTAAGGTTTCGATTGGCGGCAATGCCGATGGAACGTGCGACGGTTGGACATATGGCGCACTCATGCATTCGATCGATGGCATTCCCGATTTGCGTAAGGGCGATTCGGGAGCCGACGTTAAGCGGATGCAACATTTGCTAGCGGCGGCGGGATTTATGAACCCCGCCAATATGTCGAATTACGATGGCGTTTGGGGAAACGGAACCGATACCGCAAAAGCGAATTTCGATAACGCTCATGGGCTCGGAGGTAGCGATACCTCATGCGGGGCGAAATCGTGGCAATCTCTACTCAATGGAATGGTTTGGTAAATCATGCTCGCAGAAATCTCTAGCGGTAATCTCGATACCGCCGACGTATTCTTTCTCATCGCTACAATTCTGTTCGCATTGGCGGCGGTTGTTTTGCTCATGAGCAAGCGGGTTGCAACCGCAACCGATATCCCGATTGCTACGACTCTCGGATATGTAGGGCTCGCATTTACTGCGCTCGCCCTCTTGGTTCTCTAGTTGCTCGCCCTCGATGACGGTTCGATAACTCTCGCATCGACATTCGTTCTCGGGTTTACGGTTGGCGTTATCACTACGCTACGCCTATTCGGTATCACGTTTAATATGGCGAATAAGGTTATTCGTCGGCATGAGAAACAATCGATTGACCACACTGGCCCCGATGAGGTAGATAAGAGCGAGAGAGGCAACCCGCCCTAGCAATTGCTCCCGAGATATCGGCACCAATTGAATCGGGGAACGGCATCCCTTAGTTGATATTCACACTATCCTAAGGTGGTTAAAATGGCCGTTGATTCAATGGTGCGACGCTTGCTCGATGAGAGGGATCAAAAGCTTTCCCTCATCGAACAGATTTCGGGCGTTGCCGACGATGCGGGGCGGGATCTTTTCGATACCGAATCGCAGACGATTGAGGATGCACAAAACCGTGTGCGTTCGCTCAATTCGCAGGTTGACCGGTTGTCGCAGGATTTGGAATTGGCCGATTCCGCCCGCAACCGGATTCGTTCGCTCGATCCGAATATCGTTGCTAACGATTTCTCGTATCGAACGGCGGGCGATTGCGTTTGGGATATCTTGCACCGGGGCGATGATCCCGATGCGGGATTGCGTCTCAATAAGTTTATGAAACGAGCCGCAGAGCATATGGGGCTCGATAAGGCTAAGACCGTTCCCGTTGCGGGCGGTTTCAATGGTCTTGCGGTTATTCCCTCGCTCGGGCCCGTGCTCGATCCCTCCCCGCAGGGACGCCCGCTCTTTACCGCCCTCGGGGCCCGCCCCGCTCCCTCATTGACTTTTACTCGCCCTCGAATTGTCGACCCTAACCTTTTGACCGGGGTTGGAATTGTCGCTAATGAAAAGGCGGAGATGAATTCCAAGGCATGGGATATTCTCAATGAGACCGTAACTTGCCAACGAGTTGGCGGTTATATCAATGTTAGCGAAGTTCTCGTTGAGCTATTGGCCGGTTCACTCGACATGGTAATTACTCAAATGAACCATCGAGTTGAGGCGTTTAGCGAGGCGGCGGTTGTTACGGAATTGGCTAAGACTACGGCAACCGTTGCCGTTGCCGCCAACGATGTTGTTGCCGCTATTGGTTCCGCCGCCGCAACCGTTGTTAAGAATACGGGACGCCCGCCCGAATGGATTGCTATGGGCCCCGCCGGTTGGGGGGCTCTTATCGGTTTGACCGATGCGGCTAAGCGTCCGATGTTCCCCGCTCTCGGGCCCGTTAACGCTCCCGGTTCGGGCGATGCCTCAACCTATTTCGGCTCGGTTATGGGACTCAATGTTGCGGTTACTCCCGCCATTACCGATAAGACCATGTATGTCGGTAACTCATTTGGGTTGGAGGTTTACGAACGCCCGCTCCCGCTTATGCAAGCTTTCGAGCCGAGCGTTTATGGGCGACAGGTTGCCGTGGCAACCTATATCGGAACCTATGCCCCGATTACGACCGAGAATCCGACTACGCCCGTTCGTGCGGGCGTCGTAAAGATTACTTGGGCCTAATCGCATGAGTGTTCCAACCGGTTATTACGACGAGAGTTATCCGCCCTCGATTTTGGGCGTACAACCGACGGGCGTAACGGCGGGGGCTCCCGGTTCGTTTACTCCCCCCGGTTCGAATGTCCCCGATAATCTCGCCCAATTGAGCGGGCTCGGTTCTCTCGGGCAAACAACCGCTTGGACTACTGGTCAATATGTCAACCTCGATCCGAGCGGTTCGGCATATTGGAACGGTACGCAATGGGCCCTCGGAGTAGCCCCCTAGAAAGGCAACCGATATGACCGATTACAACCGAGAGAATTCGGCGGTTGGGGAACACGGTTCGGAACCGAACGAAAACCCCCCGCCCGCTCGGGAGACGAAATCCAAGAGCGAGCCCGATAAGGCTCCCGATAAGGCTCCCGATAAGACTCCCGATAAATCCAAGTAATTCGCTTGCCCCCGTAATGCGAGCCGATAAACCCCCGTTGCCGCCCCAACCGGTAACGGGGGTTTATCAGTAAGAGGAATCCATGCCGTACGTTGATCCCGCAACCGTTGCGAAAAAGATTGGTAAACCCGCTCTCTCGGGGCCCCCGGTCGATGAGCATTTGCAATTCTCATGCGATGCGGCAGAATTCTATATTAACGATTGGTGCGGGTTGGCGGCATCGATCGTTCCGACGCCCGCCCCTATTTCGCTAGTTGCTCTTTCGCTTGCGATTGATCTTTACAAACAACCCGATGCAACGTTTGGCATTTTGGGATCGGGCGAAACGGGCCCCGTGCGAATCGCTCGGGATTTGCTCAACCGTTACGACTCGCTACTAATCCCTTTCTACGATTCGCTCAACGGTTGGGGCGTGGCATGAGGGCCCGAGTACCGCCCCGAGCCCGTTGCGTGGCTCTACGGGCGTTCTACGGGGCTCTCACGGGCTCGGGGGATCGATGAGCGACTACCTAGGGCTCACGGAATACCGAGAGTCAATGGCGGCAATGCTCCGAACGGAATTGCCGCCCGATATTGGCGTATTCGATATCATTCCCGATTCAATCGCCCCGCCCGCCGTTTATATCGCTTGGTCGAATCCTTGGTTGGCGGCAACAACGTTTTGCCAATACAACGCAACCCTACAAATCATTTGCGTTGCCGCCCGTATCGAACCGGGGGGACAATTCACAACGCTAGAGAATTTGGTTGGGGACGTTTTCGAAACGATGCATAAAAAGCGCATTGCGATTCGGGATGCATCGAGCCCGTACCCGATCGTATTGGGCGGGATCAATTACCTAGCCGCAAACGTAAACCTCGTTACAGAAATGGGAGAATAGAAATGGCAACCCCTAAGCCGATTAGGCTTACCGATCCGTTTATTACCCTTGGAACCGATAGCGTCGGTCCACCGGTAACTACCGCTCATTCGTTTACTTGTTTCTCGAATGGCATTCATATCACGGGCGAAGCCGACGACGATTTGGCTACGTTTTGTGATCCCGAGGGATTTGCATATACCGTTTCCCTCGATCTCAAAATGTCCCTAGGGGCGGAATCGCTCGATGAGGCTATTACTGCGCTCGGGGGCCCCGGTACGGTTGTGCCATTCGAATTCGCATATACGGGCGATCCCGCATCGGTTGATAACCCGCATTGGTCGGGCGAGGTTCGTTTGCCCGCCATTCCGATTGTCGATGCCGGTATTAACGAGGCAACCTCATTCACAATCGATATGGCGGTTATCGGGGAAATCACTAAGGATGTTGGCACTACGACATTCGTTGTCGGTTCTACCGCCCCGCATACGCATAGGACCGATACCGAGGAAACGGTTGCCGCATAATGGCTAACCCGTTCGATGAATTGACATTGGGAGAGGTTGAGGATATGCAAGCGGAATGCCTCGATGGCAAATCGTTTGAGGATTCCTCACCTTTCAATCTTGCGGGCGGAGTGATGTTTATGCATCGCAAGCGGGATAAACCCGAAATCGATTGGCCCGAATTCAAACGAACAACCTCGATGGGCGAGATTAAAGCGTTTGCCGAACTTATGAATGATGAGGAATCGCTGGACCCTACGAACGGGGCGATTCCTCAAACAAGCTAAAAGAGCAAGCGTACTTTTGGCACTATTGGCGAATTACCCCGACCGAATATCGAGCCCTCACGGTTGCCGAACATCGAGCAATGGTCGATGTTATGCGAGAGGTAGCAAAAGAGCGACGCAAACAAATGGCTAGGAAACGCTAATGCCAGTAGAGGAAATCGAGGGTTACGCTCAATTCTTGCGGGATACGCAACGCATCGAGCGAGAGATTCCCGAGCAAATGCGTAATGCCTCAATCGAGGTAGCTAACACATGGGTTTCATTGGCGCAAGCGAATGCGAATACCGATTACGCAAATGAGGCATCGCAAGAATTCTCGGTTTCCTCCGATGGCGAGGGCGCATCGATATCGAATAGCTCGCCCGTTTTCTATGGCTCGGAATTCGGCGGTAGGGCTCGCCCCGAAACAATGCAATTCCCGCCGTACAACGGTAGAGAGGGTTATTGGTTCTATCCCGCCCGCCGTGATAACGAGGATACCATTATGGCGATTTGGGATAAGGGAATGGAAAACGCAATGCGGGATTGGGATAGGCACGGTTAATTATGCTCGGAGGTGGCGGGCGTGAATACGTCCTAAAGATCGTTGCCGATGTTAAGGATGCCGTTAAGGGCGTCGATGATGTTTCCTCGAAAACCGAGGGAATGAAATCACAAATGATGGGCGTCGGTAAAGCGGTTGCAACCGGTTTGGCGGCGGCGGCGGTTGTTGATTTCGGTAAAGATTGCCTCAATGCGGCGGCGGATGCCGATGATGCAATGGACGGAATCGATAGCGCATTTGGGGGCGCATCGAAAACGATTGCCGATTTCTCGAAAGATACTGCCGAGAAAATGGGTATGAGTACCCAAGATTATCAAACGATGGCGGCGGAAACGGGGCGAATCCTCACGGGCTACGGCATCGATAACCAAACCGCCGCAGACTCAACAAATACCCTCGCAACCCGAGCCGCAGATATGGCGGCAATCGTCGGAGGTTCTACCGAGGATGCAATGTCGGCAATGGGTAAAGCGATGCAAGGGCAAACCAAGGGCCTAAAGGCATACGGTATCGATATCTCAAATGCCGAGGTTGAGGCTCGGGCAATGGCTAAGGGATATGTCGATGCCTCGGGAAAGGTAACCGATGCGGGCAAGGCAATTGCAACGCAAGAGTTGATCCTAGAGAGAACGAATAAGTACCAAGGGGAATTCGCTAAGAATTCGGGTGACCTAGGTTCGCAACAAGACATTATGCGAGCCAAAATGGAAAACCTACAATCGACAATCGGTACCGCTCTCATTCCCGTAATGACCAAGCTATTCGATATCGTCCGACCGATGATCGATTTCATATCGAATAACATTTCGTGGCTCGCACCATTGGCGGCGGGAATTCTCGCCATCGTTGCGGCGGTAAAGATTTGGAATGTTGTCCAACTCATTCTCAATTCAACGCTTTTGGCTAACCCGATTTTCCAAGTAACCGCCGCAATTGCCGCCCTCGTTGCGGGGTTGATTTGGGCGTACAATAACGTTGGTTGGTTTAAGGATGCCGTAGACGCAATGGCGAGAGCGGTAGTGGCATCGTTCAATTGGATTAAAGATATCGTCATGGGCGTATTCCATTGGATACAAGACAATTGGAAATTGCTACTCGCCATTATCACGGGCCCTATCGGTATCGCAGTCAAAATCGTTACCGATCATTGGGATACGATCAAGAATGCGGTTAGCAAGGTATTCGATTGGATTAAACAGAATTGGCCGCTATTGCTCGCCATTCTTACGGGCCCATTCGGTCTAGCGGTTCTCACCATTTCGAGGAATTGGGATTCGATAAAGGGGTTCGCACAATCGGCTAAGGATGCGATTGTCAATACTCTGCGAACGGTTGCCAATATCATTTCGGCCCCGTTTAAAGAGGGCGCACGAATTGCCGAGGATGCATGGCGGGGGCTAATGCGACTCATCGAGGGGGCGTGGCATACGATCAATAACGCAATGCGAGGCATTGCCGACGTTCTCAAATATCCATTTAAGACTGCTATCGATTCGATCAAGTATCTATGGAATAATACGATCGGGCGATTCTCATTTACCGTTCCCTCATGGGTTCCCGGTTTGGGCGGTAAGGGTTGGTCGATGCCGAAAATGGCTAAGGGCGGAATTGTCACTAGGCCAACCGTTGCGCTCATTGGCGAGGCGGGCCCCGAGGCGGTTATTCCTCTCGGGCGGGGCGGCGGCGGTTTCGGAAATGTCTCTATCAACGTTTATGCCCTAACCTCAAATGCCGAGGTTGGTCGAAAGGTTTACGAGGCATTGCGAGAATACGAGCGGGTTTCGGGCAAGGGAATCGGAGCCGCCTAATGCCGTGGCACGAAAACGGGATCGATATAAAGGTTGAGCTATCAACCGCAGGGGCGGCAATCCAAACCGTCCGAACGGATTTCCCTTTCGCAGATTTGACCGGGGACGGTTATCCCGATGGTTGGGCGTATGTTGCGCCATATCGAAATCCCGATTACGCCCAAGTTAGTAACGATGGCGTTTACTCGGTTAAGACTACTTGGGTTAGCGGGCAAGGTTCTAACTACGATATGCGGGGCCCATTGATTCCCGCAACCCAAGGGCATTCGTATCAGGTTTATGGCGACTATATGTATTTCGATTCGACACTACCCGCCGCCTATCCATCATCGCTCGGGTTTGCTCAATTCGATATCAACCTAGTGCAAATCTATTACGCCATTATGGCGAGCGGTACTCCGAATGCCGAATGGCAACAATTGGTTGATACCTATACAACCGCCGCTCAATTGAAACCGAATGCCGCATACGTTGCCCCGATCATTCGTAACGGGAGCCTTTCGCCCGCAGGGACATTAGCGGGAGCGAAATGGCGTAACGTTTACGTTGTCGATATCGATACGGCAACGCCCGATTACAAATGGCGGGATATCACTTGCGATGTTAAATCCCTCTCGATTCGTAATGGGCGTGAGAAATTTACCGAGCGTTACGATATTGCGGGGCTCTCGGTATCGCTTGCGAATAGCGATGGCGAGTACCGATATGCCAACCCGCATCCGTTCGGTTTGCGCCCCGGTCGATTGCTCCGAGTAACGGCAACGTACGAGGGCGTTACATATCCTCTGGCGTATTCCGTGCTCGATTCGATACATGACGAATTCGATATTGACGGGAAGCAAGTAACTACGTTTGTTGCCTATGACGTAACCTCATTGGCGGCAAACCAAGCTACGCCAACGATTCGGGGCAATGGCGGTTATCCCGATCGGTTGTTTACGAAATCGGGGCTACGCATTACCGCATTGCTCAATACGTTTGGTTGGCCTACCGCATTGCGTACGATCGATGCGGGAGTTTTTCAACAACAACCGATTTCGGCATCGGGGCGTTCGCTTAGAGATGAAATGGGAATTACCTCGGATAGCGAGGGCGGCAATATCTATGCCGAAAGGGATGGGCGAATCGTTTACCGTGATAGGAATTGGGCGAGTACCGATCCCAACGTTAATTCGGTTACTGGCAATTTCGAATTGGCGAGGCGTGGCACGCCCCCCGCTATGGACGATTTGGTACCGACATTGCCAACCGCCCCGTTGTTGTTTCCGAACGAGCTAGAAACCGATTGGAACCAATCGAGGGTTATTAACCAAGTGTCGCTCGCCAACTCGGGCAATACCTCTCGGGTATATGCCAACTCCGATTCGCAACGAGAGTACGGGGTTAAGAGTTATCAACGAACGGATTTCGTTAACCACTATTCATCGGACAACGATTACCGGGGAGCCGATTACCTCTCTCGTTATGCCGATGCGGTATTGCGGTTGAATTCCCTTGCGTACAATCTAGAGGTAAATGATCCCGGCATTAAATGGACTCTTTCGGCTTTCCTCAATTGGTTGATTCGGGTGCGCTATGTGCATCCCTATGAACATTGGGGATGGCAGATTTGTACGCATATCCAAGCGATCGAGCATACGATTACCCCGACGAATTGGCGGGTTGGTATCTCGCTCGATGATCCCGTTTCCTATATCGATACGCAAGTTTCGATCGGTTGGGATATGTCGATTTGGGATGAGGATTTGTGGGATGAATTGTCGCAGTATGAGGGCTCGTATTGGAATAGCGGCGAGAAATGGAATGATCCGAAATCTACATGGGGACCGAGTAACTAATGGCAATTACCCCTCCCGCCCCGCAAACGAATATCGATGCCACTACTTGGGGCAAACCGATTACCGACGAGGTAAACCGCCTAACAACGGTTACCGATACGCAAACGGCAAACCTCGCTCGTATGGGCGGCTCATGGCGGCGGGCGGCAAACCAAACAATTCCCGCCACTACTTGGACAACGGTTAGTTTCGATACCGAGCTAGCGGATACGAATGCGTTTCTCGCTCCCCCCGCAACAACGATAACAATGCCCGCCGGTACGGCGGGGGTTTATGCGATATCGCTTGCGGCATATACGGGACTCAACGCAACCGTTCGGCTAATGGTGACGGGCGTTTCCGATAACATTACGGCGGTACCCGATCCCATTACGGGGGCGTGCGCTCTAGCTCTTACGATGGCCCTTGCGGTTGGGAATACGATTTACGCCCAGATTTATGCGGGCGGGGCAACGTATACGGTCGCTCGTTTGGAATTGTGGAAAGTTAGCAACTAATGGCAATCAACCGCCCGACGACCAAAACGATTATCAGTACCGCTACATGGGGCGTACCGATTACCGATGCCGTGAATGCGAATACGACCGATGTTACGAACCTCAAAACCGCCACAAATGCAACCGCATGGCAAAACCTCCCGCTAATGAATGGTTGGTCGGCATTTGGGAGCGGGTATATCCAACCTCGCTTTCGAAAGATTGGGGACGTTGTTTACCTAGAGGGAAACTTAAAGATAGGAACGCAACCGACATATCCCGGTCAAATACAAGCGGGAACGCTCCCCGCTGGATATCGACCGGTTAGCAATATCATTTTTCCCGCATTGTTTGGCGGGGCCGATGGTTGGGGCGGATCGGGGCGAGTCGATGTTTGGTCGAATGGAATTTTTAACGTCGTTAGTAGTGGTGCGATGTTGGGGGCTCATTCCATTACGTCATTTGTTTGTGTCTACCAAGCTACGCAATAGAGGAATGGGAAATGGCATATACCGATATCGCCCAACTACATAGCGACAACGATTTCATTTTTCGAACGCAAGCATGCGTAGCGACCGAGGGCGAGCTAGAGCCCGAGCAATGGGTTAGCGAACACATTTGGGAAATGGCGGCGGCTCCCGGTTTCGGGGACGCATACGCTTATGCCGTTGCGAGCGAGAATCCCCGGCCCGGTAACGATCCCGCCGTTATTACCGATGGAATGATTTTGGGAGCGGTACAAGCGATTAGGAATGCCGCCCCATAAATGCCCGCCCCCGCCCCTCGATGCCCGACGCCCGCTCGGGATCGAGCGGGCGGGGGCTCGTAACGTCTGGCGTGACCAGGGGCGATGCCGCCATTGCCCCCTAGAACGCCCGTAGCGACGAGCAACCCCCGTTTGGGCCCAAGTACCGCCCCGAGGGCGTTGCGTCGCTCTCGGGGCAACATAGGGGGCTCCCCCGCCCGCTCGATGCCCCGCAACGGGCTCCCCGATTGCCCCCGTGGTTCGGGGCTCCCCGCAACCGCCCCTAGAACGCAAAAGAGCCCCCGCCACGAATGGCGGGGGCTCTTGACTGCGGGGGGATTACTTACGGATGCTCTCGCAATGCAATTCCCCGATGCGCTTAACGAGCATGGCGGTTGCCGCATCGGTTGCGAGGGCGGAATTCTTGTACCGCTTGCCATGCCCGCTCTCGTTGGCCCAATTGTTGCGGGCAAACCAACCGCCCGCAATCTGGCGCACGATTACGCTCGGGTAAAACTTGGAATCCGTATCCTCGATGCGAACGAGCGTTGCGCCCGTTTTGAGGGGGAGGGTTTCGACGTTGATAATCATTTGTTGTTTGCCTTTCGGGCGTCGGGTGAAATCGGTACAACATTCGAGCCGGGAAAGTTATTCCCCGATTGCTCGCTCAATTTGACGGTCCAATTAACCGCCGCCGCATAATGCTTATCGATTTCGGTAACCGCCTCGATTTGCTCGGGCGTTAGTTCCATCGCTTGCAATGCGGCAATCGCTTTTCCGAGTCGGAGCAAAATGCGATTCATTACGAATTCGTTTTCTGACATCATCGCAAATCCGCCCCGATGATCGAAATGCGATTACGCCCCGTAACGCCCGCACGGTAGGGCAGTACCCGAATCGAATCGATGACGCCCCCGATAACCGTGCGCTTATCGGCATTCGACATATCGAGCCAACCCGTACCGAGGTTCGTAACCTCGGGCATCGGGATTGCCGCATCGGTTTGAGCGGCGGCAATTTGCGATTCCAATTCGGCAACGGTTGATTCGTAGATATCCCGAGGGATGCGGTTGGGATGCAAACTACGCTCAATGAATAGTTCGTTGATTCGCCCTTGCAATTCCTCAACGGCAACCGAGCCCTTGCCCGCCGCACGCAAACGGTTCCATTGATCGACCGTAACGTTTTCCATAATCCAATCGGTTACGACCGAATCGGCAACATCGCCCATAATCGACAACCCGCAATCGGAGCATTCGTATTGCCGCCCCCGAGTATGCGATGCGGTAACCATTCGCCCGCCGCATTTCCCGCACGCCATAAGACCGGGCAACAAATGCTTTAGCTTGCGAGCATCGGAACCGCCCTCGATATGCGAGCAACGATTACCGTCCGAGAGAATCGCCCGAATGATGCGCCATGTCGGCTCGGGAATAATAGGCTCCCATTTATCGGACGGCATAAACTCGCCCTTAGCAACCTCAACGAGCCCCGCCGTAGTTGGCGAGAGCATGACCGAACGAATTGTTGAGTGCGACCAATCGGTATTCGTTTGCCGCTTGCTATTCCGTTGAGCGGTAGGAATTTTGCGCTCCGAGAAATCCCGAGCGATTGCCCGCAGGGATTCGCCCGCCACAATCCGAGCCGCCATTTCCTCGATAACCGCAACCTCATCGGGAACGGGAATCAATGCCCCGCCCTTTTTCCAATCGTTATCGCCCTTACGGGGACGGCGGTAACCGAACGGGCGATTACCGGTCGGGGGCATTAGATCGAGCAAACGCCCCTCATGCCACGAAAGGGCTCGCCCTTGGATTGATTCCGCCTCGATTTGCGCCATAGCCGCCATGAGCATAACGATGCTCAATCCGATAGCCGAACCGGTATCGAAATAGGGCTCTTTAACCGAGGCAAACTTAGCTCCCATCGATTCGAGCCGATCGTTGATTTGCATAAACCCTCGGGCGTTGCGAGTCATACGGTCTAGTTTCCAAATGAGCAACCGGTTAGCCTTGCCCGAATTGATAGCCGCTAGGGCGTTATCGAAACCGGGGCGCTCGGTTTCCAATTTGTATGCCGATTTCCCCCGATCGTAAAACTCATCGACAACAACCCAACCGTTGAGTTTCGCATATGCCTTGCACTCTCGGATTTGGTTTTTGATCGATTGCTCGGTTTCCCGGTCTACCGAAATTCGGGTGTAGATAACCACTCGGATTTCCTCATCGTTATTGGTTTGTGATTCGGTCTTATCGAATCGTGAGCGAGCCATGATTTTATATCCTCTCATATTCGGCACCGGTCTAGTGCCACGGGGGAGCCTACCCGATGTTCCCCCTTGGTTGGCACTGTGACCAATCCCGCCCAAGGGGGAACACGCATCGCCCCTGGTAGATGGGCCAATCTGGCCCATCGAGGGGGAGCTACGGGGGGCCCGTTTCGAGGGCTCGGGGGCGTAGCTCGGGGAACGTTGCCAATCGTTGATTCGACAGGTGTAGAGCGGTAGTGTTTCGGCATGCCACGAAAAGCATCGACAACAACCAACCAACCAACTACGGTCGGGGCGGCGGGCAATCCGCCCGCCCTCTCAATTGTCCAAGGGGGCAAGCCGAAAATGAGTTTTACCGCAACGCCTATCGACCGAGAGACGATGCCCGCACCGGGCAAGCGTGGCGGCGGGAGGCAATCGAATCTCCCCGCCATCGAGGAATTCTTGCGCTCGGTTACCGAGCCGGGAGTTACCTACCAAATGGGTTCGCCCGATGCCGACGGCGGGCATCCGGTAAACCGAATCACGCAATTGCGTAAGCTTGCGGGCGAGAAATACAAGATCGAAACGAGCCCAATCGAATCGGGCAAGCGGTATTTCGTTTTCGCAACGCTCAACGCCTAACCGCCCAACCGAGAGAGCCCCCGCCGTTTGGCGGGGGCTCTTTTGCGTTCTAGGGCTCGGGGGGCCCGTAGCGGGGCAATCGGGCGAGGGAACCGCAATCGCCCCGCTACGGGCGTTCTAGGGGGCTCTCATCGACAACCGCTCGCAACCTCGGTTCCCGCATCGCCCCGCATGAGCATCGACAACTCTCGTCGTGATATTTCGAGAGGGTACACATATGCCGAACGGGAGGCCCGTGATTATCAATCGGGGCTAACCATTCGAGACAGCATGCCATTATCCCTCCCGCCGATTCGGTTGCGGGGTTTCCCGCATAATCCGATCAACCCGTTTCATAACCTCGGTTGTTACCGCATGAGCGGATTCGCCCTTAAGGGCCGATGTTAGATTTGCCTCGGTTTGGCGCAAGCGTTGCCGCAGGGAATCCCGTTCCATTTTGACGGCGGCTAATTCCTCTCCCGTAACCCTCAATTGTCTACGCATGCGCTCGCTTTCCTCTAGGCGTTGCGACAATCGAGCGGTAACGGTTTCGTACTCCGATTGCAATTGCCGCAACCGGGCATCGGAATAGCCCGCTACGGAACCGGCGGCAATTATCTCGACAACCCGAGTAAGCATTTCCATAGCTACTTGCCCCGCAATCTCTACCTCGATTGAGGGCCCCGAATCCTCGGGAATTGCGGGCATAATCAACCGCTCGAAATCGTCATGCGTAATCTCGGGGGGCGCAACCGGGGGCGGGGGCTCGGGATGCTCGCCATTCCTCGAAACGGGCGTTGCGGTAAACGTTGGCATATCTACCCCCAAATCATCGTTTAGCTTGCGATACCAAATCTCGGGCAACGCAACGAGATCGATTCCGTAGCAACGTTTCCCGTTTATCTGTCGATCGAATGCGGGGGCGTTATAGGGAGCCGCCATCATTGTCGAAAGTGATTTGGGCCAACCGAGCGCATCGTTCGAATGCGGGTAATGCTTTAGCATTCGGTCATATAAAACTTGGGTCGCTCCCCCGCTCTCGTTGGTTGCGGGCCCATATTCCCACAAGTCTCGGATTACAAACGGTTTCGATCGATCCCACATTTTGAGTGATTTAAGGGATACCCCCGCCGTTAACGCCCAATCGTCATCCTCAACAATCTCGATCACTTTCCCGTGCGGGCTCGTAACGCTGCGACTCGCCATCCAATTTCCCCGTTCGAATTGCCTCGATGGCGTGCCGAGCCATCATTTTTAGAATCGATACCTCGGCACGCAATTCGAGGATATGTCTGTGTTGAATTCTATTCTCCGTAGCTAAATCCCGCCGTGACGGTTTCCCCTTTTTTTGGGTTCGTTTGTGCGCTTTCCGACGACTCGCCATCCGTGTTACTAATTCCCCCGTGCGGGTTGGTTCCCAATAGTGATTTGACCAAATGGCGAATCTGTTGCTCGATGAGGCGAGATGTTTCGGACTCCCGAGGAATATCCCCCGATTCTTCCTCTAGTAATAGAACCTCTCGCTCTAGTTGGTCGATATCCATTTGCCCCAATCGTACTAGAATCTGCAATAGGTAACCGTTGATCCTTTCATCCGTAGACATTCCGACGACGATTCTCGCATTCGGATTACCCTCGTGGAATGCCTTAGAGGCGCCCGCCTCCCATTTCAATCCCTTATCTAGTGCGGCGAAGGTCTTATCCGAAATCCGGTGTAGCGGATCGTGGATAATCTCTTGCAAGGTTTGCCGACCGATATTCGCCCTCCGAGCAAATTCACGCCGAGATAGGCCTAATTGAGCCAACCGTTTTTCTATCTGTGGACCGAGGATCGAGCCTCGGGGTTGTGGGTTCGTCATGGTTTTATGGAGCCTATTCGACACCTGTCGAGGTGGTCAAGTGTTTCCAATATCGCGTAGCTGGGCCAATGTGTCAACCCCTTGCACTACGGGCGTAGAGCGACTAGACCAAACAATCCATGAGACGAGATGGTGACCTAATTCGTGCCATCGATCTAGAGACAATTGCGAGCGGGGCGAAACGTTTGGGGGTTCATCGCACTCGGGCATATCAAATGATCGATGAGGGAATACTAGACTATTACCAATATGGAAATCGGAGGATGGTATCGAAACGTGATATCGACAAAATGATCCTCAACGGTTGGAAAGGGAAACGAACCCTCGTACCGAAACGGGAGGCGGGATAAATGGATTCCGTAACGTTCCATGTATCGGGATTGCCTACGCCCAAGGGCTCGTTTACTCGCATGCCAAACGGGGCGATGTTGCCCGCAGGTACAACCGAATCACGCAAAAAGGGCGTCAATTGGCGCAACGATATTCGGTATGCGGCAATCGAGGCAATGGGCGAGACGATTCCATCGAGGGGCGCAATTCGGCTCATGGTTGAGTTTCAATTGCCCTACCCCGTTTCGTCGATTCGCAAATATCAATTCGGTTGGTGGCCGCATATCAAACAACCCGACGTAGACAAATTGCTCCGAATGCTATTCGATGCCCTAACGGGGATCGTATGGGCGGATGATTCCCAAGTATGTTTCGTGACGTGCAATAAAGTCTATTCGTGGGATAGCAAACCGGGGGCATATGTGATCGTTGATTTCTGCGATGAGCAATATTTGCAAACCGTTGCCGTGACTCAACGGCAAGTTATGGACGTATTGGATTCACTGTGAATGTAACGAAACACGGTTACCCGCCCGAATACGAGCTAGCGGTTGATAACGGGAAAGTATTGCTCGGTTGCCTCATGTGCGGGATACATACCGCATTCGAATCGGGAGTTTCATTCGACCGAGTGGTCGATGAAATGATGGTACATACCGAGATGCATTTATTCGAGGGGTTGGGATGAGCGATATTGACCTAGACGAATTCAACGCCCCCGAACGCCCCGATTTTCGGCGGGTAGGTAGAGGCGTTCCGTTTGTGCTCCCGAGAGATGGCGGGCATAAACGGGTTAGGTATTCTCGCTCATCGAATGCGGGCAAGATTCTCGATGATGAATCGAACCTAACCGATTGGAAACTTAGAACCGTTGTTGCGGGGGCGGCTCAACGCCCCGAGCTAATGGCGGCGGCATCCGTGCTCGATATCGATTCCCACAAACGAGAGCTACGGGAGATAGCCGAGAAATGCCTAGTGGCGGGCAAGGGCGAGCGACGTTCCGTTATCGGTACTGCGGTACACGCAATGTTCGATCATTTGGACCGAAACGATAATTGGCAACCGCCGCCGCAATTCGAGGATTTGTGCAACGCATACGTTGCCACGCTAGAGGATTGGGGACTAATCCCGGAGGAAATCGAAATCCATTGCGTTAGCGATGAATGGCGTTTGGCGGGAACGTTGGACCGTAGATACCGCACAACCAAAACGCTCGTTGCTCCCGACGGAACGATTATCCCGATTGGCTCGATGATCGTAGGGGATATCAAAACCGGGAAAGAGTTGGAATATGCCGCCGGTTCCTATGCAACGCAATTGGCGGCATATGTCGATTCCGAACGCTACGACGTAACCGAGGGATGATGGCCCAACTATTGATTCGATGCGATTGGTGCGAGAATTGTTGGGATATCGCCCACGATCCCGATTCTTGCACTTGTGATACCGATGCCGATTGGCAACTAATCATCGTTGGGGGCGATGATGATTCGTGAACCATTCGAACCCCCGAGCGTTAGAGATTGGGCGTTGATTATCCATGCCGATTCTGCGGGCGAGCGAGTCGATGTTTATTGGGTCGATATCAATGCGGGGCGTGAGGGGTTACGTTTGGCATCCGAGGTAAAGGCATGGCGGCGGCGGGATGATTTGCTAACCCTTGCTCATCGCTTGCGAATTGTGATACCCGACGACGAACCGGTTACGCCTAACCAAATTGGATATCCGGGGCAATCGAGCCCCGAGGCAATCGATATCGAAAATCCCCCATCGATTGCGAGCGCAACGAAAGAGCTCGAAACGCTCGATGGCTCGGGGAAACCCGCCCGCTCCCCCGAGCCATCGAGCGAGACAGTAGCCCCGAGCCCCGTAGAGGGCCCTAGCGAGCCCGTAGAGAGGCGTACGGGGCCCGAGCGCATCGAGAGCCGCCGGGAGTACCTAGCGGGGCGTGTGCGGGCGATCCTCGCTCATTCGGAGACAGCATCGAAAGCGCTTGCGAGAGCATGGCCCGAGGGCGTTCCCGGTCTAAAGCATTCGGGGCAATCGATGGACGATCTAGACCGAATCCTCGATGCCGTGCAATTCATCGAGAAAAACCATTCGATCCCGTTTTATCCCGAATGGGATGATCCCGAATTAGAGGCATCGAAACTCGCTCATCCCTCGAATGTTTGGGCCCGTCCGAAAGAGACGAAATCAACGCCCGAGGATAAAGAGAATATCCAAGGGGCGATTATGGCGCACGAACGATCCGCCCTCATTCGGGAATGGATTGGATACGCCATTAGCGGCGGCATCGATCACAATATCGATACAACCGCCCTCGCTCATGCGCTATTTGAATTCGGGAAACTCCCCGAGGCGGAATGGCCCGATGAGGATTTAACGGTAATGCTCGATGGTTCGTTGCGTGCGCTCGGATACGCAAACGGTTGCCTCGATCTAGGGCGATTCAATCCCGAGCATGCGCCATTCCTCATGTCTGCGGCATTCGCAATTACTGCGGGTAACGCATATCTGTTGTTCGATGCCGAAACCGGTAAACCGATCGTTCGTACCAATGTCAGAAAGGGAAAGTAGAAATGCCAGATACAAGAGATGAGGTAAACGAATTCCTCATGGGATCGGGTGCTAAGGCATTCGATTTCGGGGAAATCGGAGCGAGGGTTACGGGGACCATCGTTGCGATGCAAAAGAGACAGCAAACCGATATGCAAACCGGGGAGCCCGCATTTTGGGCGAATGGCGATCCCAAGTATATGTTGCAAGTTTCGTTGCAAACCGAATTGCACGATTCCGACGACGATGAGGGTATGCGTTCGGTCTATCTGCGGGGCGGCAATTTCACGGTTGCTAAGGGTAAGGGAACCTCATCGCTCAATGCCGTAAAGGATGCCGTGAGGCGTGCGGGGGCAACGAACGGGCTCGAAATCGGGGGAACGCTCATGCTCGAATACTCGGGCGAGGGCCCCAAGAATAAGGGCGGGTTTAACCCCCCGAAACTCTATACCTCCGATTACACGCCCCCGAGCTACGGGGTTGATATCGACGAAATGGCGTAACCGTTGCCAACGATCATTCGCCCTCGGGGAGAGCTATGGGAAATCGTATGCGATGAATGCGATGCGTCATGGTTCGGCCCCGAGGGCGATGATTGCTATTGGTGCCAAAAGCGTTTCGAATTGTTGAGGGATTCGGAGCGCAAGCGGTTGTTATGGCCCGAATGGTTCGGTTGGGGCGATCGATATTTCGCATGCTCGGAAATCGACCGAATCGTATGGGCCGAAACGAGGGGGTTTACGGGGGACTATCGAGGGAAATGGAAACGTGACCTATTCAACGCAATTCCCGAGCGCATATCCGCCCATGAGGCGGCGGATGCATTGAGACGATTTGAGAAATGGATGATCCGTATAGGGAAATTCGACACCTAATTGCCGAATACGATCTAAAGCATTTGAACGGGAGTAACGGGGAGTATCCGTATATCCCGCTCGATTTGCTCGCATTGAGAGACAGGGATTTCGACCGAGATTGGTTGGTTGAGAAATTCTGGCCTACCGATGCTCATATCCATATTTTCGCAACGCCCAAAACGGGGAAATCGTTGCTCATGCTATGGATAGCCGCAAATCTCGCCCTCGGGCGGGATGCCTTTACGGGGGCGGCAATCAAACGGTACCGAGTCGCATACGTCGATAACGAAATGACCGAAATGGATTTGCAAGAGCGATTGCTAGATATGGCGTTGCCATTCGAGGAACTAGAGGGATGGTTGCTCTATTTCTCATATCCCACACTCCCCCCGATGGATACCGAGCTAGGCGGATTGGAAACGCTCTCGATGATGAAACACTACGACTCAAACGTACTCATTATCGACACTCTCTCTCGGGTAGTTCGGGGAGAGGAAAACAGTAACGATACCTACCGCAATTTCTACGGTTATACGGGGCGGTTGTTGAAAGCGAATAACATCGCCCTTTCACGCCTAGACCATGCGGGGCATGATCCCAAAAAGTCTCGGGGAGCTAGTGCGAAAGCCGATGACGTTGATTTGGTCTACGGGCTAGAGCGTAGAGCCGATAGGGATTCGGCTCCCGGTTATCGGCTCTCTCGCACGCATGCCCGAATGGGCGGGATATCCGAGAGTATCGAGCTATTGCTAACGGATGATCCCGTATCGATCAAATCAACCGCATTACGCTCATGGTCCGAGCAAGCTATCCATAAGGCTAAAGAGCTAGACCAAATCGACGCCCCGCTCTCGCTTTCACAACGAGAGGCAATCCGGTTGTTGAGAGATAAGGGAATTGGCCCCGGTAAAACCCTCTATCTAATGGAGGCAATTAGGCTACGAAATGAGCGGGCCCCATTGCGAGAGTTTGGGTTGTGACCAGGGGGAATCACTCCCGAGCGGGAATAGCTCGGGCATCGCTCCCCGATACCGCCATTTACCAGGGGGAATCACTCGGGGAATCGCCAGAATCGCCCGAGGGAATCACGGGGGGCCCTTTAGGGCCCCGTGATATCCCGCCCTCGGGCATCGAGCCCGCACCATTCGGGGAGGGGTTATGGATATCGCATTTGTAGTGTTCGTTTCGATATGTGGACTATTGGGAGTTTGGTTGGGTATTCGATTCGCTCGATGGTATCGAATCCATATAGGCCAAATAGACCATAACCGATACCCGAGAAAGCATCGACGAATGGGAGGCGATAGTAATGCCGACGAATGATGGCGTACCTATTCCATTATCGAGACGTAGGATTTGTGCCTACTGTTCGGTCACAATTGACAGTAACGCTCCCGGTGTATTTCAACATGCGAGCGGTTGGATAGAGAACCGCAAGCGGGGAGGGGCGAACACTATTGCCCTACCTATTCGCTCCGATATGTACGCATGTAACGAATGCATAGACCGATTGCGGCACGGTATCTCGACCGGACAAACTACACTGTTCGAACCGAGCGACTACGATGCACGCTAATTGCCTTGGTTGTGGGCGTGCCATTCTGGTAATAGCTCGGGGGTTGTGCTCTACTTGCTACCATTGGCATCCCCCGTTCGGTTCCATTCATCACATAGAGAGCGGTTCGGAACGGCGGGCGATGCTCGCTACCGAATGCGAGTGTGAGAAACCCCTGGTAGATGGCACTATTCTGTGGGGCATCTACCAATGTCTCCGATGCGGGTACCAAATAGCGAACGATCGAATCGAGGAATTGAGAGAATGAATGGCGTTGCCCGAATCGATGAGGTATGCAACCGAGAGCGGTTGGTGGATTTGAGTTACAGTCTCTACGAATGTCTTGCGGATTTACTGACCGATGTTGAATCGCTACCGCATTCGACCGATGATGATATCGAGGGAATCGTTGAGCGTATTACGCTATCGGGTATGAATTGCCTAGCCGATATCCGAATGCTAACCCCGATGTTCGATG
>Ga0193696_1000185_pt1 | contig 24964 bp, 23 predicted proteins | sample L3m1metaG_FD_145074 | JGI IMG/M metagenome (GOLD analysis project Ga0193696, IMG submission 145074) | Soil microbial communities from a riparian zone of the East river system, Colorado, United States - L3m1 | ecosystem: Environmental > Terrestrial > Soil > Riparian zone | place: USA: East River... | reverse complement strand
GAGTCCTACATGAGCCGAACATGGATGATCTACGGGGCCAACGGCTACACCGGTAGACTCGCCGCACGCGTCGCGACCCATCGTCGTCTCAGGCCAATTCTGGCCGGCCGCCATGCCGACCCCATTCGGTCGCTGGCCGACGACTTGGGCTGTGAATCGCGCGTGTTCGACCTCCACGACCCAGCTGTCGTTGCAACGAATCTGCAAGGCGTCGCAGCGGTGTTGCATTGCGCCGGTCCGTTCTCCGCCACCAGCAGGCCGATGCTCGACGCATGCCAGCGCGCCGGCACGCACTATCTCGACATCACCGGTGAAATCGCGGTCTTCGAAGACATTCACTCGCGCGGTCAGGAAATCAGGGACGCCGGCATCATCGCCATTCCGGGAGTCGGCGTGGACGTCGTGCCGACCGATTGTCTGGCAGCCATGCTGAAGCGCGAGCTGCCCTCGGCGACTCACCTCAAGCTGGCCTTCATGCCGCGTAACGGCAAGCTCAGTCCCGGAACAGCCAAGACCATGGTCGAAGGCCTTCCCGAGGGAGGGAGAGTTCGCGAGAACGGCAGGATCGTCAAGGTGCCTCCGGCGTACAAGGTCGAAACGATCCCGTTTACCGAGAAGCTCTCGGCCCTTGCAGCCACGATTTCGTGGGGCGATGTCGCGACCGCGTACTACTCCACCGGAATTCCCAACATCGAAGTCTTCCTCGGCGCGCCCGAAGATCAGATCGAGAAGATGAAGATGCCCGGCATCCTTCGCTCGCTACTGGGGTTGGCGCCGGTGCAATCCTTCGTGAAAGCCCTGATCACGAGGCGGGTGAAAGGCCCGAGCGACGAGCAACGCGCACACGATGAGACGTATGTGTACGGCGAAGCCTGGGATGAGGCGGGGCACAAGGTGGCGATGCGCCTGCGCACACGCGAAGCGTACACGCTGACCGCGGAATCGGGCGTGACCGCGATCCTGAAGACTCTCGAGGGGCGCCTCGCACCTGGTGCCTACACGCCGTCGATGGCATTCGGCGCCGATTACGTCCTGGAACTCGAGGGGACGACGCTCAGCCGCGTCACCACGTAACGCAGGTCAGGGATCTACGCGTTTGCTAGCGCAAGCTGGCGAACGTGTAAGTGACGCCGGCGAACCACGAGTGCGTCGTGCGCGTGATCAGATTGGTCAGCACGTTGGTGTCGATGACCGCCCGCCCTTCCACCGTCCCGGCCGGCAGCGCGCTGACGGGGCCGATGGCGACGCCGCCAGTGACCGACGCGTGCGTGCCGAGACGCAGCGCCGACCCCATGAACAGCGTCGCGCGCGAATCGCCTCGGATGCCGATGCCGATCGAGATCGGCGCCACCCACGGCCACCGATCGTTATAGATCTGCGCGAACATCGCGACGTTGAGATTCACCGTGCTTTCCTGATCGTGCTCGCGAACGACGACGCGCGCCGGTTGACCGCTGACGTTGCCCAGGGCGAACACCGGATCGACAAGGCCGGACGCGACGAACCCGCCGGTGAGCGCCATGTCCCACCCGGTCTGCGACTGCGCATGTGCGGGCACGGCATGGACGGCGCCCGCGAACACACCAACCACGACGACGAGCGTCCGACGAATCGCACGCATGAGGCTGCACAATGGGCTCGGGTGACGCACAGTGTCAACAGGTTTTTTTCGTAGAACCATCCCGTAAAATGAACGGGCCGCCTGTGACGATTTGGCTTTGCCGTCGTTGATTCTCGCGCGATGGCGCGCGGTCGCGCGCCTGGCTCGGATCCCGAGACGCGCCGCCGCCGCCGCGTGCGCGGGGGTGTGTCTGTCGTTTGGCACCGTGGCGGCGGCTGACCGGCCCCCGATTGTCGTCTCGCGCGACGACGCCTTCATCTCGCATCAGAATGGCAGCGACGTCTGGTCCATCGGCAGCGGGGAATTCGAGGCCGTCATCGGCTTCGACGCGTCCCGCACGCTGGTCCTGCAGCGGCTGCTGAATCCCGCGGCCGGCCGCGCCTGGGAGATCACGCCGGCCGCCGACGTCACGCTGACCGCCGGCGGCGAGCGTCTCGCGCTCACCTCGAGCGGCGCCGTCAGCTTCCTCTCCGCCGACGCCCAGGCCACCGCGCACGGCGTGAAGTTGTCGTTCACCTTCGAACATCGCGCCCAGCGCCTGCTGTTGACCCGCGTCTATACCTGCTATCCCGGGTCGCCGACGATCGAGACCTGGACGCGCGTCACCAGCAGCGGCGGCGAGGGCACGTCGGTCACGGATCTCGTCGGCTGGCAGATGACGATGCCCGTCGGCCACATTCGCTGGCTGGGCGGCCTCCGCGGCGACTCCGCGGGCGGCAACGTCGAAGACGCGTTTGTGGTCGCGGACCGCGATCTCGATCCCGGTGAGCGGATCGAGCTCGGATCCAATGGCCGCTCGTCGGAGACGTTCGTACCGCTGCTGTTCGTGAACGACGGCCGCGACGAGTTCTTCGGCGGACTGATGTGGTCCGGCGCCTGGCGTGCCGCGCTCCAGCGCAGCGGCGACCGGCTACAGGTCAGCGTGTACTTTCCTGGTGTCACAACAGCGGTGACGTCCGCGCGGCCGCTCGAAATCCCGCACACGTTCTTTGGTGTGACCGCACGCGCGGGCAACAACGAGTCGGGCGCGCTCCACGACTTCATCATCAACGGCATCCGCCAGGGCCGGCCGTTCCAGCCGCTCGTCACCTACAACACCTGGTTCCCCTACGGCACCCAGGTCAACGAAGACCAGATGGTCGCGGAACTCGATCGCGCCGCGGCGCTTGGCGTGGAGCTCGTCGTACTGGACGCCGGCTGGTATGTGGGCGCCGGCGACACCAACGACTACGACTTCGAGTCGGGGCTCGGCACGTGGGCGGAAGACATGTTCCGTTTTCCGTCGGGCATCGCGAGCCTCGCCGACTACGCGCACGGCCTGGGTCTGAAGTTCGGCATCTGGGTGGAGCCGGAGCGTGTGGCGCTGGCGTGGGTCGACAAAGCCGGACTGGCGCGCGAACCGTGGCTCGCCACCCGCGACGGTGATTACGGCGCGGGACAGAACGCGCAGATCTGTCTGGCCGGCGCCGCGGGACGCCAGTGGGTGCTCGATCAGCTGACCGCGCTCATCGATCGGATCAGGCCGGACTACCTGAAGTGGGACAACAACTTCTGGGTCAACTGCAACCGCGGCGGTCACGGACACGGCGCGGCGGACGGCAACCTGGCGCACGTGCAGGCGCTGTACGAGATCCTCGACGCGCTGCGCCGCCGCTACCCGGACCTGCTGATCGAGAACGTCTCCGGCGGCGGGGCGCGCATCGATTTCGGCATGCTCGCCTACACCGACGTGGCGTGGATGGACGACCGGACAGCGCCGTCGTCTCTCGTCCGGCACAACATCGAAGGGCTGACGTTTGCGTTTCCGCCCGCCTACCTGCTGTCGTTCCTGATCGACGCAGAAGGCGAGCCGATCGCGGGCGCCGACGATTTGCCGCTCCTGACGCGCAGCCGGATGCCGGCCGTGTTCGGCCTGACGTATCGCACCGATCTCCTGCAGGAGGAAACGGCCGCGGAGCTCGCCGGGGAGATCGAGCAGTACAAACGATACCGCGGCATCATCGCCGTCGCGAACGCGACACTCCTCACCTTGCAGACGCCGTACGACGACAGCGGTTGGGATGTCCTGCAGGAGGTCGCCGACAACGGGTTCAACGCGCTGATCTTCGGGTTCAGAAGCGAAGCCGGCAGCGAGCGGCTGATCGTCCGTCCGCGCGGACTTCAGCCGGCGGCTACCTACGACGTGTTCTCGCTCGGCGTCGGACCGATCGGCACCGCCCGCGGCGATACGCTGATGCAGGACGGGATCGAGCTGCTGGCGGCGTCGCCGTCACGCGCGCACGTGCTCGTCCTGCAGGGACGATAACCGACGGTTTCTCACGGCTTGCATTCCGGCGTCACCGCTCTGGGCTTGCGCTCGTTCCACCGGTCGACGAGCCGCTTCAATTCCTTGATCGGCTCGGGGTTGTCGTCGACCTGGAGCCTCAGGACCGTATCGTTGTGCAGCCACACGCCGCAGTTCTTCTTGACGATCACGATCGCCGCGGACTGCTGCCCGCGCTTGTCGCCGCCGCCGGCCTGGCCACCCTCGAGCGCCGCCACCAGGCGCTGCGACAGGTGACCGGTCGTTTCCTCGAACCGGCTGATCATGTTATCGACGACCGCCGGTCCGGCAAGGATGTTGCCCTGCGCGGTCGCGAACCTGCCGCCTTTGTGCCCCGCCCAGTCGGTCGCCTTCGGACCGGTGTGCGCGGCGTACGCCCCCTTCAGGTTCATCACGGCGAACTGCCGTCCCTGTTTGCTCCAGTTGTCCGGGAGCGGATCGGCATCCTGCTCGAGAATTGCCTGGACGATCGCCCGCGGCTCGAGCCCCTTCCGCAGCAACTCGAGCGCTTTCGGTCCGTAGCCGACGTCAACGATCGCTTGTGTCGCGGCCACCCCGGCGTCAGCATCGGCCCACAACACGCCGTTGCCCACGGAAAAGACGCGCGACTGCACGGCGCCGCCAACCTCACCGGTCTGCGGGTCGAATCCCAGGATTGAAAACGTGCCGGTGTCCCACAGCGGCTCCGCGGCATGCGGCAACGCGAACAGCGATGCCGCCAGGAGCACGACGAGCGATCCACGCCACAAGACCGTCAACAGCCACCTCCATACACATTGATGCGCGCTTCCACAGTCTTCCGTCCGATCTCGACGACCACGAAGCGCTCCCGATCCCACCCCGAAAACTGCGCGAGCCAGAACAGCTTGCCATTGAGCCGCAGCACGCCGAACGGGAACATATAGCTGGCCCCGTATCGATCGCAGCGCAGCAGATCGAGCATTGTCGCGATCGGGCGTGTCACCTCGCGCTCGCGCGAGAACCAGCCGGTCGCGAACGCCAGTTCCACGCACTCCCCCGCCGTTTGTCCCAGTCTTCGATACGAACGTGCGGCCTCGATGTAGTACACGCGCGGCTCGTGGCCGTAGGCGTACACCGCTTCGATCTCCGGCGCGATCCCTTCGCGTGCCTGCCGCTTGATCGAGTGGCCATAGAGGTTCTCGACCTCGCGCTCGGCCTTGTTGAACGCGACGCGGACATCGTCGGCGAGCGCCTGCACCTCGCGATCGGACGCCGTGAGCACGTCAATCGGCTCGACTGGCTGCGGCGGCGACACAACGAGTCCGTCCTTCGGATACGGTTGAATCGTCGGCGGCGGGACGGGTTTGTCGGACTGATACGTCGTCTTCAGCCCGACCTGACGGACGCAGTGCACATCCACCCAATCGAGCTGCGTCACGTCCACCGCCTGCGAGGTCGCCCGGCCGATCCAGGCATCCCAGGTGCGCGGCGCCGGCGCCGGTCCCCACCAGCCGGACGGCACCGCGCGGAGATCGACGGGGACGATCAGGTCGAGCTTCGGCGCCGGCCAGTTCGTCTCCCAGTGGTTCTTGTCGTAGGTGGCGAAGGGAATCACGATGCCATCGCGGCGCAGCGCGCCCACGCTGAACACCGGCCGCGACTCGGCGGCAGCCATCACCGCCAGCGACGCGGCCGCGACGCCAATCGCGCCCGCAGTTCGAACTGTCACCGACGCGGAGTATACTCCCGCCTCTGACCAGGAGGATGCGATGACGCAGACGCTCGGTCGCGCCGAACTGCAGGCAGTGTCAGATCGGTTGCAGGACGCGTTCACGCGGCGCGATCCAGTCGCTCTCGCCGCCTGTTACACACCGGATGGCGTCGCCGAGAGTCCGATGTTCGCGACGCTCCGGGGTCGCAAGGCGATCGAAGAGGCGCAGCGTGCCTTCTTCACCTCATTCCCCGACGCGACCATGACCGTCGACGCCACGGTCATCGATCCGCCTTACGTCGCCATATTCTCGACAGTGCACGGGACGCATAGGAACGAGTTCTTCGGCCTGCCCGGTACGGGACGGCACGTCGACGCACGCTTCTCTCGCCTGCTGAAGATCGAAGGGGACCTCATCGCGCACGAAACGCGGGTTTACGATTTCACGGGATTGCTGGTGCAGGTGGGTGTGTTGAGGGCAAAACCCGCGAAACCTTAAACTTAAAAGTTAAAAGTTAAAACCAAAAAGAAAGGCAGGAGCTACGGGACGGTACCCGCTGACTCCTGCCTTTCGTTGTCTTCCTGGTCTTAACTTTTAAGTTTTAACTTTTAACTTTTAACTTTATTGTTTCTGACCCGCCGTGGGCGGTGGAGGCGCCGGCTCGACGCTCATCGTAAGCGCCGAAAACATCATCTCCTCGAACGTCTGATCGCCCCACCAGACATCCTTCGTCGGATCGGGATTCGACTTGTTCGCCGCCGAGTTGTCGTACCACGCCGTCGCGTGAACGACCGTGCCTTTCGGCAGCTTCACCGGCTCCTTGTAAACATAGTCGGTCTGCCAGTCGAAGTTGTAGTTCGGCACCGACAGCAGCGTCTGCTTCCGCCCGTCCGGGAACGTCGCTTCGTAGGTCCACCGCTTGCCGCGCACGTGCGTGTGCGGCAGGATGCTCCACAACACGAAATCGCGGTTGAGCGTCATCTCGGCGTCGACGCGCGCGTTGGCGTCGCCGGCCGCGATGTGCAGCCCGCCGTTGGCAAGCACCGCTCCGACCAGCGGCGTCTTCGGTGGCGCCTTCGCGAAGACCAGGCCGATCTTCGTGCGATCGGTCGCCGGCTTGCCGGTCGTCGTGTAATGGATCTGGAAAATCAGCGTCGATCCAGCGAGAACCTTCGTCGCCGTTCCGGGCTGATAGATGCGATACCCGTTCCCCGGCACGTAGCCACCGATCGACGGACCGAGCTGTTTCGGCATCGGACGATCGTTCGGTCCGGCGTTCCGCTTCTGACCGTCGGGCAGCGCGGGCCCGCCTGTCTGTCCGGCCGGAATGTCCATCCCGTCGGCGAAGGTGATCGCCGGCTGCGGACGCGGCCGGTTCTGTTGCACGCCGGCCGGCTGCGCCGACGCGGGTGCCTCGGGCGGCCGCATGTAGACGATCACGTGGTGCACGGTGGCACGGTTACCGGGCCGTACCTCCACCGCCTGCACCCAGCGATCTTCCGTCAGCGTCGTCGGCACTTCGAAGTACTGATACGCAATCGTCCCCGACGCCGGCAGCGGATAGTCTTCCTGCATCTCGAACACGACGTCGGGCTGGCCGATTGCCCAGCCCTCGGCGTACTTCGGCGGCGCTGGGAGGTCCTTGGGATCGCCCTCCGGTCCTCCGGCGTTGACCCAGCGAAGCAGCATGTCCTTGTCCGCGGCGCTCAGGCGCCGATCGTTGAGGAACTCGCCGAACGCGGGATCGGCGTGCCACGGCGGCATCGCGCCCTTCACGACTTGTGCGCCAATCGACTTGATCCACGGACGCGTGTCCTTGAACGTCAGCAGCGACATCGGCGCGATCTCGCCCGGCCGATGACAGCTCGTGCAGTTCTTGTAGAGAATGGGCGCGACGTCCTTGGTGTAGGTCGGCGCCGTCCCTTGAGCGGCCGCCGAAGCGGCCGACGCCAGCGTGATGGCCGCAACCAGAATCGACTGTTTCATCTACTTCGCGCCTCCGGGCGCGGAGGTCGTCGCCGGCTGCCCGGCGAGACTGAACGTGAAAGCCGTGAACTGCATCTCCTCCCACGTCTGGTCGCCCCAGTAGACGTCTTTCGTCGGATCCGGATTGGCCTTGTTCGCGGTCGAATTGTCGTACCACGCCGACGTCTTGAGCTTGGTGCCTTTCGGGAGCAGCAGCGGTTCCTTGTAGATGTAATCCGTCTGCCAGTTGAAGTCGTATCTCGGGACGTCCAGAATCAGTTCCGAGCGGCCGTCCGGATAGATCGCGGTGACTTCCCACTTCTTGCCGCGCATGTGCGTATGCGGCAAGACGCTCCACAGCGTCACGTCGGTGTTCATCGTCATCTCGGCGTCGACGCGGGTGTCAGCACTGCCAGCCTTGAGCACGAAGTTCGCGGTCTGCAGCGGCACGACGAGGACTTCGGTCTTCGGCGGCTCGGAGGCGAACTTCACGCCGATGCGCGTGCGATCGGTCGTTTCCTTTCCGTTGGCCGTGTAGTGCATCGCCACGGTTAGGACCGCGCCCTTCGGTATCTTCAGCGCCGTGCCCGGCTGATAGATGCGAACCGATTGCCCGGGCGCGTATCCGGTGAGCCACGCGCCGGGATCGCGCTTTGGCGCGCGATCGTTGTCGATCGGCGCCTTGTCCTGTTTCGGCGCGTCGGCGGGACGCCGCATGCCCTGTCCAAATGAAAACGGCGGCGTGGGACGCGGGGCGCCTTGCGCGGCCTGTGCGGTCTGACGCGGTTCGGTCTGCTCGCCGCGCATATACACGATCACGTGATGCACGACGGCGCGAGCGCCGGGCCGCACTTCAACCGCCTGCACCCACTTGTCTTCCGTCAGGTTCGTCGGAACCTCGAAGAACTTGTAGTCGATGGTGCCGCCCGAAGGGACGGGATAGTCCTCCTGCATGGTGAAAATCGCGTCGGGCTGGCCCATCTGCCATCCCTCGGTGAATGCCGGCAGCTTCGGCAGATCCGCGGGATTCCCTTCCGGTGCGCCAGAGTTGGCCCACTTCAGGAGCGCGTCGCGATCGGCGGCCTTCAGGCTTCGGTCGTTCAGGAACTGGCCGTGCGAGGGGTCCGCGTGCCAGGGAGGCATCGTGCCGTTGGCGACCCGGGTCGCGATCGACTTGGCCCAGGGGCGCGCATCCTTATACGTAACCAGCGGCATCGGGCCGACTTCGCCGGGCCGATGGCAATTCGTGCAGTTCTTGTACAGGATGGGAGCGACGTCCTTGCTGAACGTCGGAGCGGGCGTCTGCGCGGAAGCCGCCGCAGGCGCAAAGGTCCCAAAGAGGCCCGCCAGGGCCGCGGCAGCGATCGTGCGATTCATACTCTCCTCTGCGGAAAACCGGGTTTGGGCAGCCACGAAAATGGTACCACGTTTGACGAGGTTCCCGCCGCGGAGGTTTCAAAACTGGATTGAGCGCTAAGCGCTTGCGGCTTAGCGCTTTTTGCCGCCTTTGCGCTTGCGCGGCACCTTGCCGCCGGCACGTCGCGCCTCGCTGAGACCGATGGCGATCGCCTGTTTGCGGCTGGTCACCTTCTTGCCCGAGCGGCCCGACCGGAGCGTGCCACGCTTGCGCTCGTGCATCGCCCGCTTCACTTTGCTTTGAGCCTTCTTGCCGTATTTCGCCATGCGCGGCGAAAGTGCAAACGACGTACCCCGCCCGCCTTCGCTCGCGCACACACGAGACGAGCTTCCGCCTTCGCGCGGCGACGCCAAAACGCTTCGGCGGACAGGTCGGAGGCAGGCCTGCGCTCGATCCTAAGACTTCACCAAATCCGAGAACGCATCGACGAGCGACCGATCGCGCCATCCTTTCGACGCTTCGTCGGAAACCATGTCGAGCGCATCATCCGGCGACACGGCGGTATGGTACGGCCGGTCCGACGTGAGCGCGTCGAACACGTCGACGATGCCGATGATCTGCGCGAGCAGCGGCACTTCGGCGTTCTTCAGCCCATCGGGATAACCAGTGCCGTCGAGGTGTTCGTGATGATGGCGGACGATGGGCCGCACCTTCTGCAGCGATCGCAGCCCTGTACAAATTGCATCGCCGACGATCGGATGCTCGCGCATGACGCGCGATTCCTGCGCGTCGAGCTTGCCGCCTTTCAGGAGCACGCTATCCGGCACGGCGACCTTGCCGATGTCGTGAAGAAAGCCGCCGCGTTCGAGCGCCGCGAGGTCCGCGGCGTCGAGTCCCAGCGCCCGGCCCATGCGCGTCGCATACGCCGCCAGCCGCTGGCAGTGTCCCTGCGTCAACGGGTCGCGCGCCTCGATCGTCGCGCCCATACCGAGGATGATCGTCTCGGCCGACTCGAGATCGTCGGTGTAGCGCTTCAACCGGACCAGCGACTGTATGCGGGCGTGGAGCTCGAGAGGATCGAACGGCTTGCCCAGGAAATCGTCGGCGCCGGCCAGGATCCCTTTCAAGCGATCGTCGCGCTGCGATTGCGAGGTGACGATCACGACCGGCACGAAACGCGTCGACTCTTGCTCTTTGAGTTGACGGCAGATGTCGAAGCCGTGGCCGCGAGGCGCCACGAGATCGAGGAGCACGATGTCCGGCGATTGCGCGGCGCAGGCCGCAAGCACCTCGTCCGCGGAGCTGACCACTGACACGTGATGTCCTTCGCGGGTGAGCAGACGCTTCAGGTACCGGGCACTGATGTCGTCGTCATCGGCGACGAGGATGGACGCGGAAGGTGTCACCTTAATGCGGACGGTGCAAAAGCAAGGCCCGCGAGGTCAGCCGTAGCCCTCTAGTGATAATCTTGGCAGAATTCGGGAACTGCCAGCTGCGATGGAGGTATTTCGATGCGCGCACTCATTGCGACTCTTGCTCTTGCGGTAGCGGCAAGCTCGGCCACAGCCGCCGATTTGTCCACAAAGGAAGTCAGCCGCGTAAAGGAAGCGGCCACGGTGCTTCGGGAGATTCACGCCGTGCCCGACAAGGACGTGCCCCAGGAGCTGTGGGACAAAGCCGAGTGCGTCATCGTCGTGCCGGGCTTGAAGAAGGCGGCGTTCGTCATCGGCGGCGAATACGGGAAAGGATTGATGAGCTGCCGCCACAACGGCGAGTGGAGCGCTCCCGTGTTCATGGAGGTCGGCAAAGGCAGCTGGGGACTCCAGATCGGCGCGCAGTCGATCGATCTCGTGCTGCTCGTGATGAACGCGAGCGGCATGGAGAAAATGCTCCGCAACAAAGTGACGCTCGGCGCCGAGGCTTCGATCGCCGGCGGTCCCGTGGGACGGGATGCGCGCGCCGCGACCGACGCGCAGATGAAAGCGGAAATTCTGTCGTATTCGCGCACGCAGGGATTGTTTGCCGGAGTGAACTTGTCCGGTGGCGTCGTCAAGCCCGACACTGACGACAACACCGATCTGTACGGTCCCAACGTCGCAGCGCGCGACGTCGTAATGGGTACGTCGGTGAAAGCGCCCGCCGCGACGGAGCCGTTCATGGCGGCGCTGCGCCGGAATAAGTAACGAGCGGAGTCGGGGCTCGGGGCTAGCTAAACGCTTAGTACCTAGCCCCTAGCCCTACTCGGTTCTTCGGGGCCCCTGCCCCTCCTCGGATCTTACCGCCGCCGGCCGCGATCCGCCGCCACAGCCTTCGAGCCGCGGATCGCCTTGCGAGCGCGTCCGCGCGACCGTGGTGCCTCTTCCTCTTCGTCGTCTCCAGCTGCGGCCGCTTCCGCGTTGACAAAGCCTTCCGCGATGTCGGTGAGCTTGCGGTCCGCTTCCTTCTCTTCTTCAAGCGTCTCCTCGAAAAGCGCGGCCACGTCGGTTTTGCCGAGCAGGTTCGCCCACGTGCGGATCGTCCCGTAGCTGGCGATCTCGTAGTGCTCGACCTTCTGCGCGCCGGCAATCATCACCGCGTCGCGCGTGGCGTCGTCCTCGGCTTCCGAAATCATGTCGTTGCCTTCCGCGATCAGGTGCTGCATGCCCTCGCATTTCTTGCCGCGGACCGGCAGGCCGAGCTGTTCGAAGACCTGTTCCAGACGGTCGATGTGGCCTTCGGTTTCCTCGAGATGTGACCGCAGTGCCTCTTTCAGCTCAGAAGAGGAAGCCTTCTTCACAAGCTTCGGAAGCGCCTTAGTTAGTTGCTTTTCCGCGTCGTAGATGTCTTTGAGCTCGTCGTGCAGGAGAGCTTGCAGTCCGTCCAGCGCCATCGTGGTACCTCCGGGGGTGGTGGGAGTTTCCTTGCGGTTGTCGCCTCCTTCGCCAAGCAAAATTCATACTCGGCACACAACGTGCACCAGCTTTGGCTTCGAGAGACATGAAGGGGAGGCAAAGCTCATGCGTGTATTGAAAGCGGTATGCTGCGCGGCGATCGTGACGATGATGGCCGCACCGGGCGTGCGCGCGGACCAGTGGGACAAGAAGACGATTCTCACGTTCAGTGGTCCAGTTCAGATTCCGGGAGCGACGCTTCCGGCCGGCAGCTATGTGTTCAAGCTCGCCGATCTGAGTGGCAATCGTCACGTCGTCCAGGTGTTCGACAAAGATCAGAAGAAAATCTTTGCGACGCTGCTCGCGATCCCGAACGACCGGATGGAACCGTCGGACGAACCTGTCGTGATGTTCGCCGAGCGTCCGGCGGGATCGCCCCAGGCTGTCAAAGTGTGGTTCTACCCGGGTGAGCGGATCGGCAACGAGTTCGTGTACCCGAAGAGCATGGCGGTGAAGATCGCGAAGGCCAACCACCAGTCGGTGCTCGCGATGGACGACACGAGTTCGTCAGACGCGTTCAAGACCGCGCAGGTCGGCCGCTTCGACGAGAACGGCGCCTGGCAGGTTGAAGGCAACAACGCCGTAGCGACGACCGCGCAAGCGACTACCGCGCCCCGCTCAACGACCGCGACCACCGCGCCGCGTTCAACGACCGCGAGTGAGACGCCACGGTCCACGACGATGGCTCAGGCCGCGCCGGCGGCGGGCACTGCCAACAACACCACCGGGACGAGCGGCCGCACGCGCCGGCAGCTGCCGCGCACGGCCAGCCCGCTGCCGCTCTACGAGCTGCTGAGCGGTCTCTCGATCGCCGGCGGACTCGTCGTTCGCCGGATTCGCAGGGCCTGACGGGAACGGAACGGGGCGGGATGGGCAGGACGGGCGGGATTGGCAGAACTGGACGCGCGGCGTCGATTGCCGCCGCGCTTGTCCTGCTTTTTCGCCCTGCCCTTCCGGCCCATCCTGCCCTTCCTGCCCAGGATCCTCCGAGCTTCCGCAGCTCATCGAGTGAACTGGTCGTGCTGCCGGTGGTCGTCACCGACAAACAGAACCGATACATCTCGGACCTCGCGCGCGAACAGTTCGTCGTCTTCGACAACGGCCGTAAGGTACCCATCGAGTTCTTCACCAACGAGGACGCGCCCGCTACGATCGGCCTCGTGGTCGACGCCAGCGGCAGCATGAGAAAGAAGCTGGGCGAAGTGCTGACCGCGACGCTGGCGTTCGCGAAGACCAGCAATCCCCAGGACGAGCTGTTCGCGCTTCGCTTCAACGACGACGTGCGCAACGCGGTCGCCGAGCGCCGGTTTCTCCTCGCCGAGGATCTGGTAGCGCTCGAACAGGCGATTGGATCGATGCGCGCCGAAGGCCGCAGGTCCCTGTACGACGCGCTGATCGCCGGTATGGACCAGCTGCGCGACGGGTCGCGCGCCAGAAAGGCGCTCGTGGTGATCAGCGACGGCGGCGACAACGCGAGCCGCGCCACGCTGGACCAGGTACTCGCGCGCGCGCGCGACTCGAACGCCGCCATCTACACCGTCGGCATCTTCGATGCGAACGACATGGAGAAGAATCCCGGCGTCCTGAAGTCGCTGGCGCGGTTGACGGGCGGCGAGCGCTTCCTGCCGCAGTCGCCGGGCGAGCTCGTGCATGCGTGCCTGCGGATCGCCCACGAGATCAGGAGCGGCTACACGTTGGGCTACGCACCGCCGGATCGGGATGGTGTGTTTCACCGGATCCGCGTCGAAGTCGCGCCGGCCGACCGGCGACGCCTCAACATACGGACACGGCCCGGCTACTTTGCCGCCGGCCGTTCTTCACAGCCGTGACCAGAACGTCCTTGTTGAAATGGCTCGAGCGCGGCTTGCTCGCCATCGGTCTGGCGCTGGGCTTGTGGTGCGCGGTCGTCCTCGTACGGGCGCACCAGACTCAGAACATGCCGCTGCCGAAAGTGACCGTCACCCAAACGGTCCTGCCGGGCAGCACGATCGCGCCCCCGGCCCCGGTTCCCCTGCCTGCGCCCGGCACGTGGATCGGGCGGCTCGAAGTACCCTCGGTAAAGCTCGCGACAACGGTGCTCGAAGGCACTGACGACGGCACGCTGAGCCGCGGATCCGGCCACATCGAGGACACGCCGTTCCCAGGACGAACGGGAAACGTCGGCATCGCCGGCCATCGCGATACGGTATTCCGCCCGCTCCGTCACATCCATGCCGGCGATGAGATGAAGCTCACGACGGCCGACCGCGTGTACCACTACAAGATCAGCAAGACGCTGATTGTCACGCCGGACGACGTGTACGTGCTCGATCCGACGGAGCAGCCGACGCTGACGCTCGTCACCTGCTACCCCTTCGATTTCATCGGCCACGCGCCTCGGCGGTTTATCGTTCAGGCCACCCTGGTCTCGGACGAGGCCAGAGTGGCCGGGTCTGCCCTTCCGGCGAGATAAAGAAAGGGAACGTAACTGCTCACGGTTGCCTTACGGCACGTCCGGCCTTCCTGTCGCCTTACTGCCTGCCTTCCTGCCTTGCAGCCCCACCGGTAGTGGTATCCTGATCCCATGGAATCGGTCGATGTGACGCCGGAGATGTCGGGCGAGCTACGTCAGGGCGAGCTCGATCTGCCATTACTGGCGGCTGCGTCCGAGCCAGCGGAGCTCTCCATTGTCGCGCCAGTCGTCAGCGAGCTGGGCGTCACCGAACCGGTGCCTGTTCCCGCGCTCGAACCGGTCGATCACGTGGGCGCATGGAAGCGGATGGGGGGAGAGATCGTCGCCGGCGTCCAGACGCTGCTGTCCGCGGCGGTCTACGCCACGCTCATCGTCACGTTCGGGGTGCAGGTGGCGCGCGTCGACGGGTTGAGCATGGCGCCCACGCTCGAGGATCACGATCGGCTGATCGTCAACAAGCTCGTCTACGAGCTCGGCGAGCCGCGGCCCGGCGACATCGTGATGCTGTATTACCCGCTCAACCCCGAGAAGATGTTCGTGAAGCGCGTCATCGCCCGCGAAGGCGACACGGTGCGCATCGTCGACGGCCGCGTCTACGTCAACGACATCCCGCTGCACGACGAGTACGTCCCCGCGGAATTCCGCAGCCACGACGACTGGGGTCCTCAGGTCATCCAGCAGGGCTACTACTTCGTGATGGGCGACCACCGCAACAACAGCTCCGACAGCCGTCACTGGGGCCCGGTGCCGAAGAAGTACATCGTCGGCAAGGTGAAGGTGCGCTGGTGGCCGCTACAAGACGCGCGGATTTTCTGAGAAAGTTAAAACTTTAAAGTTAAAAGTTAAAACCAGAAAGACACGCCGAAACAGGCACTTTGTCTTTTTGGTGCTTACTTTTCACCTTGCCTCTTAGTTTTTGCCTTTTAAGTTTTGCCTTTCAGCTTTCAGCTTTTAAGTTTTAACTTTTAACTTTAAGTTTCCCTCGTGATCCTCGCGCAGCTTGTACTTCTGAATCTTTCCTGACGCGGTCATCGGAAAGTCCTGGACGAAGCGGACGTGCTTCGGCACCTTGAACTTCGCGAGGCTGCCGGCGCACCAGGCGGTCATGTCCTCCGGACCCGCCTGGCTCTGCGGCTTCAATCGAATCGCCGCGGCCACCGCTTCGCCGAAAAACGCATCTGCCACGCCGTAGACGTAGGCGTCGGCGACCGCCGGGTGCTCCCGAAGCCGATCCTCGATCTCCTTCGGCGCGATGTTCTCGCCGCCGCGGATGATCAAATCCTTGATGCGGCCGGTGATGCGGAAGTAGCCGTCAGCGTCGACGCTGGCCTCGTCGCCGGTGTGAAGCCAGCCGTCGGCGTCAATCGCCGCCCGCGTCGCGTCCGGGTTGTTGTAATAGCCCTTCATCACGTGGTACCCACGCGTGCAGAGCTCGCCGCGCTCGCCAATCGCGCGGACGCGGCCGGTCTCGGGATCGACGATCCGGGCCTCGACTTCCGGAAGGAGGACACCCACCGTCTGCGACCGCTGCTCCACCGACGAGGCGCGCGGCGTCATCGTGATGACCGGCGAGGCTTCGGTCAGTCCGTACGCGATCGTGATTTCCGACAAGTTCATGTCCTTCATCACGCGTCGCATCAGCGGCTCGGGACAGAGCGCGCCGGCCATGACGCCGGTGCGCAGCGACGTGAGGTCGTAGCTGGAGAATTCGGGATGCTCGAGCTCCGCGATGAACATCGTCGGCACACCATAGAGCGCGGTGCAGCGCTCGCGGTGGACCATTTCGAGAACGCGCTTCGGATCGAACGCCTCCACGACACACAGACAGGCGCCGTGCGTGAACGCGCCCATCACGCCGATGACGCAGCCGAAGCAATGAAACAGCGGCACGCACAGACACAGCCGGTCGTGCGGCGTGTACCCGAGCACCTGCCCGCACGCGAAGCCATTGTTGAGAATGTTGCGGCTCGAGAGCATCACGCCCTTGGGGAACCCGGTGGTGCCCGACGTGTACTGCATATTGATGACGGTGTCGGGCGCCACCGCCTGGACGAGAGTGTCCAGGTGTGTCTCGGCGACCCGCGTCGCATGACCGGCGATGTCCGCGTAGCTGACAACGGCGACCGGGTCGGATGGTCCGGCCAGGGCGGCCAGCGCGGCCGCTGTCGTCTCCCCTACGGCGATAATCCGCTTCAGTGTCGCGATCGTGCCCGCTGTCGCACCAATCTTGCCGAGCTCGGCGACGTAGTCGACGTCGCGAAAGCCGTCGATCGTCACCAGCGTCGCCGCTTCACTCTGGCGCAGCAGGTAGTCGATGTCGCGCGCGCGCAACGACGTGTTGGCGGTCACCAGAATCGCGCCGATCTTCGCCAGCGCGAACTGCAGCACGATCCACTCGGGCACGTTCGTCGCCCAGACGACGACGCGCTCGCCGGGCGAGACGCCGAGCGCGACGAGGCCGCGCGCGATCGTTCGTGCTTCCTGCTCGAGCTCGCGGAAAGTCCATCGTGGACCCTGCGCGTACACGACGGCGTCGCGATCCGGCAACGCGCGGGCGAGGCGCGTCAGGAGATCGCCCAGCGTGACATCGCGGAAGGGAGGCTGGTCCATCGCGGCGGCGATTGTATACTGGTGCGCTGTGCCTGAGCCCTGCGTCGTCCTCATCGGTTCCGCCGATCTGCTTCCCGCCCTCCGAGAGCGCGCCGGCTCGTCGAACGGCGAACTGCTCGAGTTTCCGCACCTCGACGCGCTCGCCGCGCTCCAGACGATCACGGAGCGCAAGCCGCAGCTGGTCGCGCTGGAGCGTTTGTTCGCCATGACGTCGCGCGGAGCTGCGCTCATCAATCGCATCAAGGCCGATCCCTCGCTGCGGGACACCGAGATCCGCGTCCTGGCCCACGACAGCGACTACTCGCGCATCGTCCCCCGGCATACCGCGCCGGCGATCGCCGATCCGTCCCTCGACCAGCGCGGCACCCGGCGGGCGCCGCGGTTCAAGATGGCAGGCCGTGTCGATGTCATGATCGACGGACGCGCATCGGTGATCGTCGACTTCTCTACGACGGGCGCACAGGTGATGTGCTCGGTGGCGCTGCGGCCAAACCAGGAAGTCGCCATCGCATGGCCGGGCCAGACCGAGTTCCACGCGAAAGTCGCCTGGACATCGTTCGACATGAAAGGGGAAGGCGGACTCCAGTACCGGGCGGGCATCGATTTCGTCGATGCCGATCCCGCGGCGGTGAGCGCCTTCCTGCAGCACCATAAGGCCTGAAGCAGCGACGCCATGTCACCGGTCTCCGTCGCCCACTCCGGTGTCGTATACGATGCGCTGAAGCGGACCGGCATCCGCCTGTTGTCGGCGCTGCCGGAAACATGGCTCGTCCATCTGATCCGCATGGCCGAAGACGATCCGGAGATGACGCTCGTCCGTCTGGCGAAGGAAGAAGAAGGCGTCGGGATCTCGGCGGGCGCGCATCTGGCCGGCGTCAAGTCGGCGATGCTGATGCAGAATCACGGGTTCCTGGCGTCAATCAACGGCATCGTCTCGTGCGCCCAGCTGTATCACATTCCCCTCCTGATGTTGATCAGCTATCGCGGCGAATTTGGCGAGCGGGATCCATGGCAGACCGAAGGCGGCGGCGTCACCGAGGATCTGCTGCGAGCGCTCCGCATCCCCTTCTCGTACCTCGACCGCGCCGATCATGTGGCGCCGCGGATTGCGAAGGCGCAGACGCTGGCGCTGTCGGCGAACAAACCGGTGGCGCTGCTGCTGTGCCGCGATCTGATGTGGGAGGACGCATGACGCGGCTCGACGCGCTCACGGCGATCTACCCGCAGCTCGAGCAACAGATCGTCGTCACCATCATGGGTGCCGTCGCGGCGGAGCTGCAGTCGATCGGCCACCGGCCGAATTTCTTCTACCTGCAGCACGCGATGGGATTGGCGTCGTCGATGGGCCTCGGCATCGCCTTGTCGAAGCCGGATCGACAGGTGGTGGTGCTCGACGGCGACGGGTCCGTCCTGATGAATCTGGGCGGCCTCACGACGCTGGCGCGCTACCGGCCGCGCAACCTCGTGCACGTCGTCTTCGATAACGAGAGCCTGTTGTCCGTCGGCGGCTTTCCGACCGCGACCGCAACCGGCAGCGATCTCGCCGGCGTCGCTGCGGCGGCCGGCGTGCCGAGAACGGCCACCGTCCGCACCGTCGACGCGTTCCGGACCGCGTTCGACGAAGCGCTTCGGGCCGGCGATCTGACCACGCTCGTCGCGAAAGTGGAGGCGGTCGGGCCGTCGGGCTACGTCACCGACCTCTCCCTGCTCGAAAACCGCTTTCAGTTTCAGAGGTATCTGCGATCGTGACGTCGATTCTGACGCAGCTCGCCGACGCGCTTGCGAATGGCGCGATCAAGGTCGTCGATCTCACCCAGCCGCTCGGTCCGGCGACGCCGGTCATTGACCTGCCGCCGATTTTCGCCGCATCACCGGGCGTGACGATCGATCAGATTTCGCGGTACGACGAGAAGGGCCCGGCGTGGTACTGGAACACGCTGCGGTTCGGCGAGCACACGGGCACGCACTTCGATGCGCCGGTTCACTGGATTACCGGCAAGGACCTGCCCGACAACGCCTGCGACACGATCCCGGCACGACGCTTCATCGGCCCGGCGTGCGTGATTGATGCGGGGACGGAACCCACCTCCCGCTCGCTGGCTGAGGATTTTCTCCTGACGCCAGCCGCGATCGAATCGTGGGAGCGCGAGCACGGACGCATTCCGGCCGGCGCCTGGGTGCTGCTGCGCACCGGCTGGAGCCGCCGCACCGATCCGAAGGCGTTTCTCAACGTCGCGGCCGATGGACCGCACAGCCCCGGATTCCATGCGGATGCCTCCCGTCTGCTGGCGCACGATCGGGACGTCCTGGGCGTCGGGGTCGAAACCATCGGCACCGACGCGGGTCAAGCCGGCACGTTCGACCCACCGTTCCCGAACCACACCATCATGCACGGCGCCGGCAAGTTCGGCCTCGCCAGTCTCTGCAATCTGGATCAGCTGCCGCCGACTGGTGCGATCGTTATCGCCGCGCCGCTGAAGATCGTCAATGGGAGTGGCAGTCCGCTCCGAGTGCTGGCACTCGTCCCTGCCTAGTCTCGGTCGTCCACGCTGATGATTGGGTGATCTGGTGATTGGGTGATTGGGTGATCGTTGGGGGATTGGGAGATTGACGGGATTGTGGGATTGAATGGGAAATCATCAAACTGCCCAATCTTTCAATCACCAGACAATCACCAAATCACTAAATCACTAAATCACCCAATCATCCGAGGTGCCGGCTAGGCGATCGGCGCCGCCGTCCGCACCGGCAGCTGAAGGATCTCGTTCCGCACGATCGTGTCGTCGCGCTCGGAACCGGTGGAGACGATGGCGGCGCGGACCCCGGACACCTCCTCGAGGCGCGCGATGTACTTGCGGGCTTCGGCCGGCAGCTGATCGAACCTCCGAACGCCTGCCGTGGGCGCGTTCCAGCCCGGCATCGACTCGTAGACCGGCTCGCATCTGGCGAGTTGCCCGATATCGGACGGAAAGTCAGTGAGCGTGCGTCCGCCGCAGCTGTACGAGGTGCAGATGTCGATGCGCTCGAGACCGTCGAGCACGTCGAGCTTGGTCAGCGCCAGGCCGTCGAGGCCGTTGATGCGCGCGGCGTAGCGGACGGCGACCGCGTCATACCAGCCGCATCGGCGCGGGCGCCCGGTGACCGCCCCATACTCGCTCCCGCTCTCCCGCAGCCGGTTGCCCATTTCGCCGGAGAGCTCGGTGGGAAATGGTCCTTCCCCGACGCGCGTCGTATACGCCTTGACCACACCCAGCACGCGGCTGATGGCGCGCGGCGGCACCCCAAGACCCGTACAGACGCCTCCGATGGATGCATTGGAGGAGGTGACGTACGGATAGGTGCCGTGATCGATGTCGAGGAGCGTGCCCTGCGCACCCTCGAACATGATCGACTGGCCGGCCCGCATCGCTTCGGTGAGCAGCGCCGAGACGTCGCGAATCATCGGCCGCAGGCGTTCGGCGTGCTTCAACAGTTCGTCCAGCACGACCTGCCAATCCATCGTCGTGTCGTGCACCAGCCGGTTCCGGGCGGTGACGTTGTCGCGAACGTTCTGCTCGAGCCCTTTCGGATCGGTCAGGTCGCCGACGCGAATCCCACGGCGCGCGATCTTGTCCTCGTAGGCCGGACCGATGCCGCGCGACGTCGTGCCGATCTTCCGCTCGCCGCGGCGCGCTTCGGACAGCAGGTCGAGATCGCGATGGTACGGCAGAATCAAATGCGCTTTGTCGCTGATCAGCACGCGCTGACCGACGTCGATGCCGTTCCTCGTCAGCTCGTCCACTTCGGCGAACAGCGCCTTCGGATCGACGACGACGCCGTTGCCGATCACGCAGGTGATGCCGGGGTGCAGGATGCCAGACGGAATGAGGCGCAGGATGAACTTGGCGCCATTGACGTACACCGTGTGACCGGCGTTGTGTCCACCCTGATACCGCGCGACGATGGAAAAGTGAGACGTCAGAAGATCGACGATCTTCCCTTTGCCTTCATCGCCCCATTGAGCGCCGAGAACCGCAAGATTCATATAGAACGGACTAAGATTCTAACCTCAGATGATTCAACTGGACGGTTCGTCACTGACAATTGAGCAACTTCTGAGGATCGCCGACGAGCGCGAGCCGGTCGCGCTGGCGCCGGATGCGCGCGAGCGCGTCCGGGCGTCGCGAGCGGTCGTCGAGCGGCGGGCGCTCAGCGACGAGCCCGCGTATGGCATCAACACGGGCTTCGGTTCGTTCGCCGATGTCAAGATCGCACCGGACGCGCTCGAAGCGCTGCAGCTCAACCTGCTCCGCAGCCATGCCGCCGGCGTGGGGCATCCGCTGCCCGTGCGCAGCGTGCGCGCGACGATGGCGCTGCGCGCCAACGTGCTGGCCAAAGGGTTTTCCGGCATTCGCGTCGACACGCTGGAGGCGCTGATTGCTCTTCTGAATCGCGGCGTCCACCCCTCGGTCCCGTCCCGCGGCTCGGTCGGCGCGAGCGGCGACCTGGCGCCGCTGGCGCATCTGGCGCTCGTGCTGGTCGGCGAGGGCGAGGTGCTCGAGGATGACGAAGACAGAAACCGCCGAGACCGCCAAGATCGCGGAGAAAATTCGGATTCTCTCCGATCTCCGCGTGCTCTGCGATTAAACGTGAGCCCCGGCGCCGACGCGCTCGCCCGCGCCGGACTGCAACCGGTCACGCTCGGCCCCAAAGAGGGGCTGGCGCTGATCAACGGCACGCAGCCCTCCACGGCGGTCCTGGCCCTGGCGCTGGCGGCGGCCGAGCAGCTGGCGCGGGCGGCCGACATCGCCGCCGCGCTTTCAATCGACGCGCTGCTCGGGTCGATCCATCCCTTCGAAGCGCGCATCCACGATGCCCGTCCGTTCGCCGGACAGCGGACGTCGGCGGCCAACATCGAGGCGCTGATGACCGGCAGCGGCATCAACAAGTCGCACGAGCACTGCGGCAAGGTGCAGGACGCCTATTCGATGCGCTGCGCCCCCCAGGTGCACGGCGCTGCACGAGAGGCGCTGCGCTTCGTGCGCGACACGGTGACCATCGAAGCCAACAGCGCGACCGACAACCCGATGGTGTTCGCCGACACCGGCGATGTGGTGTCGTGCGGCAACTTCCACGGGGCGCCGATTGCCGTCGCCGCCGACCTGCTCGCCGCCGCCATCGTTCCGCTGGCCACGATCAGCGAACGGCGGACCGGCCGGCTCGTCGATCCGGCGCTCAGCGGGCTGCCGGCGTTCTTGACGACGCGTGGTGGGCTGAATTCCGGGCTGATGCTCGCGCAGGTCACGGCGGCGGCGGTCGCCTCCGAACTGAAAACGCTCGCGCATCCGGCCGGCGTCGACACGATTCCGACGTCCGCGAACAAGGAAGACCACGTCAGCATGAGCATGACGGCCGCGCTCAAGGCCGAGCGCGCCGTCGGCCGGGCCCGCGACGTGATCGCCATCGAAATTCTCTGCGCGTGCCAGGCGATCGACCTGCTGGCGCCGCGCACGACGTCGCCGGCGCTCGCGCGCGTGCACGCGCTCGTGCGATCGCAGGTGCCGACGCTCGTCGACGATCGCGCGCCATCGCCCGATATCCTCGCGATCTCTCAACTGATCGCGTCGCGCGCGCTCGAAAACGTGTGCGGCAATCTAGTCAAGTGAAAAATTTTTTATTTTCAGTTTGACAACGTTCGCGCGGCTTCTTAAGGTCTATCTTTCTTCGCGCGACATCTTCATGGCCACTGCCACACGCATCATTCGAGCGCCACGCGGCACCGCGCTGACCTGCAAAGGCTGGCCGCAGGAAGCGGCGCTCCGGATGCTGATGAACAATCTCGATCCCGACGTCGCGGAACGTCCTGTCGACCTCATCGTCTACGGCGGATCGGGAAAAGCGGCACGGAATTGGGAAGCGTTCGATGCGATCGTGCGTTCGCTGACCTCGCTCGAGCACGACGAAACGCTGCTGGTCCAGTCGGGCAAGCCGGTTGGTGTCTTCCAGACGCACCCCGGCGCGCCTCGTGTGCTCATCGTCAACGCCATGCTCGTGCCGGCGTGGGCGACATGGGAGAACTTCCGGGAACTCGAGCACCGCGGTCTGACCATGTACGGACAGATGACCGCGGGCAGCTGGATCTACATCGGCAGTCAAGGCATCGTCCAAGGCACGTACGAAACGCTGGCCGCCGTCGGAAGACGACACTTCGGCGGTTCACTGTCAGGAAAGGTCGTGGTCACGGCTGGACTTGGCGGCATGGGCGGCGCCCAACCGCTGGCCGCGGCCATGGCCGGTGCGGCCGCGCTGGTCATCGAAGTCGATCCGCAGCGGATCGCCCGCCGCCTGGCAACGAAGTATCTCGACGAGGCGACCGACAGCCTGGACGAGGCGCTCGACCGCGTCACCGGCTGGGCACGTGCGGGCATCGGCCGCTCGATCGGCTTGCGCGGTAATGCTGCCGACGTGCTGCCGGCGCTGGTCGCTCGCGGCGTCGTCCCGGATGTGTTGACGGACCAGACGTCCGCGCACGACGCGCTGCACGGGTACGTCCCGAACGGCATGAGCCTCGAGGAGGCCGGGCGGTTGCGCGAACGCAACCCGTCGGACTACATCGCACGCTCGATGGCGGCGATGGCCACCCACGTGCGCGCGATGCTGGCGCTGCAATCGCGCGGCGCGGTCACGTTCGACTACGGCAACAACATCCGCGCACAGGCGCGCCAGGCTGGCGTGGCCGAGGCGTTCGACATTCCGGGCTTCGTGCCGGAGTACATCAGGCCGCTGTTCTGCGAAGGCAAGGGCCCGTTCCGTTGGGCCGCGCTGTCCGGCGACCCGGAAGACATCCGGGTCACGGACGAGGCCGCGCTGGAACTGTTCGGACACGACGAATCGCTGGCGCGCTGGATCGGGCTGGCGCGCACGCGCATTGCGTTTCAGGGGCTGCCGGCGCGCATCCTGTGGCTCGGCTACGGCGAACGCGCGCGCTTCGGGCTCCGGATCAACGAGCTCGTGCGCGAGGGACGCCTCAAAGCGCCGATCGTGATCGGCCGCGATCATCTCGACACCGGATCGGTGGCGTCACCGTACCGCGAAACCGAAGGCATGCGCGACGGCAGCGACGCCATCGCAGACTGGCCCATCCTCAATGCGCTCTTGAACGCGTCGAGCGGCGCCACCTGGGTATCGGTCCACCACGGCGGCGGCGTCGGCATCGGCGCGTCGATCCACGCCGGCATGGTGATCGTCGCCGACGGCAGCGCCGACGCCGACGAGAAGCTCGAACGCGTGCTGTCGTGCGATCCGGGCATCGGTGTCGCGCGTCATGCCGACGCCGGATATCCCGCGGCAATCAGCACGGCAGAGCGTGAAGGTATACGAATTCCAATGCGTGAGGCAGACGCATGTTGACTGCGCGAACCGCTCTATCCCGCCGCGTGACCGCGGCACTCGATGCTTCGCCGTCGCGGATCCCGGTGCTGTTGGGCGGATGCGGCAGCGGGCGGACCACGATGCTGCAGCAGGTCCGCGAACGGCTGGGACGCACCGCCGTTCAGTACATTGACGTCGAGCGTACTGCGACCACACCGGAACGCTTCCTGCGCGCGATCGCGGCGGTGTCGCCCTTCCCGGTCACCGACAGGTCCGCGTCCACCCCCACCGGCGCGCGCGCCGCGTTCGACACGGCGCTGGGGTTCTTCGGCCGTGCGCGATCGGCCGCCAGCGAACCGGCGACATTTCTCCTCGACGAGTTCCTGGAGCTCCGTACGTTCGAGAGTTTTCCCGGCCTGCGCCGTGTGCAGCACGATTTCGTCGAAGGCCTGTCGTCGAGCAGCAACCGCTTCGTGCTGACCAGCCGCTACACGGCTCGCGCGCTGCGGCTGCTGCGCGATCGATCGGCGCGGTTCGAAGTCATCCACATGCCGGCGCTGACCGCCGAAGACTCGCTCGACATTCTCGGTCCGACGGCGGCCGGCGACGCCCACGACGCCGACTACCTCGCGCGGACCGTTCAGAGCCTGGCCGACGGCCGCCCGGTGTACGTCGCGCCCCCG
>Ga0193696_1000184_pt1 | contig 25250 bp, 16 predicted proteins | sample L3m1metaG_FD_145074 | JGI IMG/M metagenome (GOLD analysis project Ga0193696, IMG submission 145074) | Soil microbial communities from a riparian zone of the East river system, Colorado, United States - L3m1 | ecosystem: Environmental > Terrestrial > Soil > Riparian zone | place: USA: East River... | reverse complement strand
ACCACGTTGTAACCCAAATCGTCGGTACGGCCGATGGTCACGCCAGGCTTGATCCCGCCGCCGGCGAGCCACATCGTGAACGCCCGCGGATGATGATCCCGGCCGAGGAACTTCGATCCGTTTCTCGCCTCGTTCATCGGCGTGCGGCCGAACTCGCCTCCCCACACGACCAGGGTGTCGTCGAGCAGCCCGCGCTGCTTCAGATCCGTCAGGAGCCCGTAGATCGGCCGGTCGGTCTCCCGACAGAGATGCGGCAGCTTCTCGACGATGTCCTCGCCGAATGAGGCGCCGTGGGTATCCCAGCCGCGGTGATAGAGCTGGACGAAACGCACGCCCCGCTCGACCAGCCGCCGCGCGAGCAGGCAGTTGTTGGCAAACGACGCCTTCCCCGGTTCGGTGCCGTACAACTCATGCACCGATGCTGGTTCCTTCGACACGTCGGTCAGTTCGGGGACGCTGGTCTGCATCCGATACGCCAGCTCGTAGGCGGCGATGCGGGTCTGGATCTCGGGATCCTGAACATCGAGCGCATGGAGCCGGTTGAGATCGTTGATGGCCGCGATCGACCGGCCGCGCGCATCGCCGTCGACTCCTTCAGGGTTGGAGGCGAACAGGACCGGCTCGCCGCTCGATCGAAATTCCACTCCCTGGTGAGTCGTCGGAAGGAATCCGCTGCCCCAGCACGACTTGCCGCCGTCGGGGTTGTTCTCACCCGAGAGCAGGACGATGAAGGCGGGAAGGTCGCTGTTCTCGCTCCCGAGCCCGTAGCTGAGCCACGATCCGAGACTGGGCCGGCCGATCACCTGGTGGCCGGTGTTCATGAAGATCTGCGCCGGCGCGTGATTGAACTGCGACGTCCGCATCGAGCGCACGATCGCGATGTCGTCGGCGACTTTCGCCAGGTTAGGCAGCAGCTCCGAGATCTCCGCTCCCGACTGTCCGTGTTTCTTGAATTGGAATGGCGAGGCCAGCAGCTTCGGCGTGCCCTTGATGAAGGCGAAGCGCTCGCCTTTGATGAACTCCTCGGGGATATCTTCGCCGTCGTGCTTGGTGAGCGCCGGCTTGGGATCGAAGAGATCGATTTGCGATGGCGCCCCGGCCATGAACAGATAGATGACCCGTTTGACCTTCGGCGCGAAATGAAGGGTGCGCGCCGGCGAGGTCTGACTCTGCGCCTCGGCGAGCAGGACGCCGTCCATCAGCGAGGCGAGCGCGAGGCCGCCGATGCCGAACGAAGCCTGCTCGAAGAAATGCCGGCGCGTCACGACTCGCAACCCTGCGCGATCAAGTGTCTCAAGTCTCGTCTTCACTTCTAGCCCCTAATCCCCAATCCCTAATCCCTAATCCCTACTGCTATTCCTTCGTCACTGCCTCGTCGAGATTCAGGAGCACGTTGGCGACCATGGTCCATGCCGCGACATCAGCGGAGGCAGCAGACGGGGTCGGATACGGTATCCGATCCCCGGTTCGGTAGTGATCGAGTTCCTGCTCGTACATCGAGACGAGGCGATCGAGCTCGGCCGGCTGCGCCGCGCGCGACAGGACCAGTGTGATGCCGAACGCGGCGCGCGACCGCCGGTCGCCGCCGGCGGCGATCATCCGCCCGGCCAGTGCCCGCGCGGCCTCGAACGATGCTGGATCGTTCAAGAGAGTCAAGGCCTGGAGCGGTGTATTGGTCCGGACGCGGCGGACGGTGCAGTACTCGCGGCTGGTTGCGTCGAACGTCATGAAGCTCGGATAGGGCGAGGTGCGGCGCCAGAACGTGTACAGACTGCGCCGATAGCGATCCTCACCACTGCTCGTGGTCCACTTGTCGCTGCTGTAGGGCATGTTCCAGATGCCATCGGGCTGCACTGGAAACACGCTCGGGCCGAACATCTTCGGGCTGAGCAGTCCGCTGGCCGCGAGCGCGACGTCGCGAACCATCTCGGCCTCCATGCGGACACGCGGACCGCGCGCCAGCAGCCGGTTGTACGGATCGCGTTCGGAAAGCTCCCGCGTCACGGCTGACGACTGGCGGTACGTGGACGACAGCAGGATCTCGCGGATGATGGCTTTCTGGCTCCAGCCTTTTGCGACGAACTCTGTTGCCAGCCAGTCCAGCAGCTCCCGGTGCGTCGGCGGCGAACCCTGCGCGCCGAAGTCCTCACTCGTCTCGACCAGCCCCCGCCCGAAGATCTGCTCCCAGAGCCGATTCACCGCCACACGCGCGACGAGCGGGTTGTTCGCGTCGACCAGCCAGCGCGCGAGGCCCAGGCGGTTGACGGGTTGATCCGCCCGAAACGGGTGCAGCGCGCCAGGGGTACGGGCGGATACCCGTTCGGCCGGGGCAGAGAAGCTTCCGCGCACCCGGAGTTGGAAGGACGGCGGCTCGTTCGACGGGCGCTCCTTCATCACCAGCGTCGAGGGAATCTGAAGATCGGCGAGCGCCTTCCGCGCCGCCGTCAGAGCTTCGCGGGCAGGCTTCAACAACGGGCTCGTCGAGCGGAAGATCGCGGCGAGCTCGTCGGCCTGCGCGGCCTTGCGCTCGGCCACCGGCAGCGCCAGCGTTGGCCGCACTCGCGCCGCCAGGTCCGCACCCTCGAGCGGATTTGCGACATCTGTCACGGATAACTTGAAGCGCCCGATGCCCTGACCGATCGTGCCGTCGAGGTGATCGATGCGCACCGTGATCCGCGTGCCCCCGGGAATGCCAAACGACGCCGCGGCGGCGAGGACGGCCTGGCGCGGCACGCGTTCGGCGTCCCGCATGGCGTTGATCGCCCACGATCCGCGCCGGCGATCGGAACCTCCGGCCTCGGAAGCCTGCCCTGAGCGAGCATCAGCGAGTCGAAGGGCGATCAGATCCCGCGGTTCGAAGGCGGACGCAGAGTCGTTCACCTTGAGCGTCTCGAATCGAATCGCGCGAGGCGGCTGGGTTGGATCGGAGACCGGCGCCACGTCGACGTGAATCCCGGTGACGCGGAAATGCCCGTACGCGTCGCGTCCCGGCCCGCCTCTGGGCAATGACGGGTCCGGTATGGTCTCGAGACGCACTCCGGTGATGCCCTGCAGCGTCGTGTCCGCGGTCACCGTGTACGACGTGAACGGCGGATTGGCACCGGATGCCAGCACCGATCCATCAGACAGCGTGTTCAGTACGACGCCATTGGTGGCGGTGACCGTTCGTGGCGCAAGCGGCGTCCAGGCACGGTCTGACGAGCGAATCGATTCCTCCCACCGCTCCTGCGCCTCACGGACGGCCGGCGTCACCTTCTTCAGCTCCTGATCGAGCTGGTCGACCCTGGCCTGCAGCTCTTTGCGGGCTGCCTCCTGGTCGGGCGTCGCGAGATCGAGCGTGGGCTCGAAATAGCGCGTGCCGTCGCCGAAGGTTCGGCTCTCGAAGTCGCCGTTCGCGAAGAACGCGAGAAAGCGGAAGTAATCCCTCTGGGTGAACGGATCGTACTTGTGGTTGTGGCACTGCGCACACGCCAGCGTCGTCCCCAGCCACACCGTCGCCGTGGTGTTGACGCGATCGACGAGCACTTCGTACCTCGACTCGTCCGGATCGACGCCACCTTCCTCGTTCGTCATCGCGTTGCGGTGGAAGCCGCTGGCGATCTTCTGCTGTACGGTCGCATTCGGAAGCATGTCGCCGGCGATCTGCTCGATCGTGAACGTGTCGAACGGCATATCCCGGTTCAGCGCGTCGATCACCCAGTCGCGGTACTTCCAGATGGCGCGGCGGTTGTCTTTTTCGTGGCCGTTGGTGTCGGCATAGCGCGCGAGGTCCAGCCAGGGGGGCGCCCAGCGTTCGCCGTAGTGCGGCGATGCGAGCAGCCGCTCGACGGCGCGCGCGTACGCGTCGTTCGAGCGGTCGGCCATGAACGCCTCGAGATCTTCCGGCGTCGGTGGCAGGCCGGTCAAATCCAGCGTGGCGCGACGCAGCAGCGTCGCCTTGCTCGCCTCCGCCGACGGTGAAAGCCTTTCGCTTTCCAGGCGCGCCAGCACGAACCGGTCGATCGGACTGCGGACCCATCCGGGCCTGGCGACCGCAGGCAGCTCGGGCCGCAAAGGTTTCACATACGCCCAATGCACCTTGGCGGGTACCGGTGACTGCGAAACCGGGGCCTGTGCACGTGCGAGGACTGCCCCGGCCAGCGGCGCGGCAGCACAACCAAGCACGAGCCATCGCTTCAGGTGATTCATACCGTCACACGAGTGAACGCGGGACTCTCGACAGATCGAGACACTACGCCCGTGGCTGAGCGAGGTCAAGGTCGGCATGCCGGTGGTGTCGGGACAGAACCTTAGCTGCCGCCACACGGACGGCGTAAGATCCGCTCGGACAATCGATTCGAAGTCCAGGAGAGATCGCTGATGGTATGGCTGCGATGCGTCGCCTTCCTGCTGCTTCCGCTGTTCGTGCTGACGCCCGATCGGCCGGCGGCTCAGGCCCCGGCGCGTGCAAGTTTTCCGCCGGCCGAAGTGCCGCCGCGGAACGACATCCGCGTGGACAATCGCGTGGGCATTCCGATGCGCGACGGCGTCATTCTGTACGCCGATGTCTATCGGCCTGTCGGTGAAGGCCGTTTTCCAGTCCTGGTTTCGAGAACGCCTTACAGCACCGAGCGCTTCCCCGCAGCCTACGAGGCCGGCGTGTACTTCTCGCGGCGCGGCTACGTCTACGTGTTTCAGGACGTGCGCGGGCGCCACGAATCGGATGGCCGGTGGGAGCCGTTCTTCGACGATGAGAAGGACGGCTACGACACGGTCGAATGGGCGGCGAAGCAGCGCTGGTCCAACGGCAAGGTGGGCATGGAGGGAGGCTCCTACCTGGGACAGAACCAATGGCGGGCCGCGCAGGCCGCGCCTCCCAGCCTGGTCACTATCTTCCCGAGCGTGGCATCCACGAGCATCTACCACGACTGGATCACGCTCAACGGCGCCTGGCGCCTGTCGTTCAACTTCGGCTGGGGGCCCGTCCGCCAGGAATCGCGGATCATGCAGAACCCCGGCGCCCACACGGTCGCCGGACTGCACGCGATCCACTACGACGAGGTACAGAAGCACCTGCCGCTCGACACGATGCAGCAGCTGGTGGGACGCAATGCCCGCTTCTACAACGACTGGCTGGCCAATCCCGATTACAACGATTACTGGAAGCCGCTCAACGTCGAGGAGATGTTCAACAAGATCGCCATCCCGGTTCATACGTTCGGCGGCTGGTTCGACATCTTCAGCCAGGGAACTTTGCGCGGATACGTCGGGATGAGCCACAAGGGCGCGACCGAAGCGGCGCGGCGCGGCAGTCAGATCGTGATCGGCGCCTGGGGCCACGGGTCGACGCGGAAAACCGGAGACATCGATTTCGGTCCAACCGCGGACGTCGACGAGAAGGCGCTCGCGCTCCGCTGGTACGACTCGAGACTCAAGGGGATAGACAACGGTCTGGACAGGGAGCCTCCCGTGAAGCTCTTTCTGATGGGACGCAACGAGTGGGTGCTCGAGAACGAGTATCCGCTCGCGCGTACTCAGTACCGCCCGATGTACTTCGCCGGCAGCGGAAAAGCGAACTCTGACAAGGGCGACGGCCGCCTGACGTGGGACAAACCGAGCGGCCCGTCCGCGTCCGATAGCTTCCGGTACGATCCGAGCGACCCCGTTCCTTCGGACGGCGGCAACAACTGCTGCGGGACTCCCACGCCTGCAGGCCCGCGCGACCAGCGCACGATCGAGGCGCGTCAGGATGTGCTGATCTACACCTCGGACGTGCTGCAGGACGAGATCGAGGTCACCGGCCCCGTCAAGGTGGTGCTCCACGCCTCTTCCGACGCGGTCGATACCGACTTCGTCGCCAGGCTCGTGGACGTCCATCCGGACGGAACGACCTACAACATGGCGGAGGGCATGCTGAGGGCGCGCTACCGCGAAAGCCTTTCGAGGCCCAGCCTCTTGCAGCCGGGGCAGGTCTATCGCTTCGAGATCGATCTGGTGGGCACCTCAGTTGCGTTTCTGAAGGGACATCGCCTGCGCGTCCATGTCACCAGCAGCCACTTCCCGCAGTTCGACCGCAATCCGAACACCGGGGCGAAATTCGGCGCTACGAAGGAGGTCCGCGTGGCGCAGCAAACCGTCCATCACGACGCCGAGCGTCCCTCGCACATCCTGCTGCCTGTGATTCCAGCGAGGAAGAGATGATGACGAGGATCACTGCAACGGCGTGTGGCGCTTTCCTGGTCGCGGTTGTTGTTGCCGGCGTGTCGCCGATCCTGGGCCAACAGGAAAAATTCGATCTGCTCGTTCGCGGCGGCCACGTCATCGATCCGCGGAACGGCATCAACTCGGTGATGGACGTGGCGATTGCCGGGGGCAAGATTGCCGAGGTGGCTGGCCGGATCGATCCGTCCCGTGCGAATCGCGTGGCCGATGCCACCGGCTTGTACGTCGTTCCCGGGATGATCGATCTCCACACTCACGTGTTCTACGGGACAGAGGATACCTACCTGAGCAACGGCTACGTCGCCGTCCAACCCGACGCCCACGCGCTGCGCGCCGGCGTGACGACGGTGGTGGACGCCGGCGGCGCGGGCTGGCGCAATTTCGATCAGTTCAAGCGGCAAGTCATCGATCGTTCCCTCACCCGCGTCCTCTCCTTCATCAACATCGTCGGGTCCGGCATGAAAGGAGGACCGTTCGAACAGGATCTCGCGGACATGAATGCGAGCCTGACGGTGATGCGGATCCGGGAGCATCCGAAGGTGATTGTCGGCATCAAGACCGCCCATTACCGCGGGCCGGAGTGGGATCCAGTGGACCGCGCGGTCGAGGCGGGCAAGCAGTCGGAGGTGCCGGTGATGGTGGACTTCGGGACCTTCCGCGCGGAGCGGCCGTTTGAAGATCTGGTGCTGAAGCACCTCCGGCCTGGCGACATCTACACGCATACCTATCTGGGAGCGGTGCCGATGCTCGACCAAAACGGAAAAATCCGCCCCTACCTGTTCGACGCCCAGAAGCGCGGCATCATCTTCGACGTCGGACATGGCAGCGGCAGCTTCTGGTACAGCCAGGCGGAGCCGGCCACGGCGCAGGGATTCTGGCCGGACACGATCAGCACCGACCTGCACGCCGAAAGCATGGTGCGCGGGATGAAGGACATGACCAACGTCATGTCGAAGCTGCTGAATCTCGGCATGTCGCTGCAGGACGTCATCGCGCGGTCGACGTGGAAGCCTGCTCAGGTGATCAAGCGGACCGATCTCGGTCATCTGAGCGTGGGGGCGCCAGCCGACGTGACCGTTCTGCGGCTGCACCGGGGCACCTTCGGGTTCATCGACGTGCGGGGCGGACGCAAGGCCGGAACCCAGAAGCTCGAGGCGGAAATGACGGTCCGCGAGGGGCGCGTCGTGTGGGATCTGAACGGGATATCCGCCCCTTGACCCTTGCGTCCGGCGCTCGCCTCGGCCCCTACGAAATCGTCAGCCCGCTCGGTGTCGGCGGAATGGGCGAAGTGTACCGGGCACAGGACACGCGTCTCGAACGGGTGGTGGCCATCAAAGTTCTGCCGGACGGGGTCACCGCGTCTCCGCAAACCCTGGAGCGTTTCCAGCGCGAAGCGCGGGCGGCCTCAGCGCTCAACCACCCCAATATCTGCACCATCTACGATGTCGGCACCGATCCACCGTTCATCGCGATGGAGTTGCTCGAAGGCGAAACACTTCAGCAGCGGCTCGCACGTGGCCTGATAGAGGTTCCGGTCCTCGTTGACATCGCTTTGGCCGTTGCCGATGCCCTGGATGCCGCGCACGGCAAGGGCATCGTGCATCGCGACATCAAACCGGCGAATATTTTTCTAACCGCGCGCGGGCCGAAGATTCTCGATTTCGGTCTTGCGAAGACACCATCAGCGACCGCCGCGATCGGCACGGGGGAGCACGCGACTCGTGCGGCCGAGGCGCTGCTGACCGAGCCGGGCAACACAGTGGGAACCGTGTCGTACATGTCACCCGAGCAAGTCCGGGCAACGCCGTTGGACGCACGCACCGATTTATTCTCGTTCGGCGTCGTGCTCTACGAAATGGCGACGGGCACGCGGCCATTTCGAGGAGAAAGCACGGGGACGATTTTCGATTCGATTCTCAACCGCGCGCCTGTGCCTCCAGTCCGCCTGAATCCTGATGTGCCGGCGGAATTGGACCGGGTCATCGACAAGTGCCTCGAAAAAGATCGGAATCTGCGCTACCAGCACGCCTCTGACATTCGCACCGACCTCCAGCGCTTGAAGCGGGACACGGATTCGGGCCGGATGACCAGCGGTGAGCCCGCCGTCACCACCGTCAACCGTTGGAAGATGATCGTACCCGCCGCCGCAGCGCTGCTGGCGCTCGCCGTCGCCGGGTACTTCTATGTTCACCGCACGTCACCACTCACTGACAAGGACACGATTGTCCTCGCGGATTTCGATAACAAGACCGGCGATCCTGTGTTTGACGACACGCTGCGCCAGGGACTGTCCGTGGAGTTGCAACAATCTCCATTCCTCAGCCTGATTTCGGGCCAGCAGGTACAGCAAACGCTGGCGCGGATGGGACAGCCGAAGGAGACGCGGCTGACTTCGGAAGTCGCTCAGCAAATCTGCGAGCGAACGGCAAGTGTCGTCGTGCTCGAAGGCTCAATCGTCTCCCTTGGGAGCCAATTTGTCTTGGGCCTGCGTGCCAAGAACTGCCATACCGGAAGCATTCTCGATCAGGAGCAGATTCAGGCGGCAACGAGAGAAGACGTTCTGAATTCTCTGAGTGAGATCGTTCGTAAACTCAGAACGCGGCTGGGTGAATCACTCGCGACAGTGGAGAAGCATTCGACGCCGCTTGCCGATGGTACGACGTCTTCGCTCGAGGCCCTAAAGGCTTACAGCACGGGCCAGAAACTGAACCTCACCTCCGGCAGCGCGGCGGCCATACCCTTGTTTCGTCGGGCGGTCGACATTGACCCCAATTTCGCCTTGGCACATGCGCATCTGGGGCTTAAGTACAGCGACGTCGGAGCGACGGTGTTATCAGCCGAGAGCGCGACGAGAGCCTGGCAATTGCGGGATCGTGTGAGCGATCGGGAAAGGTTTTTTATCGACTTTATGTACGATCGGGACGTGACGGGAAATCTGGAAAAGGCCTACCAAACCCTCGAGTTGTGGCTTCAGACGTATCCTCGAAGAGGGGAAGCACCATTTCCTCATGGTTTATTGGGCGGCCTTTCCACTCACGGGACCGGCCGATTTGAACGGGCGATTGACGCAGCCCGAAAGGAAATCGCGGCGGCTGCCGACGGGATCGGCGGGGCGAGGACGTACGACAGTCTTGCGCAGAGCTATTTCCTGACAGACCGCTTCCCCGAAGCGGAGAGCACGCTTCAGCGCGCCTCAGAGCGCAAGCTGGAAACGCCAAACCTTATAGTCCTGCGATACAACCTCGCGCTGCTGAACGGCGACCAGGAGCAGATGGACCGCGCAGTAGGTCTCGCCAAGGGCAAGCAGGGTGCCGAACACGGCGTGGCTCACGCGGAGGCTCTCGCTCTGGCTCGTTCCGGCCGGCTAATACGGGCGCGGCAGTCATCCAGCCGCGCCATGGATCTGGCTCGGCAGGAGGGGCGATCCGAGGCGGCAGCGACCTACCAGGCCGCACGAGCGGTGTGGGAAGCCGTGTGCGGGAATGCTGCCGAAGCGAAAAGGAACGCTATGGTGGCGCTGGCGCTTTCGAACGGCCGAGATGTCAAATACATGGGCGCCCTTGCCCTGGCTCTTTCGGGAGACTCCTCTCGATCGCAACTGCCTGCCGATGACCTCGAAGAGCGCTTCCCGGAAGATACGTTCGCCAAATTTACTTACGTTCCGGTTCTTCGCGGGTTATCCGCACTGGACCGCAAGAAGCCCACGGACAGCGTGGAGCAGTTGCAAATCGCTCTGCCCTATGAACTGGCGGTAAACGGCCTGAACTTCAATCATTGGTATCTTGGCGGTTTGCACTCGGCCTATGTGCGCGGCGAGGCATTGGTTGCCGCGCACCGGTATGGGGAGGCGGCCGCCGAGTTTCAGAAGATTCTCGATCATCGTGGCATCGTGGGCTCGGATCCGATAGGCGCACTGGCGCACGTGCAATTGGGCAGAGCGTTCGCGTTATCGGGAGACACGATCAAGGCGAAGGCTGCCTACCAGGATTTCCTCACGCTCTGGAAAGACGCGGACCCCGACATCCCGATTCTCAGGCAAGCGCAGGCAGAATACGCCAAGCTGCAGTAATTGGAAGGACATTCAATGGCTGTTTCGCGCCGTTCGTTGTTGAGGGGGATCAGCCTGACCTCGCTCATGAGCGCGCTGCCGTCGCTGGCGAAAGCGGCGCCAAAGCGCAGCCCCGGACCGTACGAGCAACTCGGCATCCGTCCGGTCGTCAACTTCCAGGGCACGATGACCACACTCGGCGCATCCAAGATGTGGGAAGACCTGCACGAGGCAGCGGCTCAGGCGTCCCGCGAGTACGTCGTCCTCGAGGAGCTGAAGGAGAAGATCGGCAAGCGGCTGTCCATTCTCATCGGGTGCGAGGACGCGATGGTGACTCCCGGGGCCGCCGCCGCGATCTCCCTCGGAACCTGCGCGTCGCTGACGGGAAGCGACACGAACAAAGTGAGGCAACTCCCCGACCTCACTGGCATGAAGAAAGAAGTCATCATCCAGAAGGTCCATCGCAATGGCTACGACCACGCGGTTCGCAACACCGGCGTCCGCATCGTGGAGGTCGAGTCCGAGCAGGCGCTGATCGCCGCGGTCGGCGATCAGACGGCGATGATGTACTTCCTGGGTGGCACCAGCGGCGACTGGAGATGGGAAACCCCTGTCTCTCTGGAGCGGTGCCGCGAGATCACCCGCCGCGCGGGCGTCCCATTGATGGTCGACGCCGCCAACATGCTGCCTCCGTGGGACAACATCCGCCGGCTGGCAAGCGTCGGCGTTGATCTGATTTGCATCAGCGGCGGCAAGCATATGCGCGGTCCGCAGTGTTCGGGGATCCTGGCCGGGCGCCGGGATCTGATTCAGTCCGCCTGGCTGAATTCGAGTCCGCACTCCGATTCGCTGGGACGGCCGATGAAGGTGGGGCGGGAAGAAATGGTGACGGCCTGGTTGACGGCGGAAAAGTACTCGCGGCTAGACTTCGACGCCATCGATCGCCAGTGCGTCAAACAGGCCGAGTACCTGGAACGGGAGCTCTCAGCGGTGCCCGGTCTGAAGCTGGAACGCACGCCGGTCGACAGAACACGCAAGATCCGGCGCGTGATGGTGCATTGGGACGAACAGGCTTTAGGGGTCACGGCGAGAGATGTGGAACGTCTGCTGATGGAGGGAGACCCGCGCATTGCCGTCGGACGAGCGCAGCCTCAGGGGATCGAGCTGACCGTCTTCATGAACGACGCTGGAGACGAAAAGACAGCCGTCAAGCGGCTCAGGGAGATTTTCAAGGCGTGATTCGATGACGATCCTTTACCGATGATGATGCGCAACAGGCGACCGGGCGAACTCATCGAGCTCGTTGGCTTGATAGGCGGCCTCTGCCTGCTTGGCGTGGCCTTGCATTTCGATATCGACGCCGATGGCGCGGTTCGTTACGGCATGCTGAAAACGCTCGTCCACGACCATCGGTTGACCGCCGACAAGTACTCAGCGGTGCAATCGATCTTTGCCATCCCGCTGTACATCGTTGGGAACAGCCTTGGTCAGCCGGAGCGATTTGTTGCTCGCTTCAACCTTATCGTCTTCTCCGTCATGCTCGCGGTGCTCTATAGGCGGTTATCGAAGACCATCGACCCGGCCCTTTTGCGGTGGTGGTTCCTGGCGATGCTCGCGTGCTCGATGTTCTTGCACCATGTGCGGATGTTCTTCACCGAGTTGTTGAGCGCAGCTTTAGTGGTGGTCGGACTCGTTTATCTGTTGACCGGATCACCAATGGTCGGGGCATCCGCGCTCTGTCTCGGCGTCGTCAATTCTCCAGCGATGCTCGTGGGCCTCGTCTGTGTCTCAGCAGTATTGAGTTGGCAAGAGAGGCGACCGCGGTATCTCCTGTTACCGGTCGTTACGGCCAGCGCAATCTTGGTGGAGGGGTGGATTCGTCGAGGAAATCCATTCATCACAGGATATGAGCACGAGACCCTACTCACAAGCGCGATCGCTCCCGCCGGTGCCTCAGGGTTCACTCAACCGTTCATTCTCGGCTTCATGTCGATCTTCTTCTCGTATGGGAAAGGATTGCTCTTCTTTGCGCCGGGTCTGTTCCTTGCCACTGGAGATCAGCAACCGGCACTCCTTCGTCGGCTGCACGGGCTGTTGGTCGCCATGCTCGCCGGAATGGTTGTCGTCTATGCGCAATGGTGGGGACGGTATCGATCCGCGTCACCGACGAAGAATCTAGCGGTGCTGTGCGTGATTGCACTCTCCGCGTGGGTTGGTATTTCGGGCGGTATCTTTGGTTTGGACCGATTGGTGAAAATCGGAACGGCAAACAACTATGCGCTCGAATACTGGACGTGGTATGTGCCCTCGTTCAGTCCGTTGTGGTACCCCTTTGTCGAGCATCGACCGCTGACGTTTCGTGATTTCGCAGTAGGCCTATACGTCATCCTGGTTGTTACCTATCTCAGCACTTCTTTCCTCGACCGGTTTCAGAGGCGTCTTTAATCACGCGGTCTTTCGCCGCATACGCGACTGGGATCGGCGAGAGCGTCGCTCGCATGGACCCAAATCAGCTGTCTGATCTCCCGAAGACTGCGGTCGCTGATACGCGAAACGTCATACTTCGCCGCTATCGCATTGAGTGCAGGATCCTCGGCGATGGCAGGACGTCCGGGCGCCGCTCCGCTGCCCTCGCGCAACCAGACAGTCAGACTGTCCAACAGCGCATCGGCCGCTAACATGGAAGTCTTCAGCGCCGCCGTTTGCTGGGCCGACAGCTGCTGATTGTCCCGATTGGCAGCATCGATGTCACGGTTGAACTGCTGTAGGGCTGCCACGAGCTCATCGTAGCGAAGCGCCGGTTGGAGCATGGTCCTCAAGTCAGCCGAGCTCCGGCAGAGGCGAGCGAAGCGTGTCGCGACAGAATCCGATGCGACTGGCGGTGGAGGTGGCGAACGGCAACTGGAAATGTAGAGCGCCACACTGCAGACGAATAGCGCTGGCAGCCATGGAGTGTGCCGGAGTTTTATACGGACCGGCATCGCGAGCTTCCAGGTAAACGAAAAGATCGCGGTCAAGCGGCTCAGGGGGATTTTCAAGGCGTGATTCGATCTACAGCGGGACTGCGTTCTCGGCGATGTACGCGTCCAGCCTCCCGGGTCTGGGTCCCACGTGGTGAAAGCCTTCAGCCCACTCGAGCCCGTAACGCCGGCCCAATGCCTTGTCCGAAGGTATCCCGCGCAGCTCGTCGGAGAACAGATCCAGAACGAGCTGCTTGATGTACTGCCGATTGGCGCTGTCGTCGTCGGTTCCCAGGATGGGCAGCCGCAGCTTCCGGGCCGCGAGCCGCGCCCTGAGCATCGCGCCGTTTTCGCCGGCGGGGCCCTGCGTGACGTTGACCCGATTGGATTCCACTTTCTGATCGATGCTGGCGCTGATGTCCACCACCCGGTTGATCAACTGCGGGCCCCTGGCGAAGTAGTATTTTTCAGAAACGCCGTGGGGCTGCAGTCCCGCCGCCAGTTGCTCGACGTAATCCCGGCTCGACCCTGCCATCCAGCACGCGGATTCGACCACCTGCGCGGTCACGTAGTGGTCCGGATTCTCTTCGTAGTGCCCCCAGGGGTCGTAGCACACGACGGTGTCGACTTTCAGGAGGCGGAACAGGTGGATCAGCCGACCGCGCATTTCCTGCCGCGATTCGTTGTCCATGCGGTGGTTCCGGTAATTGAGGTTGAACACCTTCGTGAGGCCGAGCGCCTTCGCGACGGCGTCGTTGTCGCGCTCGTTGTTCAGGATGATTTCTCCCGTCGTCGCGCCCCGCCCCGCTTTCTCGTCGTTCGTCATGCGGATAAGGCATCCGGTGTAGCCCTCGCCTACCAGCTTGGCCACCGTGCCGCCGGCAAACAGCGGGATGTCGTCTGAATGCGGTTGAATGGCGGCCAGCACCTTGCCCTGGTGAGGCCTTCCGGGCATCGATCGCTCGACGACGATCTCTCCCTCACGGGCCATCTCCGCCCGAGCGCTTCCGGTGACCTGTTCGTTCAATCGGCCGCCGCCGGACGTCGTCGCGCCGGCACGCACTACCGCACCGCCAGCCAGGGTCTTTCCGAGAAACTCGCGTCTCTTCATGTTGCTCGCGCGCCGCTAGCGGCTCGGCGCCGGTCTGCGGCCGGTCTTTTCAAAGACGTAGTCGTCGCGCTGCTTCTGCAATTCCGGCGTGAGCGGGCCATAGATCTGGCGTGAAGTGTACTTCCCTGTCCCCAGCATCATCAGGCTCCAGTCGTCGCGCGCCTTCGACATCTCTCCGGATTCGACCACGTCCTTCAGCTTGTGCGGCGGAATGAACCAGAGGCCTTCGCGGTCGGCGAGCACGACGTCGCCCGGCATCACCAGCGTCTTGCCGATTCGCACCGGGATGTTGATGCCGGTGACCATCACGCGCATGCCCTGCGTCGGCAACGAGTTCTTGTAGTACGCCTGCATTCCCGTGTCCGCGACGCGGTCCAGCCAATAGACGCCGCCGTCGACGATCATCCCGTTGCCGGTGGTGGTCTGAATGTAGTGTGCGAGCTTGTTGCCGACGAAGTTCCATTCCGCCCCGAAGACGTCGGCCACGATCACGTCCCCCGGCTGCAGCATGTCGATCGCCGTCTGGTTCTGGGCGCGCGACGCGCCTTTCGCTTTCGCGTCGGCCTCGTCCACTTCGATGATGTCGCCGCGCGCTGGCATGAACTGGACCGTCAACACCCGCCCGACCATTTTCTTGTCAGGCTGCAGCACTTTCCAGCCGTCGCGAGACTCGAACTGGTTCGGGAAGTCCTGGCTGGAGAGCGCCGCCTGCACTTCTTCGGCGATGAGACCCTTCAGTCTCTGCAACATCTCATCGGGCACCTTCGGCCTGCCGTCCGGAAAGCGGTCGTACGGATTCTTTTTCGTGTACTTGATCAACTGCTCCGGCGTCCACTGGAAGAGTTGAGCGGATGCGGAATCGGCGCAAAGAAACGTCGCGGCAAGAGCAAGCGCCGCCGGGGCGACGCGCATGACGATCTTCATTCTTCGACTCCTTGTCGCAAGCATGCCGCAGCTCATCGGTCTCTCCTTACTTACCCTTCAGCAATCATCTGGCGCAGCACGTCCGCCGTCCAGGTGACCGCGATGGAAATCATTGCCTCACCCTTGGCCGTGGCGGACAGCTTCGCGTCGTTGTGAAACTGTTCGTCGTCGACGGCGGACTGAGGTTCCTTGATATTCAACCGGCCTTTGACCTTCGCGTAGTCGACGCCCTCCCAGCGCACGCGCTCAGGAAACGCGGCCATCGCGAATGACGTCTCGAACTCCCCCGCGTGACCGGGCGCTCGGCCGCTGGCCATGTATTTCTTCACGATGTCAGGGGAGTAGGCATCCCAGTACGCGTGCGCCCGGAGATTGATCCCGAGCTTCTTACGGAATTCGGCCACGCTCTCCTGCAGAGGCGCGACGTTGCCTCCGTGACCGTTGAGAATCAGGATGCGCGTGATGCCGTGCGTCTTCAGGCTTTCACAGATCTCGTACACGACAGCCAGGAAGGTTTCCTTCCTCAGTGTAAGCGTCCCCTTCCGATCCATCCAATGCGGGGAAATGCCGACCGGGACCGGCGTGGCGACCATGACCTGAGGGAAGAGCGAGAGCGCAGCCTGCTGCGCGACCAGGGTGACGCTGGCGGTGTCCTGGATCATCGCCAGGTGCTCGTTGTGCTGCTCCGTGCTGCCTGTCGGAACGATCATCGCTTTGAGGGTGTTCCCCTCAACGGCTTCCCGGAACTCCTTCCGCGTGCTCTCCCACAGCAGGACCCTGCGGGCGCCGACATACGTGCTCCCGGCGAGTGCCATCGACTGCGCCCCGTCGGCTGAGACGGAACGCCCTGCCGTCGCGACACCGATCGACGCAGCGGCCGTGCGCTGGAGAAACCGGCGGCGGGAAGGATCTTTCATGACGTGCCGAGTATACAATCCGCGCTGTCCCGGCGATTGCCTACGTGGCCTGAGGAGCGAATGTGGATGGGCGAATGTTCGTAATGCGCGTCGGTATCCTTCTCGTCGGCGCGATCGCCGTCTTCGCGGGCACTCTGGGAGCGGGAGCAGAGAAACGAGCGATCGCTCCGCCTGGTATCAAGCCAATCGGTCCATACAGTCCTGGAGTCTTCGCCGGCGATTTTCTCTACGTCTCCGGTCAGGGCGGGCGCGACGCGGAGGGAAAGCTTCCCGCCACCATCGAAGGCCAGGCGCGACAGACATTGCAAAACGTGAAGTCCATCGTCGAAGCCGCCGGGTTGACGATGGAGCATGTCGTGTACACCCAGGTGTACCTGGACGACATGGCGCACCACGACGCGATGGACCGGGTCTGGAAGGAGTTCTTTGCCAAGGCACCGCCGGCGCGGGCGGTGCTCGGGATCTACAAGCTGCCGACGGACATCTCGGTCGAGATCAACGCTGTCGCGTTCCGCGACCTGACTCGCAAGAGACCCATCGTCCCGGTGGGATACCCGAGGAACCTGTCGTGGTCGCCGGCAATGATCGCGGGCAACCGTCTTTACCTGTCGGGGTTCACCGGCGCCGACGTGACGACCGGCAAGGTACCGCTCGACCCGGACGCCCAGGTGCAACTGGCGCTCGACAACATGAAACAGACGCTGGCCGCGGCCGGCCTGGACTTCCGTCACGTCGTGTTCATGAACCCGTACATCACGGACAAGGCATCGCGGCAGATGAACGATATCTACGCGAAGCATTTTGAATTCGGCAACACGCCGGCGCGCGCGACGATTCGCGTCTCGAGCCTGCCGGGCGGCAACACCATCGAGTTCACTGGCGTGGCGGTCACCGATCTGTCCAAACGGCTCGCTGTCAGGCCGAAGAACATGAGCCCGAGCGCGACCGCCAGTCCCTGCGTCTTCGCGGACGATACGTACTATTGTTCGGCCAAGGGGCCGTTCACTCCTGGTCCGAGGAACCTGCAGGGCATCTGGGTCGCGACCGTCGAAACACAGGTTCGGCAGACGATGCGGAACCTGCTCGACGGATTGGAGGAAGCCGGCTTGGGACTCTCCAATGTGGTGGCGACCAACGTGTATCTCGACGACATCAACGACTTCGCGCGCATGAACCGGATCTACGCGCAGTACTTTTCCGAGATGCCGCCCGCACGCACCACCCTGGCGCAGATCGCGCCGGTCGATCGCACGCCGATGAACACGGACACCTATCCCGGACTGGAACAGATTTCGTTGATTGCGGTGAAGTAGGAGAAATCATGACCGACACACTCCACGAGGACCCAGCCGCGCCGAAGCTCGATGGCGACATCGACCGAGCGGAGGCGGAGCCTGCCACGCCGAAGCTCGATTGCGAAGTCGATCGAGCGAAGGCGGAGCCTGCCGCGCCGAAGCTCGATGCCGAAGCCAACCGAGCGGAGGCGGGCCTCACCAGACGTGAGTTGTTTGGGATCGGGAACGTCCTCGCCATGCCCGTGCTCCTGGGCGGAGCGAACGCGCACGCGGAGGAGCCTGCCACGCCGAAGCCCGGCGGGGAAGTGAGCCGAGCGGAGGCGGGACCGCTGAAGCCCGGGCCGGAGATCTACCAGTCGATTGGCGTGGAACCGATCATCAACTGCCGCGGCACGTTCACCATCATCGGTGGATCCGTGGAGCGGCCGGAAGTCCGGGCCGCGATGGATGCGGCCTCGAAGTACTTCGTGCAGATCGACGAATTGGCGGCAGCCGTCGGACAGCGGCTCTCCGAGCTGACGGGAGCCGAGTGGGGTATGGTGTCGGCCGGCTGCGCCGCGGGACTGAAACATGTCACCGCCGCATGCGTCACCGGCGGCAACCCCGAGCGGCTGATTCGTATTCCCGATCTGACCGGCTTCGACAAGACCGAAGTCGTCAGCCCACGGTACTCCCGAAATGTGTACGACGCCGCCGTCCGCAACATCGGCGTGAAGATGATCACGGTCGACACGCCGGAAGAACTCGAGAATGCGCTGGGCCCGCGGACGGCCATGATCTATCTCGCGTCCGGCGGTCCTGCTTCGTCAGGACCCCTGTCGCTCGAGAACGTGGCGAGGATCGCGAAGCCGAAGAATATCCCCATCCTGATCGATGCGGCTGCCGAGGTGCTGACAATCCCGAACGTGCACCTCCAGAAAGGCGCCACGATCGTCGCCTACAGCGGAGGCAAAGCGATCTGCGGGCCGCAGTGCGCCGGCCTGCTCCTCGGCCGCAAGGACCTCCTGATGTCGGCGTGGCAGGCGAGCGCGCCGCACCACGGTCCGGGCCGCGACAACAAAGTCGGCCGCGAGGAAACGCTCGGCATGCTGGCGGCCGTCGAGGCGTGGGTGAAGCGCGATCACGATGCCGACTGGAAGACGTGGCTCTCCTGGCTCGACAACATCTCGAGGCGCGTGTCCACCATCGCAAGCGTGAAGACGTCCGTGCGGGAGCCGACCGGTCTGTCGAACAAGAGTCCGTCGCTGACGATTAGCTGGGACCCGGCAACGCTGAACATCACCGGCGACGACGTGGCGGAGGAGTTGGCGAGGACCAAACCGAGGATCGCGGTCGGCGGCGCCGCGCAGGGCAACGAGGCCCAAGCAGGAACCACGTCGATTTCGGTCACCGCCTGGATGATGCAACCCGGCGACGACAAGGTCGTCGCGGAACGAATCTACGGCGTGCTGTCCGCGAAGCGCGGCCCGCGATCGACTGCGATGCCTGCTCCTTCTGCGAACGTCACGGGCCGCTGGGACGTGGACATCGAGTTCTTCAGCAGCAGGAGCCGGCACACGCTGTTCATCGAACAGGAGGGCAACTGGATCAAGGGCTCGCACCAGGGGGACTTCACGGCGCGGGACCTGGTGGGCATGATCGAGGGCAACGAAGTGACGCTCCGCAGCGTCGAACGGCGCCCCGGCAGCTCCGTCACGTTCATCTTCTCTGGCACGGTGTCGGGCGACACCATCTCGGGCCCGATTCACATGGGTGAGTACCTCAACGCGAAATTCAGCGCGAAGAAGCACAGCTATCCGACGGAACACACGCGGATCGTCGTGCCGAAGGGACCGCCGCTGGCGACTTGACCATCAAGTCGCGCTAATCGACCCGGCGGCCTGCAGCCCCGCGAGGTACGCCTCGAGCAGGCCCGCGGTCTCGTTCGGCATTTCAAACGGGATTTCGTGTCCGCAAGGTAGGAACACCGCCCGTGCTCCAGGCGTTGTAGGCAGCACATTCGCATTGACATATTCGCGATTGAATAGGGGATCCGCCTCGCCGGCGATGATCAACGTCGGTATGCGGATGTCGCTCACTTCGTTTTCAATCGATTCATAGAACATGTCGATGGTCCCCTCGAGCCCGGCGCGCGAGGCTTTCGCCACATTGCGACAGTACATGTCCAGCAAGTCCTGCCGAATTGGTTGTCTCGTAAAGGTCAACAGGATCTCGCGAAAGCGCTCCGGGTGAGGTGCGGCCTCGAGCCACGGCATGAAGGCTTCGCGCGGCACCGCCAACTTCTCCGGCCCGGGCGGGGCGATCAGCACCTGACCAAACACGCGCTGCGGGTGCAGGTACGCCATATAGCGCCCAAACTTCGCCGCCATGCTGAACCCGATCATGACGAAGGCGTCTGCACCCGCGGCATCGGCCACGTTGAACATGTCGCGGGCAAAGCGGTCGTGAGTGTAACCGGACCGGGCTTCATCCGAGCCGCCGTGGCCGCGGTAGCTTGCGGCGACACACCGGAGACCGGCAAGGTTCAGACGGGTGGTGATGAGATCGTCCCAGGAGTCAGCCGCGTTGCCCCATCCGTGAAGGAACAACGATGTCAGTGGACCCGACCCATAAACGTTGTATTCGATCGTGACGCCATCATCCGTGCGTATGTTCTGTGTCATGAGTTTTTCTGTCGGGACCGGGGTACGGCATCGCTACCAAATGGATCAGGCAGCAGCGCTGTGAAGCTGACGTTGGCGCGAAGCGGGTCGAGCCGTGGGTCAACGACCCGCCACAACGCGTACGGCGATTGTCCGGAGACCGCTTCTTGCAGTCGCTGCAAAGCCAAGGTCTCATCGCCAAGGGCCAGATGGACGAGAGCGAAATGATACGGATCGATGTATTCGGTCTGGGCGCGAGCGCTCAACTCTGCCAGTAGTTGTGCGGCTCGCGGCACGGCGCCCGTGCGGCCTAGGACATAGCCCAGGGCGGAAACCGCGATGGGGTGACGTTCAGACAGTTCAGTCGCCAGTTCGGCCTCGGCAATCGCGTGAGTCTGGTCATGTTGCTGCATAGAGACCATGGCTAGGAACAAATGGGCGGGCCAGAAGGCAGGTTCGAACGCCAAGGTATTTCGCAGGATATGAGCCGCCTCGTCAGAGCGGCGCGCGAGGCACAATCCCACCCCGAGCTGCACATTGATCATCGGGGAGAGCGGTTCCAGCTGGCGTGCGTAGTCGAGCTCCGCGAGACCGTGTTCGAAATCCGCCACGAAACAACGGTGCATCCCGTACCACTGATGCGCGACGGCGTAGTTCGCATTCAGTGCAAGGGCCCGCCGGAATTCGCGTTCAGCGGTCTCACGGTTCCCATCGAAGAACATCTCCACCATGGCCAGAGTGACGTGCGCCTCCGCCAGGTTCTCATCGATTTCGATGGCGCGCCGGGCCGCCGCCTTTGCGCGTGGGAACGTTTCCCCGGGTGCTGCGAACGTGAAGGTGCCGAGGACGCCGTAACAGTCCGCCAAACCCGCATAGGCCAGCGCGTAGGCTGGGTCCCGGTCGATCGCCTGCTGGAAGTACACGATCGCCCTCCCAAGCGCGTCGCGCGTTCGCCTGTTCCACAAGTATCGTCCTCGGAGATACAGCTGATACGCCTCGCCGTCCCTAGTGGCTCGGTGCGCGAGTCGTGTTTTATCGGCGCGATTCAGCTTGACTCGCAGAGTGTCCGCGATTTCACGAGCAATCTGCTCCTCGACGGCGCACATGTCACTGAGTGTGCGACTGTATTTCTGCCCCCACACCTGCGAGTTGGCTGCCGCGTCGATCAGTTCGGCCTGAACATTCAACGTGTCGCCGCGCTGCAGCACTCTTCCGGTCAGCAGGACCCGCACGTTTAACTCGTGTGCCACGCTCCCCGGATCGATGTCTACCCCTCTGTACCGAAACGCCGTGCTACGCGGCACGACCCGCAATCTGTGAATGTCCGAAAGATGATTGATCAGGCTTTCGGTGATGCCGTCGCACAGATACTCGGTGTCTTCGCCGTTCCCCGTGTTGACAAACGGGAGCACCGCGATCGAATCGACGGCGTGGGATCTCCTGCTCGGTGTCGGATGTTCGATCAGTTGCCGAAGAGCCGACGCGGCGGCTGAGGCGGACGGCCGTTTGCGTGCCTCCTTCGCCAGGCATCGCGACACGAGGCGGTCCAACTCGGGGGAAGCGCTGATACGAGGTGGCGTGTGGTCGAGAATCGCGGCCATCGTTTCAGCCGGAGACGGCCGGGAGAACGCGGGTCTGCCGGTCGTTATTTCGTAGAGCACCGATCCCAGCGAGAAGACGTCGCTGGCGGCGTCGGACGTGGCTCCCCGCACCTGCTCGGGCGACATGTAGGCGAACGTCCCCAAAATCGTCCCCGGCGTCGTTTCCATGGCGGTAGTCGGCAGATTGTCTAGACCGTCAGGCACTGCGGACGCGATGCGGGCCAATCCGAAATCCAAGACCTTCACCTGACCGTCAGCCGTGAGGAAAACGTTTTCCGGCTTCAGATCGCGATGGATGATGCCTTTCGCGTGTGCCGCATTGAGTCCATCTGCGATGGCCGCGCCGACTTTCGCGGCTTCAACCCGCGAACACGGCGAGCGCTGTATTCGTTCCCGCAGTGTTTCGCCTTGCAGCAGTTCCATCACGGCGAAACGGACGCCCCGTTCCTCCCCCAGGTCAAAGATCACGACGATATTGGGGTGAGAGAGCGCGGCGACCGCCATGGCCTCGCGCTCGAACCTCGTCCGGGCAGCAGAGTCGTTTGCCAGATGATGCGGCAGGATCTTGACGGCCACATCGCGGCCAAGCCGCACATCACGCGCGCAGTAGACCTCGCCCATACCCCCGCGCCCCAACGGCGCTGAGATTTCGTAAGGTCCCAATCTGGTCCCGGCCGCTAACAGCATGGGGTCGGCGTCGCCGCGGACGCCACCTACTTCAGCCGCAGCGTGCCAAACGCCTGCGGCACGTGAAACGAGGTCTGGCCGGTCGGCCGCCAGGCATAGAACCGCCTGGATGGATCGACGCCGGCAATTCGATACAGGCCGATGCGCAGCTCCCTACCCTTTTGCGGCGGGCGCGAATCGATCGCCGCAAACGGAATACGCATCGCGCCATACCAGATCTTGGCTCGGGGATCGACGCGGCCCTTCACGGTGTAGCCGGAATTCCAGTTCATCCCCGCCTGACCCTGAGCGTCCTCGCGGTCGATGTCGAGATCCACCCATTCACTCTGCGGAGAGACCTGGAACTCCTTGTAGCGCGTCATGCGATCGGCACTCGACCCGATGAACGCTTCGGCGACGTCCCAGTTCCACAATCGCGGCGTCTCCACTGACGGCGTCGGATCGGGCTTCAGGTTCAGTTCGTCGTAGGGATTCACATACAGCAGGTACAGGTTCGCGTTCGTCCACCGCGAACGGATCTCGGTCGGCGGTCCCGCGATCGGTTCTCCGAGGTAGTTACGACTGGCGGTGACGCGCGGTGCCTCGCGCCACTCCTCGCTCTCTGGATCGAGACGGAGCTCGAAGTCGCGCGGCGACCAGGCGCTCTCGAGGACGGCGGATGCGTCGACGTCCAAACCAATCGTGCCCCACGACAGCGTCGCGATCAGGATGGGCCAGACGATGACCGCCATCATTCGCATCATGGCTTCAGCCTCTTCCAGTTCGCGAGGCAGCGCTCGGCTCTCTGCAGCTGCTCCGCCGCCGGACCCTCTTCCTGCTCGACCAGGTAATACTCGACACCGCCTCCCGATTCGGCCGCCTTGAAGATGCGCTCCCACGGCGAAGCGCCTTCGCCGAACAGCACCGCATAGCCGCGTCCGGGCGCCCAGTCCTTGCAGTGGAGGCTCTTGATGCGCCCCGGGTGCGATTCGATCCACGCCACCGGGTCGGCACCCGCTTCCACGCATGTGCCGACGTCGAGCTGCAGCGCGACGTCGTTGACTGTGCGTGTGGCGATGACGTCCATCGGACGCTGCCCTTCCACCGGCTGCCATTCGAGCTGATGATTGTGATACCCCGCGGACATTCCGGTGGCCTTGAGTGTTTCGGCGGCCGCGTTGAGCCGATCGCTGACGGTTTTCCAGCCGTCGATGCCGGTGACCTGACCGGGCCCGGCGAGGACGACATAGCGGCTTCCCAGAATCTGGTTCAGCTCGATCGCCTTCGCCAGCCCGTCCGGCGTGAAGGCACGGGAGTCGTTGTGCGTCGAAGGGCATCGAATGCCGAGGTCGTCCATCAGCTTCCGGACGTCGGTCGCAGCCTGCGGCGTCCATGAGTAATAGGGGGAATAGAACTCGACGACCTGGTATCCCATCTTCGCCACGGCGCGCACGGTCCCCGTCAAATCTTTCATCAGCGCGTCGCGCACGCTATAGAGCTCGAGACCGACTGGGGGCTTCTTCTCAGCGCCCGACGCCCTCATGACGAAAGGCAGGGCACCGGCGAGGGTCAGGAACGTTCTGCGCGGAATGGCTGACGGGGAGTGCATGGCGGGACCATAACACACAGACGCGGATCGGTTGGGGAACGGCCGCTATCTCGCCCCAGCGCGCCGGATTCCGTCCAGCAGCGCAGCCAGTTCGCGCACCTTCTCCGGGCGCGTCGTGGCGAGATTGTTCCGCTCTCCCGCGTCGCTCGCCAGATCGTAGAGCTGGGACTCGGGGTCATTGCCCAGTTCCGTCTTCGTATTCGGGTTGATTCGCGGACCCTGACTGGGCGCGATGTACTTCCACTGGCCCTGCCGGACGGAGAGCGAGCCTGCCTGCTCGACAAGTACAGCACGCGCGGTCTTGGACGCGCCCAGCAACGCCGGCAGTGTGTTCTGCGCGTCCGGCGCATCGCCGCCGGCCAAGGGGCGATCGACGAGCGCGGCGAACGAGGCGATCAGGTCGACCTGGGAAATCAACGCATCGGAAACGGCCGGCTTCACCCGCGCCGGCCATCGCACGACGAACGGGACGCGCGTGCCCCCTTCGAAGTTGCTGTACTTTCCGCCGCGAAACATCGCCGCGGGCGCATGGTCGCCCAGTTTCTCGACCGCCTCATCCCGATACCCGTCGTCGAGCACCGGGCCGTTGTCGCTGGTGAAGAGGACGAGCGTGTTCCGGGCAAGCGCGAGGCGGTCGAGCGTCGACAGGATCTCACCGACCGACCAGTCCAGTTGCGCGATCGCGTCGCCACGCGGTCCCATTGCCGTCGTGCCGACGAATCGCGGGTGCGGTACGCGCGGCACGTGCGGGTCGTGCGGCGCGAACATCAGGAAGAAGGGCTTCGCATGATGCTGCTCGATGAATGCGGTCGCCTTGCGCGTGAAGACGTCCGCCATCTCTTCGTCCTTCCACAGCGCCGCCTTGCCGCCGGTCATGTAGCCGATGCGGCTGATCCCGTTGACGATCGTCTGGTCGTGACCGTGGCTCGGGTGCGTCCTCAGGAGACTCGCGTTATCTCGACCGGTTGGCCAGTCTCCTATCGGTTGACGATAGCTGACGCCGATCGGATCGGCCGGATCGAGGCCAACGACGCGGCCGTTTTCAACGTAAACGGTAGGAACCCGGTCGCCGGTGGCGGCCATGATGAAGGCGGAGTCGAAACCGATGTCCGCCGGACTCGGCCGAATCTCGCCGTTCCAGTCCGGGCCGCCTGCGGGACCGAGGCCGAGGTGCCATTTGCCGACGACGCCGGTCGCATAGCCAGCCCGCTGAAACAAGCTGGCCAGCGTCTTCCTGCCCGGCTCGACGATCAATGCCGCGTCACCGGGCAGAACG
>Ga0193696_1000183_pt1 | contig 25254 bp, 21 predicted proteins | sample L3m1metaG_FD_145074 | JGI IMG/M metagenome (GOLD analysis project Ga0193696, IMG submission 145074) | Soil microbial communities from a riparian zone of the East river system, Colorado, United States - L3m1 | ecosystem: Environmental > Terrestrial > Soil > Riparian zone | place: USA: East River... | reverse complement strand
TCTGAAGCGCAAAGCCCATCCCAATACCGCCGATGAGCAGCAGATGCGGAATCGCGAGAATGATGCGAAACGCGACGGTCAGCCGGTTGCGATTGGTGTGCGCAGGCTGGACGTCGATCGCGACCGGATACGGCACGCGCCGATCATAAGCCGAGCGGCCAGGCCTGCCACGAAAACACGAAATCACGAAACCCTCTGGTTTTTTCGTGTCTTCGTGCTTTCGTGGCGATCCCGGCGGTACCGATTCGCCAGGGACAGGCCGGTAGCTGTGCCAGAATGCGCGCCATGCGTATCGCCCTGTCGCTCGCGGCGCTCGGCTCGCTGCTGGCCTTCGGTCAGCCGGCCCCGGCGTCCATCGAACGCGGCACCCTGCGGCTTCACTACGTCCAGAAGCCGATCGGCTACGAACGCTACGAGGTGACGCCGGACGGCGACTTGTCCAGCCAAAGCGCCAACGGCGCGAAGGGGGAGGCCGTCAAGCTGACGGCCGATTTCGACTTCACCGATCGCGGCGGACGCGTTCAGCTGGCCGCCACGCTGCGCGCCAGGGCCGACTTCACGCCGATCTCGTTCCAGGCCAAGGGCAAGAGCTATCGGTTCGTGAACGTCGACTCCGACGTACGCGTCGAGGGCAGCGACGCGGTGGTCCGCGCCGACGGCGCCGTGGAGAGCCGCGTGACGCTGCCGGCGCAGTTCTTCACGGTGGACGGCTACGCGCCGTTCTCGGCGCAGATGCTGCTGCTTCGCTACTGGAAGCTGCACGGTCAGCCTCGGGTGCTGCGGACCGTTCCCGGGCAGCCGACCAACGACGTCTTCATCGAAGCGCGCGGGCGCGAGGCGATTCGCATCGGCGAGAAGGTGACCACGCTCGAGCGCTTCGCCATCGACGGCGTCGTCTGGGGCCGGGAAACGCTGTGGCTCGACGAACGCGGATCGCTGGCGGCGGCCATCACGCGCGCCGGCGGCCTCAGCTTCGAGGCGGTGCGTGAGGACCTCGAGCCGGCGCTCGTGCAGTTCGTCCAGCGGGCGACGCGCGATCGGATTAGCGATCTCGAATCGATCACGCGGGGCAACGCACCGCTCAAGAGCGGGAGCTATGCGATGGTGGGCGCGACGATCGTCGACGGCACGAATCGTCCTCCCGTGCCCGACGGCGTCGTACTCGTCCGCGACGGCCGAATCGCCGACGCCGGCTCGCGCGCCGCCGTGCCCGTTCCCGATGGGGTGCCGACGGTCGACGTCTCTGGCAAGACGCTCGTGCCGGGACTGTGGGACATGCACACCCACGTCACGCAGATCGAGTGGGCGCCGGTCTATCTCGCTTCAGGGGTGACCACCGTCCGCGACATGGGGAACGAGTTCGAGTTCATCACCATGCTGCGCGATGCCATCGCGTCGAAGCGCGCCCTCGGTCCTCGTCTGCTGCTCGCCGGGCTCGTCGACGGGCCAGGGCCGAACGCGTTCGGCGTTAACTATGCCGCGACGCCCGACGAAGCGAAGCAGGCGGTCGGCAGGTACCACGACGCCGGATTTCAGCAGATCAAGATCTACAGCCTGATCACGCCGCCGCTGGTCGAGGCGATCTGCGCCGAGGCGCACCGGCTCGGCATGACCGTCACCGGGCACGTGCCCAACGGGATGACCATCGATCAGGCCGCCACGGCCGGCATGGATCAGATCGCACATCTCGCGATTCGCGGCGAGGCCGGGTCGGACGAGGTGAACAGGATCATCGGCGTGCTGCGCGATCGAAAGACCGTGATCGATCCGACGCAGTCGTGGAACGAGCTGCTCGGTCACGCCGCCGGGACGCCGATCGCGGCGTTCCAGCCAGGCGTCGCGAAGATTCCACCGCCGCTCAACCGGCTGTTCTCGAATGCCGGTGCCGCCGGCATCGACGCCGCCGCGGCCCGCGCCCGCCTCGAGCGCGGCCTGCGCATCGTCAAAGCGCTTCACGATGCCGGCGTGCCGGTCGTGGCCGGTACCGACGAAGGGATTCCCGGGCACAGCGTTCATCGCGAGATCGAGCTGTACGTCGAGGCCGGACTCACGCCGCTGCAAGCGTTGCAGGCGGCGACCATCGTGCCGGCGCGCGCCATGAAGCTGGACGGCGAGCTCGGCACGATTGAAAAAGGCAAGCGCGCCGACATGGTCGTGCTGAACGCGAACCCGCTGGAGCGGATCCAGAATATCCGGTCGGCGCGATGGACGATCGTCGACGGCCGGGTCTACGACACGCAGGCGCTGTGGCGCAGCGTCAGGTTTCAGCCGTAGGATTACGTTTAACCGCGGAATCCGCAGAGCACGCGGAGAATTCATTTATGACGAAGAAAAAGCCCTCACGGAAAAGCGCTCGACGGGCGATGCCGCGCCGAAAGACGATCACGAAACGAACAAAGGTGACCGATCCATTGCTGGCCCGGGTGAAGGGCGCCGAGCGGCGGAACATCGGACACGTGCAGCTCGACGTCGGGCGCGCCGGCGCCGCGCGCGTCAAGCGGATGATTTACCCGGTGGGATTCCGCTGGTCGAAGGACATGAAGCCGGCGGTCGGCACCGACCTGTGCATGCACGCCCACGTCGGCTTCCTGGCGCGCGGCGAAATCCACATCGAGTATGCAGACGGCTGTGTCGTCGAGCACAAGGCGCCGCAGATCGTCGCGATCGATCCGGGCCACGACGGGTGGGTGGTTGGCAAGGAGCCGGTCGTGCTGATCGAATTCGACTTCGAGGGAGATACGGTCAGCCGGCTGGGCATGCCCACCGAGCATCGGCACGACTGACCACGGTCCAGCTAAAGCCGGACCAATTGAAGATCAGTCGACCGCCTGCAGCTGACGGCCGCGCGTTTCGGGACCCATCCACACCGTCGCAATCACCAGGACGCCGGCGATCGCGATGCAGGACGCCATTGCGGTCGACAGCGGGATGCCGCGATCCTGCATCGCGCCGATGATGGTCGGGGTGAACGACCCGACCGCTGCGCCGAAATGATAGGCGAAGCCCGCGCCGACCGCGCGCACCGCCGTCGGGAACCGCTCGTTCAAGTAGATCGGCACGATGCCCCACGAACCGGCGGCGAAAAAGCCGACCAGAAATGCGCCGGCCCACATCAACCAGACGTTGTCGGTCAGCACGTAGAGCGGGACGGCGGCAATGCCGATCGCCATCATCAGCGTCGCGGCGCCGCGCCGGCCAAGGCGTGTCTCGGCGAGCCGTCCGGTCGGAATCGCACCCGACACGCCGCCGACGTTCAGCAGCACTGAGAACACAAACGGCTGGAGTCCCTTCGAGATGACGAACGTCGCGTACCAGAACGTGATCGAGTAGTACGAAAAGATGAACATCGTCATCATTAACGACGTCTGCAGCGTCACCGGCAGCAGGTTGGGCTTGAAGAGCCGCGTGAACGAGATGGGTTCCTTTTCGTTCCGCTCGCGAAGGTGCCGTTGCCGTTCGAGCCAGACCGGGCTCTCCTTGACGCCGCGGATGATGAAAATCACCAGCAATGCCGGAAGCGCGCCGAGCCATAGCATGACGCGCCAGCCGAAGTCGGGTTGCTGGTTGACGAGCGGATACACGAATTGATACGCGAGCGCCGAGAGGATGAAGCCGGTGGAGTAGCCCGCCTGCAGCATCCCCGATGCGATGCCTCGAAGGTGAGTCGGCCAGTGTTCGAGCGTCAGCGGCATGCCCGCGGCCCAGACGCCACCCATCCCGATGCCGAAGAGCGCGCGCAGCGTGAACAGCATCAGGTACGACGTGGAGAAGCCGCTGAGACATGCGAACGCCGAGTACCAGAGGATCGAAAACACCAGCGGACCCTTGCGCCCCCAGCGGTCGGCCGCCGAGCCCGCCGCCGCGCCGCCGAGTAGCCGGAACATGAGCGTGACCGTAGCGAGCGCGCCCGCCAGCGCCTTGCTGATCGTGAAGCTGTGCTGGATGTCCACGATCAGGAACGAGATGATGGTGAAGTCGAACCCGTCGAGCGTCCAGCCGAGGAACGACGCGAAAAAAGCCCTCCACTGTGTCGCATTGACCTGGCGATACCAGGGTCTGCCGTCAACCGGCGGGATCGGAGTCGCAAGCGCCTGTGGAACGGCGTGGCTCATCGCACGCTTCTCGAAGCTGTGCCTTCAGGCGCGAGATAGCGGGCGAGCCAGCCGAGGAATTCCCTGTACCAAGCCGCGCTGTTCTGCGGCTTGCTGATCCAATGCCCCTCATCGGGGAACAGAACCAGGCGCGATGGAACCCCCTGACGCTGCAGCGCGGTGAAGAACTCGAGGCTCTGTGTGTAAGGCACTCGATAGTCCTGCTCGCCCGCGATCACGAGCGTCGGTGTCTTGAACTTGGCGAACTCGCCCGCGTACATGTGCGGTGAGAACTTCTGGTAACCAGCCGGGTTCGTCCACGGTGTTCCGCTGAACTCGTGCTCAGGGAACCAGAGCTCCTCGGTCGCGCCGTACATGCTCGTCAGGTCGTAAACGCCGGCGTGCGAGATCAGCGCCCGGAAGCGTCCCCGTGACTGTGACGCGAGCCAGTCGATCATGTAGCCGCCGTACGATCCGCCCGCCGCCGCCACGCGCGTCTTGTCAGTGAACGGGTACTTCACCAGCACGTGCTCGAGGCCCGACATGAGATCGTCGGTCGCCTTGCCGCCCCAGTCGCCGGAGATCTCTTCGGTGAACTTCTGACCGAAACCCGTCGATCCGCGGGGGTTGATCATCACGCTCACGTACCCGGGCGCGGCGAACATCTGCGCGTTCCAGCGATAGCTCCAGGTATCGCCCCACACGCCCTGCGGCCCGCCGTGAATCAACAGCAGCAGTGGATACTTTCTGGCCGCGTCGAACGCCGGTGGGCGAATCAGATAGCCCTGGACTTCCGCGTTACCGGCGCCGTGAAACGTGAAGCTTTCCGGCTTCGCAAGGTCGAGCTCCGCGAGCAGCTTCTGATTCTGATGCGTCAGCGCCCGCGCCGGTCCGCTCGACGGAACCGTGAACAACTCCGAGGGCGCCGCCAGACTGCTCCGCGACACGACCAGCGTGTCGCCCCCGCCGAGGCTGAACTCGCCGTCGAATGCACCGGCCGTGAGCGCGCGCGGCTGTCCGCCCGTCACGGGAATCGTGAACACGGGCATCGCGCCGCGATCCTCGGCGTTGAAATAAATCGTCCTGCTGTCGGCCGACCACACCGGATTCTCGACGCTGCGGTCCCACGCGTCGGTGAGGCTCGTCGACCGGCCCGACGCGCGGTCCAGCACCATCAGCCGCCATTTGTCCGCCTCGTAGCCGTTGCGCGGCTGCGAGCGGTAGGCGAGCGACCGGCCATCCGGTGAGTACGCCGGCGCGCCATCGAACCCAGGGTTCGTCGTGAGCTTCCTGGCCGCGCCACCGGCGGCCGGCACTTCGAAGACATCGGCGTTCGTGCTCGTCGCTTCCACGGCATCGGTGATCGCGATGAACGCGATCGCGCGGCTGTCGGGCGAGAACGCGATGGGGTGCGGACCCTCACGCTCGCGCGGCGGCACGTCGTAGTCGGCGCCGGGCAGCAGGTCGCGCGGCGCGCCGCCATTCAGCTCGACGACGAAAGGATGGCTGCGCTTGCCTTCGCTCCATGTCGACCAGTGGCGATAGAGCAGCCGATCGTAGATTCGTGCCTTCGATTTGTTCTCTTCGCGTTCCTTGTCTCTGGCCGCGTTGCAGGCTTCGTCCTTGCAATCCGGATAGACCTCGGACGTGAAGGCGATCGAGCGGCCATCCGGTGCCCACACGATGTTCGCCACCCCGCCCGACAGCGCCGACACGGCCTTTGCGCCGGACCCGTCGGCGTTCATCACGAACAGCTGTTCGTTGCCCGCGCGGCTGGAGATGAAAGCCACGCGGCTGCCATCCGGCGACCAGCGCCCGTCGCTATCGCGCCCACTACTCGTCAGCGCCTTCGCGTCTCCGGTCGCCACCGTGACGAGCCAGATGTCCCTCGCGGTGCGGTTGCCCGGCACGTCGGGTATGCCGACGGTGTACAGGACGCGCGCACCATCGGGCGACACTTGCGGATCGCTCACTCTCTGCAGCGACAGCAGATCGGTCACCGTGATCGGCCGTCCGGCGGCCGTCGCGGTCGAGCACAAGCACAACGTGACGGCCACAACGATCGACGCGGAAACCGCAGAACGCGCGAAAAAACTCTTGCCCATGAGCGATGATACCTTCAGATCCCGATGAAAACCCGGCGCCGGTGCATCCACGTGACGACGACGCCCCAGAGCGCGACGTACGCGATCGCATAGCCGAGCGCCGCTGCTTCGCTGCCGCAGCACGGCCGCAGCCACGACAGGAACGCGTTTCTGTAGAGCCACGCCTTCAGCGAGCTCGCGCCGGCGACGCTCCACCGCGCGAGCACGGCATCGAGCCCGACCGAAAGGAAGTACGCGGCCAGTGGGTTTCGACCGAATGCCACGAACGGCAGTGACCAGCCGCGCCATCTCTTGACGTCGATCGTCCAGTAGCAGATGGCCAGGACCTGCGCGGCGACGCCCGCGCTGAACACGGCGTACGAACTGGTCCACAGATTCTTGTTGATGGGCAGCGCGCGACTCCACAACAGCGCCACGGCCGTGGCCGCGGCCCCGGCCGCCCACAACCACCACGCGCGATGTGCGGCGCCGCGCTCCTTCAGCCAATCGCCCGCGAAGACGCCGCAGAGCGCGGTCGCGATTGCCGGCACGGTACTCAGCAGTCCTTCAGGATCCCACAGCGGATAGAGCATGTGCCGGCCGAAGACGCGGCGATCGATGACCGCGCCGAGATTCGCCTCGGCGCTGAGCGGCGCCGCGGCGAGCACCAGCCAGTAACCACCAAGTGCCGCTGTGGCGACCATGATTTGCGCTCGCGTCGACAGCCGTTCCGTGATCCAGGAGACCGCCAGGTAGACGAGCGCGATCCGCTGCAGGACGCCGGGAATCCGGAATGTCGCCAGGTGGAGTGGCGGCGGCGTCTGGATGGCGTTGAGCAGCAGGCCGAGGGCGAAGAGGACCAACGCCCGCCGGAGGACGTGGCGCCGTACAGCGCGCGGCGTGCCGCGCCGGCGCCCGAGCGCGAACGGAACCGCCGCTCCCATCGCGAAGAGCAGAAACGGAAACACGAGATCGGCGAGGGTCCAGCCATTCCATGGCGCGTGCTCGAGCCACGGATACACGAAGTCCCAGCTGCCGGGGGTGCTGACGAGGATCATCGCCGCGATGGTGATGCCGCGAAACACATCGAGCGCATCGAGCCGCTCGGTACCGCCGGTCATCCGCTCAATCGCTGTGGATTTACTTGTCGCAGCATGGACTGCTTTTGGTCGGCAGCACGACGCGCGCCGGCGCGGGTCGCGAGAACACCTCGTTCGAGCGCGCGAACGATTCGAGGAACGAGCGCATCGTGTGCATCTGTGTCCTGTAGCGCCGGAGCGCCGCGCGCTTCGCCCGCACCTCTTCAGGTGTCAGCGTGACACGGATCCATCCCGATGCGCCGCCGCGCAGACCAGGCGGCGGCGGCAGCGCCGCCGTCTCGTCATTGAACGGCCAGCTGTCGTAGTGAACGATGTAGTTCACGACGTCGGGCGCCAGCCCGGGATGAACGCGTGCGACGTCTCCCAGCGCGTCCGCCAGGAAGTACCAGGCGGCGCAGTGGTCGGGGTGCTGATCCTCCTTGCGGGGGACCAGGATGAGGGTCGGACCGAATTCCGCGATGAATTGGGCCAGTTCCTGCGTGAGATCCTCGCCGCGGTATTCAGAGTTCGGAACGATGGTGTCGGACTCCGGCGGCCGGTCGCGACGGGTGTAGGGGGACCGGTATGCCCTCCGCCGCTCGGACCAATAGGTGTGCGTGAGCCTGCACAGGCCGCCGTCCGGAAAGCGCAGAAACGTGGCGTCGTGCTCGTCCAACCCGAGCGTCTTGAGGGCGTCGTGCGCTTCGCCCTGCCGGCGCCGGCCGTAGTCCCGGAAGTCGCCCGACGACGGTTTCTTGCCGTGTTCTTCCAGCCGCACGCCGTCAGGGTACCCGTCGCCGTCGGTGAGGTAGACGACGCGGACCTGGCCGCCAAGATCGTGGACCCGGCGCATCAACCCGCCGGCAGCGAGGATTTCGTCGTCCGGGTGGGGAGCGATGACGAGCAGACGGGTGTCCGCGTTGACGGTCAGTGTCCGCGGCACGGGAACCGCGGCCAGCGCAGCCAGCAGGGGAAGCAGCAGCGAGCCGCCCATGGCCGGATGAGCCAGCAAGGCTCGTACCGATCGCGAGATGTAGGTCCCACAGAAGCCGGACCCCTTCAACGCTCCTGGCGGCCATCCCGTCTAAGCCGCCATGGATCACCTGCTGCAGGACGTCCGCTACGCGTGGCGCTCGATGCGCCGTCAACCCGCGTTTGTCGCGCTCGCCGCCGGCACGCTCGCGCTCGGCATTGGCGCCAACGCGGCCATCTTCAGCGTTGTCAATGCCGTGCTGCTGCGGCCGCTCCGCTACCAGCAGCCGGAACGGATCGTGGCCATCAACAACCTGTGGCGAAAAGCAACGGTGTCCAGCTCGATTTCCGCGCCAGATTTTCACGAGTGGCACGACACCGCTTCGTCGTTCGCGGCCATGGCGTATTACGCCGGCGGCGAAACCAGCGTCTCGGTATCGGGTGCGGCCGACTACGGGACCGTCATCCGCGTGACGCCGGGGTTTTTCAATGTGTTCGGCGTGGGGCCGTCGATGGGCCGGGTGTTCGAATCAGCGGACGAAACGCCCGGCAGCCCGTTCACGGCCGTCGTCAGCCACGACTTCTGGATGCGGCGCTTCGGCGGCCGTCCGGACGCGATCGGGTCAACCGCAAGTTTCGGCGAGCGCACGTTCACCATCGTCGGCGTCATGCCGCCAGGGTTTCGATTCCCGACACGCACGGACCTTTGGTATCCGGCGTGGGTCCAGCCTGAGACGACATCGCGGGGCGCTCACAACTATCGCGTTGTCGCCCGACTCAAGGACGACGTCGCGCTGACGCAGGCGCAGGCGGAGATGAACGCGCTGGCGGCCCGTCTCGAACAGGCCTATCCGGTCACCAACGGCGAGAAAGGCGTCGTCATCGTACCGCTGCAGGAGCAGCTGGTCGGCGACACCAGGCCGACGCTGAACCTCCTCGCGGGTGCTGTCGGTCTGGTGCTCCTCATCGCCTGCGCCAACGTCGCCAATCTGCTTCTGGCGCGGGCGACCGCGCGCCGGTCCGAACTGGGCGTCCGCGCGGCGCTTGGCGCCAGCCGCGGACGCCTCGTCGCGCAACTGGTGACGGAAAGCGCGATGCTCGCGCTGACGGCCGGCGCGCTCGGCCTGGTGCTGGCGCGATGGAGCATGGCCGCGGTGGTGGCCGCTGCGCCCGCCGGATTGCCGCGCCTGGGCGAAGTGGGCATCGACGGACGCGTTCTCCTCTTTGCGCTCGCGGTGTCGATCGCGTCGAGCCTCGTGTTCGGCGTGATGCCGGCGCTTCAAGCCTCGCGCGTGGATCTGAACCAATCGCTTCGCCAGGGCGGGCGCGGTGGCGCGCTCGGCGGCGGTGGCGCGCGTTTGCGCAGCGCGCTCGTGGTCGCTGAAATTGCGCTGGCGGTGGCGCTGGTCGTCGGCGCCTCGCTGCTGATCCGCAGCTTCATCGCGCTCGGCCACGTTTCGCTGGGATTCAGCGCCGACCACCTGCTGGTCCTTGAAACGAGCGTGCCCACCCGGATCGACTTGCGCAATATCGCCGGGGCCCAGCGTGCGACCGCGTTCTACGCCGACGTGCTGACGCGCATGGCGTCGGTGCCCGGCGTAACCTCGGTGGCGGGCATTCGCGGGTTGCCCGCGGCGCGGAGCCGCTTCGGTCACGAGTCGAACGGCGGCTACTGGCTCGAGGGTGGACAGGATCCGAGCGTGGCTGGCGTGCGGCTGCCACAGGCCGCTTTCACGGTGATTACGCCCGATTACTTCAAGACCATGCAGATCCCGTTGCGCCGCGGACGTGATTTCTCGGTGCGCGATCGGTACGACGCGCCGTTCGTCGTCATCGTCAACGAGGCGCTCGCCCGTCAGGCGTTCGGTGACGCGGATCCGATCGGCCGGAACCTCGCCTGCGGAATGGACTCGCCGAAGTTCATGACGATTGTCGGCGTCGCGGGCGACGTCCGCTCGTCCGACCCGTCGAAGCAGCCCGGGCCGGAAATCTATCTGCCGTTCGAACAGCACCCGGTGACCGCGACATCGCTGGCGCTCGTCGCGCGCACCGCGACGGAGCCGATGACCGTCGCGAACACGTTCCGGGAGATCATCCGGAGCGTGAATGGCGACGTGCCGGTGCGGACGAGCACGATGAACGACGCGCTGTCGATCTCGGTCGCGACGCCGCGATTCCGCACGTTGTTGATCGGGGTCTTCGCGTTCTTCGCGCTGGCGCTCGCGATCGCGGGCGTTTACGGCGTGATGGCCTACGCGGTCAGCCGGCGCACGTCGGAGATTGGTGTCCGCATGGCGATGGGGGCGGCCTCCACCGACATTCTCAGGCTGGTGATGGCGCAGGGCCTGCGGCTGGCGCTGACCGGCATCGCCATCGGCTGTGCCCTCGCGTTTGCGCTCGCGCAACTGCTGCGCGGCATGCTGTTCGCCGTCGCTCCGGCCGATCCGGTGGTCTTCGTCGCCGTGCCGCTCGCGCTCCTCGCGACGGTTGCGGCTGCCACCGCCGTACCCGCGCTACGCGCCGCGCGCGTCGATCCGATGCAGGCTCTGAGAGCGGAATAAAGGGGTTCGGTGGGTTCGAACCCACCGAACCTCCGAACCTACTGTCGAGTGAGCGTAATGGTGGACGTGTCGAAGGGCGGCGTGCAGTTGCTCGACGACACGCCCATCGGACCGCTGAGCGATGGCGGCGAGGCGACGATCACGGTCATCGTGCCGGTAAGCTGACCGGCGCAGGTCGGACGCGTCGGCACGCCGCCGTTGCCGACCGAAATCGTGTACGGCAGCGTCATGCCCGAGAGCGTGCCGTTGAGAAACCCGTTCAACAGGACGATGCCGTTCGGTAGCAGGATGGTGACGGGCCCGCTGACCACTCCATTCAGTTGCGCCAGGTTCCAGGACATGCGCGCTTCGGTGGTGTCGACGACGATCGGCCCGTTCCAGGTGCCGGTGAGGTTGAGGCCGCCGGCGTCGGGCGCCGTGGGCGTCTTGTCGGCACTGCATCCGATCGTCAACCCCAGCAGAACCAGGGCGAGACTCGCGGTTTTCCTCATGGGTCGCGTTGGTGCGAAATTCGTGCCTCCGGCCCGACTGCCATCAGTGAGCTGTGCTATCGTTTCGTCTCTGAGGAGGTGTGATGCAGAAAGCATTATGGCTGATGCCGCTCGCGCTCGCTGCGGGCGTGCTGTCGGCCACTCCGGTTGCCGCCCAGACCCCAGCCGTGGAGCTGAAGGTCGGCGATCAGGCCCCGGATTTTACGCTGCCGGCCACCGATGGCAAGACCTACACCCTGAGTAAGGATCTGAAGGGGCACTGGGTCGTGCTGGCGTGGTTCCCGAAAGCCTTCACCGCTGGTTGAACCGCCGAATGCAACTCGCTCCGTGAGAGCGGGGGACTGATTCGGAAGTTCGATACCGCCTACTTCATGATCAGCGTCGACACGCTGGAAGAGAACAAGGGGTTCGCCGAGAAAGAGCACGCGGACTTCCCGATGCTCGCCAATCCCGACAAAAAGGTCGCATTTGCCTACGGCGTCATCAACCCCGAGGCGCCACCGGACCGGCAGTTCGCGCGCCGCTACACCTTCTATATCGATCCAACCGGAAAGATCGCCGACATCGACAAGGCCGTCAAGCCCGCGACGTCCGGTCAGGACATCGTCACACACCTCGAAGCGCTGAAGGTGCCGGCGCGGAAGTAACAAGCACCTGGATTGGGTAATTGGATGATTGGGTAATTGGGTAATCGCCACTTACCCAATCCAATTACCCGATTACTCAATCACCCGATTACTCGATCCCCGCAGGTATTGCCCGCGATCTCGTCGCGTTTGTGCTTGAACGCATCCACCCAGGCGGAGACCGGCGCGGCGCCGGCTCCGCCGGGCAGGGAGCGATTGCCGAACCGCGCCACCTCGAACAGCTCCTGCAACTGACGGCCGGTCAGCTGGCCGAGCAGGTCCGCGAGAAGCTTTCTGCCACCCTCGGAGATGATCGGGTCCGCCAGCGTGCCGGTCTGGGATGGCGAAAGGTTCGCGACGCAGTGCTTCGCGTCGCGCCAGATCGGCGTGCCCGCCCACTGCTCGAGATTCGCGCTGCCCAGCGCGTCGCGATTGAAACTATTGGCCCGGCCGAATGTCATGCCGACGTCGTGGATCATCATGAACGGCCTCACGCACCCGGCACCGGCACCTTCAAGCGTTTCATCGAGACAGAGCAGTTTCTGTTGTTCCTGTTTGTTGTCCGTGTGCTGGAGGAACACGGCGAGGAGCTTGAGCGCGTCGCGCTGAGCGGCCATCGCGCCGCCGGCGCCCTCGTCCACTCGATCGAGCTCCGGCCACGTCCACCCCGGATCCATGCCCGGCCCGACGAGCTCGTGCCCGGGCATCTTCCGCTCGATCGCGGCGAGATCGAACACGATCTGTCCTGGCGCCGCGTCGCCTTCGGCCGCAAACTCCGCGGGACAGCCTCGGCACACGACGCGTACCGGATACAGAGGGTCGGCCCCAAAACCCAACGCCCACAACAGTCGTGTCGCCGCGACGCCGGCGTAGATCTCGCCGTTCGCGCGTCCAAACCGGACTTTCACCTTGTCGTTCGGCGCAATCGCGCAGGCGAACTTCGGCGAGTTGCCGCCGAGCCGCTCCTTCACGTAGTCGCAGGTGACGGTTTCACCGGGCGGGAACGCGCCTTTGGCGTCTGGACCGCTCTTGATGTCCTTCGACGACACGTCGGTTGCCTTCCACACCTGCGCGCGCTTGATCAGCTCAGCGCGCTCTGAAGTCTTCAGGCGCCTGCTCGACGGATTGTCCACGCCGGCGGGGACACATGCCGTCGAGAGCAAGGGAACGGCAACGATTGCTGAGAGGACGGCGTAACGCACCGAGGGCAAAAACGTGCAAGAGATTGTCCACGGGCAGCTGAGCGGCGGGAACGAGGCCTGTGTCAGCCCGCACACGGTCGCGGGCCAGCTGACACGGATTTCCAGGCCGACATTCCTGTAAGTATCGATAAATACAAGCTTAACGGCTGGCTCCGCTGTTGCCCTTCTCGTCCGTGAGACGGAGGACGAGATGAGGACGAACCGATTCAGCCGGCTGCTCACTACATTGGCGACGACTGCCGTGCTGACCGTTGCACGGCCGGTGATCGCTGCCGAAGGCGCACGCTCCGGGGAGACGGCGGCGGCGCGCCGCGTCGTCGTGAGTATCCCGGACCGCAAGCTGGCGCTTCTCGAGAACGATCAGGTCGTCGGCATCTATCCCGTCGCCGTCGGCGCGTCGGTCTCGCCCAGCCCGGTCGGCACGTTCACGATCGTCAACCGCGTTTCGAATCCGACGTACTACAAGCCTGGAAAGATCGTCGGCCCCGGCCGCGCGAATCCGATCGGCACCCGCTGGATTGGGCTCAGCGCGAAGGGCTACGGCATCCACGGCACCGACGCACCCGCGTCCATCGGCTTTGCCAAATCGCACGGCTGCATCCGGCTGCGCAATCAGGACGTCGAACAGCTCTTCGCCCGCGTCCGCAGCGGCGACGTCGTCGAGCTCCATGCCGAGCGCACGGCGGAGATCGCGCAGCTGTTCGCCGATCTCCGTTGATCGCCTTGCCTCGATAGGCACTCGTGATGCCACTAGTCAACCATAGTGAGGCGCAGCGCGACGGAGCGGCTGGCGGGGAGGTGCTATCATTCGCGGCAGTGGGCTGCCACGGCCGCGAATGGTGGACGCCCGCCTTCGCCCTTAGGGGCTTCGGCGTGGCAGGACGCTTCGCGTCGAGCGCGCTCATGTTCCTGCTGGCTGCAGCGACGGCTCGAGCCCAACCCGCTACTCAGGATCTCGCATCAGAATTCGCCGGCCGCGTCGCGGCAGCGATGGCTCCAGGTGCGACGGTACATCTGGTCTGCACCGGCGATGACGGCCGGACTCAGCTCGATCTGGGTCGATCGCTCGCCGCCCGCGGCATCCGCCTCGCCGAGTTGCGGGACGGGGCGACGACGGTCCGCTGCAGCTGTCTGGAAAATCTCAGGGAGTATGCCTGCATCGCGGACATCGGCGACGGCGCCGCGCGGCGTGTCGTAGCCGCGACGCGCGCGAAGAACAGCGGCGGCCGTTCCCTGCCGAGTCCGATCGTCGCGCTTCAACTGCGGCCGCTCCACGCGCAGCGCGATCCCATCCTCGACGTGACGATGGCAGGTTCGGCCCTGCTCGTGCTGACCCCCACGACGGTGACGCGGATCCCGCTGCCGGAACAAGCGGCGGTTGCGCCGCAGTCAGCGGCGATCGCCACGGGGCGCGTATGGCCGCGGGACCTGCGGGGGCATCTGCGGGCCGACGGCGACGCGTTTGAGGTGTTCCTTCCCGGTGTCACCTGCCGCGGCTCGTCGATGCCGTTCGCGCTGGCGTGCGCCGACGAAGGGGAGTCGTGGCCGATCGGCATCGAGAACGCCGGCATGGCGGCGAGCCGGAACACCTTTGCGACGCCCGAAGGCTTCTCGTTTTACGAGGTGGCGCCGCTCGACGGCGGACAATGGCTCGTGGTCGACCAGCAGGGGACGCTGACGTTCCTGGACGCGCAACGCCGGGTGGTTACCCGAGGCGATGCCACCGATCATGTCGCGGCGCTGCGGAGCGCCTGCACGCCAGGCTCCTATGTCGTCACCGCGCGACGCTCTTCGGACCTTGAAAGCGCCGACGTGCTGCGCCTGGCCCGGGTCGTGGGCAGCTCACTGGTACCGGAAGCGTCGACGATCGCCTTGCCTGGCGTCCTGACCGCGTTGTGGTCCGCGCGGAATCCGTCGCGTGCGCAGGACGATCGCGAGGCGGTCGCCGTGGTTCACGATATTCAGACCGGACGTTATGAAGCGTTTCATCTCAGTCTGTCTTGCGCTCGCTAGCGTCGGCCTGGCGAATCGCATCGTCCAGGGAGCGCGTCCTCGCTATGGCGGCACTCTCCGTGTCGAGGTCGAGGCGACGATCAGGTCGCTCGATCCCGTCGCAGCGACCAGTGACACCGCGGAGGCTGCGGCGCGCGCGCGCGCGATGGGACTCGTCTTCGAGCCGCTGGTCACGATTGACGAGCACGGGCTGCAACCGATGCTGGCGACGTCGTGGGAAAGCGATCCCCGGGGCGCCCGCTGGCAAATCCGCCTCAGATCGGGTGTACAGCTCCACGATGGGTCAACGCTCGAACCGTGGCATGTCGCGTCCGCGTTGCGTGTGAGTGAACCGGCCTGGATGATTGCGGTCGAGTCCGGCGCCATCGTCATCAGTCCGCGCGAACCACTGCCCGATCTCCCCTGGCTGCTGACCGACGTCCGTCACGCCATTGTCGTTCGTGGCTCCGGCGGTGCGCTTGCCGGCACGGGGCCGTTTCGAATCGAGTCGCGCGAGCCGGGGCGCCTGTCGCTCCGAGCCCACGATGCCTATTGGAATGGCCGGCCGTTTGTCGATGCGATTCGAATCGAAATGGGACGCTCGGCCGCGGCTCAACTCAGCGACCTCGAAGGCGGCCGCGCCGACGTCGTCGCCGCGAACGCGCTCGATGCCCGTCGCATCACCCAGCGCGGACTGCACGTCGCCGCGTCGCGTCCGCTCGACGCCATCGCCGTCGTGTTCGAGCCGCATCGTTCCACGGATACAGCGCTCGCGTGGCGTCGCACGCTGAGCGCGACGGTCAATCGTGCCTCGATGAGCACCGTGCTGCTACAGAGGCTGGCGGAGCCGGCCGATGCGCTCGTGCCGCAGTGGCTGTCCGGCTATGCACCGCTCTTCGCCTTCGATCGCGGGACGACGCTGTCGAGAGCGGCCATCGCCGCACTGCCGCTCGATCAGCGCGAGTTGACGCTTCGCGTGGATGCATCCGATCCGCTCGCGCACGCGATCGCCGATCGCATCGCGGTCGATGCCAGAGAGATGGGGTTCGTCCTCAAGGTGCAGGCACCGGCGGGACTGGCGCCTCGGCCGGACGCCAGGCTGCTGCGGGTCAGAGTTCCGAACACGTCTCCCGATCGCGCCCTCGCGGCGTTGATCGAACGGATCGCGAACCGTGACGGCGGCACGACGCAAGCCGCGCTTTCGCCGGCCGCTACACTGGACGCCGTCTACCAGGCGGAGAGTCAGCTGCTCGCGCGATCCGTCGTCGTGCCGATCGTGCATCTGCCGGAGATCTACGGCTTGAGCGACCGCGTGGGCACCTGGAACCGGCCCGCCGTCAGCGCGTCTGGCGCCTGGAACTTCGCCGATGTCTGGCTGAGGAGCGGTGCGCCGTGAGACTGCGAACGCGGCTGTTCCTGCTGGTCGGAGGCGTCGTCGCCGTTGCCGTGACGTTGGTCACGTGGAGCATCTCGACCAGTGCGCGCCGGTCGTTCGAGACGCTCGATCGCCAACGGACCGATGCGCTGGTCCTGCAGTTCCGGCGAGAGCTCGCGACCCAGCGGGAGGACGTCAAGCGGCGACTCGATCGCCTGGCGTCGACAGACCTTGTCCTTCGCACCGCGCACGAGATCGCACGGCGCGGTACTGACTACGCACCCTTCGTCAACGAGGCCGCGTCCCTGGCGGCTCTCCAGGGCCTCGACTTCCTGGACCTCGTCGCGGACGACGGGACGATCATTTCGTCGGCGCACTGGCCCGCGCGGTTCGGATATCGCCAGGCGTGGGCGACGAACCGGCGCGACGGCCCATCCGGCGACGCGTTCCTGCAGACGATCGATCTGCCTGGTGAGACGGCGCTCGGTCTCGTCGCGGTCCGCGGTGTGCCGTCGAGCGCGCGAACGATCTACATCGCTGGCGGCCGGCGGCTGGACCAGGAATTCCTCAAGTCGCTCCAGCTGCCGCCCGGCATACGCGCCTTGTTGTATCGGAATGTCCAGGCTGAGGGCTCGCGCCAGCCGCTGATCGATGCGTCCGGACAGCGGCTCCAGGCGGCGGAGCTTCAGCCGCTGATCGCGCGTGTGAAACAGACAGGGCAGGAACACGCCGAGACGGTCCAGTGGCCCGATGGTCCAGAGACGGTGCATGCGATTCCGTTGACGGGTGCCGGCGGCGGAGTTCTTGGCGTGTTGCTCGTCGCCAGCTCCGGCCGCGAGCTTGCTGCATTGATGTCCCGGATCCGCTGGAGCGGTATCGGTCTGGGTCTCCTCGGCGTCGTCATTGGATCGGCGCTCAGCTACGTCGTCTCCGCCAGGGTGACGCGACCGGTGGAACAGATCGCCGATGCCGCTCGGCAGGTTGCCGCCGGCGACTGGAGCGTCCGGGTGGGCGTCGTGCACGCCTCGGGGGAGATTGGCGAGCTGGCGCAGGCGTTCGACGGCATGGCCGGTCAACTGGTCGAACAGCGCGAACGGCTGGTCCAGGCCGAACGCGTCGCCGCGTGGCGGGAGCTGGCGCGGCGTCTCGCGCACGAGCTGAAGAATCCGCTCTTCCCGCTGCGTCTGACGGTCGACAACCTCCGGCGGGCTCGCACGCTGCCGCCGAAGGAGTTCGAGGAGGTCCTCGAGGAGAGTCTGGCCACGCTGACGACCGGCTTTGCCAATCTGAACACCGTGGTTGGCGGCTTCAGCGAGTTTGCGAAGATGCCGGCGCCGGCATTTGCCATGGTGGCTCCCAATGAAGTCGTCGAGCGCGTCGTCGCGCTGTTCCGCGCCCAGATGCAGGCGCCGGGGCGTCCGCCGATTGCGGTGACGCTCGAGCTCGACTCGTCGCGCGAGCCGATTCGTGCGGATGGCGAACAGCTGGGACGCGTCGTCCAGAACCTGCTCTTGAACGCCATCGACGCGATGCCGCAAGGCGGACAGCTGCGGGTGCGAACCGAACGCAAGCGCGCCTCGTTCCGCCTGGACGTCATGGACACGGGCGAGGGCCTGACCGAAGAGGAGCGTCAGCGTCTGTTCACGCCGTACTACACGACGAAACAGCATGGCACCGGCCTGGGTCTGGCAATCGTACAGTCGGTCGTCACCGACCATTTCGGGAAGGTCTGGGTCGAGAGCGTGCGGGGCGAGGGGACAACTTTCCATATCGAGCTGCCAACGGGCGGGCAGCCGAACGGGGCCAACGCATGATCCGTGTGCTGATCGTCGACGACGACGCGTCGACGCTGGCGTCCATCTCGCGCACCTTCCGGCTGGCCGGCCACGAGCCGGTTGTTTGCGACAACGCCGCCCGGGCGATCGCGCTGCTGCAGCAGGAGCGGTTCGACATCGTCTTTTCTGACGTGGTGATGCCTGGCAAGGACGGTCTGTCGATGCTCGCCGATCTGCGGGAGCTTGGCGTGATGACGCCGATCATCATGGTTTCCGGGCAAGCGACCGTCGACATGGCCGTCCGCGCGACACGCCTGGGCGCCCTCGACTTTCTCGAGAAGCCAATCTCCGCGGAGAAGCTCCTGCTGACGGTCGAGAATGCACTGAAGCTGGTGCGGCTCGAAGAGGAAAACCGCCAGCTTCGGCGCCGTGTCGGCCGTCACGACGTGATCTGGGCCAGCGACGCGATGCAGCGGGTCATGGCGCAGGTCGATCGCGTGGCCCCGACCGAATCGCGCGTCTGCATTCTCGGCGAGACCGGCACCGGCAAGGAGCTGGTGGCGCGGGCGGTGCACGAGCGCAGCGCGCGACGCGAGCGGCCGTTCGTGACGGTCAACTGCGCCGCCGTGCCGACGGAATTGATCGAGTCCGAGCTGTTCGGTCATGAGAAAGGCGCGTTTACCGGCGCGGCGGCCCGTCATCTGGGGAAGTTCGAACAGGCCCACGGCGGAACGCTGTTCCTCGACGAAGTGGGGGACATGCCGGCGGCGATGCAGGCGAAGCTGCTGCGGCTTCTGCAGGAAGGCGAGCTCGAGCGGGTTGGTGGCGAACGCCCGATCGCGGTGAACGCGCGCGTCATCGTGGCCACGCATCGCGATCTCGAGCTGCTCGTGCAGAAGGGAACGTTCCGCGAAGACTTGTACCATCGCATCTTCGTCTTCCCGATTGTCATGCCGCCGCTCCGCGACCGTCCCGAAGACATCGCCGTGCTTGCGGAGCATTTTGCGCGGCAGGTTGCGGAACAGAACGGATGGAAACCACGCGGCTTCGAACGTGAAGCCATCGACGAGTTGCTCCGCTACGCCTGGCCCGGGAACGTCCGCGAGCTCAGGAATGTCGTGGAACGCCTGCTTCTCCTCACCGACGATGCGGTCGATGTGACGACGGTGCGGCAGGTGCTCGCCGGCCGTCACGCGAAGCCCGCGGAGCAGAGGGGCTCCGGCACGCTCGCGGATCGCGTCCAGGCGTTCGAGCGCGAGGTGGTTCTCCAGGAATTGAGCGCGCACGGACATCGCGCCACCGAAACCGCCCGCGCACTGGGCCTCGAGCGCAGCCACTTGTACAAGAAGTGTCAGCAGCTGGGAATAGATATCAAGGGAGAGAGGAAGTAATTACCCGATTCTGCGATGCGTCATTCGGATCGCAGATGGTGCCGAACTCGTAGCCGCTGGCGCGCAGCTCCGGCAGCAGCCGGGCGATCGCGTCGACGGTGTGCCGCTGATCCGCGAACGGCGCCGACTCGTCGCCGTCGTGCATGACGACGATGTCGCCGTTACCGATGCGATGGCGAACGCGGTTGTAGGCGGAGTCGGCCGTGCGGCGCTGAAACCAGTTCCAGTCCCACAACATCCAGCTCCAGCCGATCATCCGGTAGTCGATTTTCTTCAGTCCCGCATACATCGACCAGCTGCGCCAGCCCGCGTGCGGGCGGAACGCACGGCACGGACGTCGACCCCCGACCTGCTCGATACGATCGGCCGCGGCCGTCACCGTCCGCGCGAACGCGGCCGGCGACATCAGCATGTAGGCGCGGGTGTGCGAGTGAACAGCAACGGCGTGTCCTTCGGCGAACATCCGTCGGACGAGCGGAGCCGTTTCGGTGGTGATGTGACGATCGATCAGAAAAAACGTCGCCCGAGCGCCGGCACGCGCCAGCACGTCGAGGAGATCCGGTGTCGTGGTTGGGTTCGGACCGTCGTCGAAAGTCAGGTAGACGGCTGGAGGCGTGCGCCTCGGCATGTGCCAGACCGAACGATCGCCGGCGATGGCGTCGAACAGGAAGGGCGCCGGCGCCGTGTGGGCGAGTGCCAGGACGCCAACCCCGAGCGCGATGAAGAACCACATCAATGCATTTGGTGATTTGGTGATTTGGTGATTGGGTGATTGGGCGATTGGTTGATTGGGTGATTTAGTGATTTAGTGACTTGGTGATCGGACTGCCGGCAATAGCTCGGCGAGCGCCGCTTTCAACGCGTTCATGCCCGCGCGGTCGCCGCGATGGTGGCCCATTCGAACGACCACCAGGTCGTGTGTCGGGATGATGATCACCCGCTGACCGCCGGCGCCGTTCATGAAGTAGGACGTCCTCGGGATCGGCCAGGCTCCGTCGCCGTTGACCCAGAACAGCCCGCCGTAGACCGGCGTCTTCCACGCCGGGGCGGGCGTGCTCACGAATTTCGACCAGCCTTCAGGCAGCAGGCGCTGGCCCTGCCACAGGCCGTCCTGGAGGTAGAGCAGTCCCAGCCTTGCCCAGTTGCGGGGCGTCCCGTAGTCGTAGCCAGAGAGGAGGAAGTTGCCGTACGGGTCGGTCTCGAGCACCTGCCGGCGGATGCCGACCTTGTCGAAGAGCGCGCGTTGCGGGTAGGTCAGGTACTCTTCGCCGCGTTTGGTGACGGCCTGCTTCACCAACCATCCGACCATCAGGGGATCCGAGTTGCGATAGCGTCCTTCGGTGTTCGGCGGAAACTGCTGCGGCCGCGTCATCGAGTGTTTGAAGGCGTCGATCGCGCCCGTGTAGATCAGCGTGTGGTCCGGATATCCCTTGTCGGGTGTGTAGTCCGGATCCTGTCCGGCGATGAACTTGAGGCCGCTGCTCATGTGCAGCAGATCGACGATCCTGATCGCGCCCCGCGGATCGCCGGGCGCGCGCCATTCCGGTACCGGGACGGGATCGTTGATCGTGTACACACCCTCTTTGACCAGCAGCGCGAAGAGCGTCGCCGTCAGGCTCTTGCCCATCGACCAGCTTTCCAGCTGCGTGTCCTTCGTGATGCCGGGCATGTAGCGCTCGGCGACGATCTGTCCCTTGTAAACCACCACCATACCGGCGGTCAGCGCTTCGGGATCGGCGAAGGCGAGGTCGACGGCCCGGGCGAGACGGGAAGCGTCGAGTCCGGCTGGAGGTGGCGCGGACGACGGCGCATCGCCCATTGGCCAGGCCTGCGTCGCGGCATCCGGCAGCCGTGTTTTCACCGCCACCGGTGTGAAGTAGATCCCATCGTGATCCTGCGGGTGGATGATGCAGCCCTGGTCGCCGTAGAACTTCGCCGTGCGCGTCGTGACGCCGTGCGTCATGCGCACGAGTTTCTTGTCACGATCGACCGCGTAGCTGACCCCGGCACGATGCTCGTCGGGGAACAGGAAGAAGCCACTGTTCCGGAATGCCTCGGCGGGCTCGCGGCCCGACACGAAGACCGCCGAGCACAGCACCTTGGCGTAGCCAGCCAGACCCAGTGTGATAGGCGTCCCTTCGGGTGCGAATGCGGATGGCGGGCGTGCCGGCTGCTCAGCCGGGAGCGCGATCAACGACGCGGTGACGCCCAAGAGGGCAGCGGCCAGCAGTCTCATGAGCGAGATTCTAGTGTCCCGCGTGCGAAGTAGCCAGGCAACCTGCCGGGCGGATGACAGTCGGCAACAAACTTGCTCTTTTCTAGCAACAAGCCCCCGAACGGTAACAAAGCTGTATCAGGCCGGCTCGCCACGGAATTCTTGTGACTGAAAAAGATACACCAGAGATCGCCCTTCGAATCCGGATCAAGAGCCTGCCGATTCCGGGCGAATTCGACGAATACGATCTCCGGCCCTATCGGATCGGAGGGACCTACGAGCTGCCGTTGCGGCTCGCATCGCTCCTGATCCTCGGCGGCTACGCCGAGCGGGCCGGCTCGGCAACTCTGGCAGAAGCCGCCGACTTCGGCCGGCCGACGTTTCCTCCCCGGAACAGCAGGCGCTGATCCCGCGTTCGTCGCTCTCTGCCCTCTACGCCTGCTTGATCCAACCCTTGGAGCGCTGCAGCGCTTCAGTCCATCGCTCCCGCAGCGCCGCGGTCGCGCTGCGCGGCGTCGCCGGCTCAAACCGCCGGTCGACCTTCCATTGCCCGCTGATGGCGTCGACCGATGGCCAGAAACCCACCGCCAGGCCGGCGAGATAGGCGGCGCCCAAGGCGGTGGTTTCCGTCACGACCGGGCGCACCACGGGGACGCCGAGCAGATCGGCCTGAAACTGCATCAATGTGTTGTTGGTCGCGGCGCCGCCGTCGACGCGCAATTCGGTGAGCGGAATGCCCGCGTCGGCGGCCATGGCGTCGAGCAGATCGCTTACCTGATACGCGATGCTTTCGAGCGCCGCCCGCGCGATGTGACCAGCGGTCGTGCCGCGCGTGATGCCGACGATCGTGCCGCGGGCGTACGGATCCCAGTGCGGCGCGCCCAGACCCGCAAACGCCGGAACGAGGTAGACGCCGCCGTTGTCAGGGACCGAGGCGGCGAGCGGCTCGATGTCGGCGGCCGTGCGCACGAAGCCGAGCCCGTCGCGGATCCACTGCACCACCGCGCCGCCGATGAACACGCTTCCTTCGAGCGCGTACTCGGTCCGTCCGCCAACCTGCCACGCCACGGTCGTGACGAGCTGCTGGTGCGACCGAATCGGCGTGCTTCCGATGTTCTGCAGCAGGAAGCAGCCGGTGCCGTACGTGTTCTTCGACATGCCTGGGGTGCGGCACATCTGGCCGAAGAGCGCCGCCTGCTGGTCGCCGGCGATGCCTGCCACGGGCACCTGCTCGATCCCGAGCGATGTCGACACCTGGCCGTACACTTCGCTCGAGGATCGTACCGACGGCAGGAGGCTCGCCGGGATGTCGAACAGCCGCAACAGCTCGTCGTCCCATTGCAGCGTGTGGATGTTGAACAGCATGGTGCGCGACGCGTTGCTCACGTCGGTCACGTGGCACGCGCCGCCGGTCAGCTTCCACACCAGCCACGTGTCGACGGTCCCGAACGCCAGCTTGCCCGCTTCGGCGCGCGCCCGCGCGCCCGGCACGTGGTCCAGCAGCCACCTGATTTTGCTCGCCGAGAAATAGGCGTCGATGAGCAGACCGGTCCGCACCTGAATCGTCTCGCCCGCGCCCTCCGCTTTGAGCCGCTCGCAGAAGTCCGCTGTCCGGCGGTCCTGCCAGACGATGGCGTGGTGAATCGGTTCGCCGGTCTCGCGATCCCAGACGATGGTCGTTTCGCGCTGATTCGTGATGCCGATGGCCGCGACGTCTTTCGGGCGCACCTGGGCCCGCCCGAGGGCTTCGACGGCGACGCCGATCTGCGACGCCCAGATTTCCTGCGGGTCGTGCTCGACCCACCCGGCCGACGGAAACATCTGTGTGAATTCCTTCTGGGCGATCGCGCGAATCGCGCCGTCACGATCGAAGACGATGGCGCGTGAGCTGGTCGTTCCCTGGTCGAGCGCAAGAATGTACGGCATGGTCACCTGATGGAGTGTCCGGCTTCAGCCGGACGAGTCTACAATACGCGCCATGTCCAACGCGCTCTCGCGGGAGCTCCTCGCCGAATTCTTCGGCACGTTCATCCTGATCGTCTTCGGCGTCGGCGTCGTCGCGCAGGTCGTCTTGAGCAAGGGCGCGGCTGGCAGCACGCTGTCGATCAACATCGCGTGGGGTCTGGCCGTGACGATGGGCTGCTATGTGGCGGCCGGCGTGACCGGTGCGCATCTCAACCCGGCGGTCACGCTCGCGCTCGCGGTGCACCGGCGCTTCCCGTGGCACAAGGTGCTGCCGTATTCGCTCGCGCAGCTCGCGGGGGCGTTCATCGCGTCGGCCGTCGTGTTCGTGACCTACCACGAGGCGCTCAACGCGTTCGACAGCGGCGTCCGTCAGGTCGTCGGCCCGCAGGGAACGGCGGGTATCTGGGCGACCTATCCCCAGCCGTTCCTAAGCGTGTTTCCCGGCGGCTTCATCGATCAGGTGGTCGGGACGGCCCTGCTGGTCGGCGTCATCTTCGCGATCACCGATACACGGAACTCGCCGGCGCCCGCTGGGCTGGCGCCGGTCGTCGTCGGCCTGCTGGTCCTCCTAATCGGCGCCACCTACGGGTTCAACTCCGGCTACGCGATCAACCCGGCGCGCGATCTCGGACCGCGGCTGTTTACGTTCGTGGCCGGTTGGGGCGGCGACGTGTTTCGCGCGGGGAACGGGTGGTGGTGGGTGCCGATCGTGGCGCCGTGCGTCGGAGGGGTTGCCGGCGGCTGGGCGTACGACTTCTTCGTCGGGAGCAGATTCCAAACGGCCGTCTAATTCAGCCGGCCGTTGACGAAGCTTTCAGCTGTCAGCCGTCGGCTTTCAGCCCGCGGGTGAGAGCTGAGAGCTGAGAGCTGATAGCTGAGAGATCAGACTTTTGCGAGCACGTCCCGGACTTTCGTGCTCAGCTCGTCGATCGTGAACGGCTTCTGGATGAACTGTGCGTCGGCGATGTGAACGCCGCGCATCATCACGGCGTCGTTCGAGTAGCCGGACATGAACAGCACGCGGATGGCCGGGCGGCGCTGGACGACCTGCTCGGCGAGCTCGCGGCCGTTGCGCCCGGGCATCACCACATCGGTCAGCAAGAGGTCGATCGGGCCCTGGTGCGCCGACGAAATCTCGGCCGCCGCTTCCGCGTGCTCCGCTTCGAGCACCTGATAGCCGCCTTTCTTCAGGATGCTTCGCACGAGCGCGCGTACGCGTTCGTCGTCTTCGACGAGCAGCACGGTCTCGGACGCGGTCGATGCGTGTTTGGGCGCCACTTCGCCGGGCTCGCCGCCCTCGACGGCCGCAACCTCCGGCAGACGGACGCGGAACGTCGTTCCACGACCCGGTTCGCTGTCGACCTCGATCGAGCCGCCGCTCTGCTGAACGATGCCGTACACCGTGGCCAATCCGAGACCGGTCCCGTGCCCTGCG
>Ga0193696_1000182_pt1 | contig 25320 bp, 23 predicted proteins | sample L3m1metaG_FD_145074 | JGI IMG/M metagenome (GOLD analysis project Ga0193696, IMG submission 145074) | Soil microbial communities from a riparian zone of the East river system, Colorado, United States - L3m1 | ecosystem: Environmental > Terrestrial > Soil > Riparian zone | place: USA: East River... | reverse complement strand
CAACGGCAAGTACTCGCAGCACATCCTCCTGTACCGGGGCGAAGCGCCGGCGGATTACCGCATCGCGCTCGGGATGTACTCGCCGGGCCGCTACCGCCTCACCATCGAGCGCGATCCGGCCTTGAGCGCGCGCGCGGCAGGGCGGGTGTCGATTGACATCCCTCGTATCGAGTACCTCGCCAGAGGCAAGTCTTCCGACTACACCGCCCAATCGCTGGCCCCGATTCTGTACGCACGCGCGAACACGGTGGGCGCGTTCACCGACGTGCCGTTGTTGATGTGGTACGAGATGGAAACGACGCCGCGCGGATGGCGGTTGCGCTATTCGGTCATTTTCTCAAATGAAGATGGCGGCACCGCGACCGACCGGCTGATGGCGACGTGGGGACGCACCACCGACATCGAGTATGTCTACGGCGTCGAAATCGACGACCACGATCAGATCCTCGCGGAGGAGTTTCAGGGTCCCGGCCACGAGGTGCCGCCGTTCAAGGGACGTCACGAAGGCGGTCATCCGCTGCTGTGGGTGTCGACGGACAACAACATGGTCAGCGAGTCGGGTACGACGCAGGTGCGTTATGCGCCGGCCGTGGAGCGATTCGACCTCGCCAACCAGTCGCGCGAAATCGTGATGGATCGGCATGCCTGGACCTACACCGTGGCGGCGCAGGAGATGACGCGCGAGGGCAAGATCGTGGCCGACGCGCCAGCGAGATCGGGAAAGATTCCCGATCTCCGACGCTACGTCCACGTCGAGGCGTGCACAGAGCTCGAGAATGCAGCCGTCGCGTTTTCGGTGCGAGCGACGGACAACACGGGAACGGCGCGGTGGTACGACTCCGATCGCGGCCTCAGCGAGTTCCGCATCGTGCGCAGCGGGTGTTTCAGGGGCGCCGTCCCGCTGCCGGCTTCGGCCGGACGGCCAGAGGCGGTCCGGTTTCGGGCGTTCTCCCGCGCTCAACGAGGCACGGCGCCGGCGTCATCGTCCGTCGTCTTGACGCGCGTCAACACGGTCTTCACCCTCGACGAGCGGTATCAGCCCGGGCAGTCGCTCTTCTCGTGGACCGGTTCGATCCCGCTGCCGGTTGACGGCGACTGGCGCGAACTGCCCTTCTGATCACGATTCACCGCAGAGCGCGCAGAGCTCGCAAAGCCCTTCTCTTGACGCGTACGTAGTGTCCGGCTTCAGCCGGACTCACGCGTGGCTCCGGCTGCAGCCCGATGGAGCGCGACGGCTTCAGCCGAGGGTCGGCACGACGTTGCTGATGATGTATTCCGCGACGTCGCCGCGGCGGCTGGCCTTCGAATTGATGGCGCGTCGCGCCGGCACGCGGTGCGCGCGGAGACCGGCGCGGCGCGCGGTCCGGCTCGTCTCGTACAGCTCGCTAATGATCGGAGCGGTCGAATTACTCACGATCACGTGACATCCGCGGGCGGCGAGCTCGATGACGGCCTGCTGCAGCCGCCTCTGATCCTCGCTCGAAAATCGGCTCGCGGTATAGCCGGTGAAGTTGGCGGTGTCGCTGACCGGCGCATAGGGTGGATCGAAGTACAGCAGGTCGTGGCGCTGCGCGTGCTCGAGCGCCAGCTCGAACCCGCCGTAGCGAATGTTCACACCGGGCGCGCCGATGAGTGACGCGACGGCGCGCAGGTTCTCCGCAGCGCAGATGCGCGGATTCGCGTAGCGTCCCGCCGGGACGTTGAACTCGCTCCGCGAATTCAACCGGAACAGGCCGTTGAAGCCGGTGCGATTCAGGTAGATGAACATCGCGGCCAGAGCCGGCGGGTAGTCGTCGATCGCCACACTGGGACTGGCCCCGAAGTGTTCGCTGCGTTGCGGGTTGAAAAGCGTGTCCCGCACGCGATAGAAATGCGTCTGCGGCGACTCTCGATGCTGGCGCTCGTGATCGGCGAGCGCGGCGATCACGTCGTCGGCGTGTGCGCCGACGGCGCAATAGCAGCCGAGCAGATCGCGATTGAGATCCATGAGCCAGGCGGTGTGCAGCGTGATATCCGGGCTGGCCGCCAGATCGAAGAACAGCGCGCCGCTGCCCAGGCACGGCTCGAAGTACTGCCCGAACCGCGGTGGAACGAATCTGCGCAGTTGCGGGAGCAGCTGCCGCTTGCCCCCAGCCCATTTCAGAAACGGGCGCGCCGGATCAGGAGCGCTGGCCGCGTGCGCGGCTGCTCGCGAGAAGGCGGTGGCCAAAGGTGACCATCGATCGTATCACGCACCGCGACGATCAGCCGTAGGTGAGCCAGGCGCGGGTCAGATAATCGCTCATCGTCAGCACGAACATGATCCCGAGCCAGAAGATGCTGCCGAGTACGACCGCCCAGGTGAGACGCGTGCTGTATTTCACGTGCATGAAGAACAGGACGACCAGCGTCGCCTTGATGACCGCGATCGTCAATGCCACGACGGTATTCAGACGGCCGAGGTCGAAGAAGGCGATCTGCACCGTCAGGTAGGTGCCGAGCATCAGGATGCCGAAGATCGTGTAGTAGACGCGCTTGGGCAGAATGTGATCAGTCACGATCCATGTCTTCCGATGAGATATAGCAGCGGAAACAGGAAAATCCAGACGATGTCGACGAAGTGCCAGTACAACCCGCTGATTTCGATGGGGCTGTAATAGTCCCGGGTGATGGTGCCGCGCCACGTCCACCAGAACATCACCAGCATGATGCCGATGCCGATGACCATGTGCAGCGCGTGCAGACCGGTCATGATGAAGTACAGCGAGAAAAACAACTGCGCGTGGCGGAAGTATTCCCGCTCGAACTGAAATCCCGGGCCGGGCACATGGTGCTCTTCGAATTTGTGGTAGTACTCCACGCTCTTGATGCCCAGGAACGCCGCGCCGAGCACCATCGTCGCCACCAGAAACCACAGCACCAGCTTTCGCTGACCCAGCTGCGCGGCGTGCACGGCCAGCGCCATCGTCAAACTGCTCGTGATGAGCACGACGGTGTTGATGGTGCCGAGGGTGACGTCGAGCTCGTGGCTCGCGGCGGCGAACGCCTCGGGATACCAGGCGCGGTAGATGGCATACGTGAGGAACATGCCGCCGAAGAACAGCACTTCCGTGAGGAGGAACACCCACATGCCGAGCGTGGCCGCCTCTTTCTGCTGTCCGAGGCTGTCGAACTGGTGCGCAAGCGCCGGGTGGTGCGCGTGATGCGCTGCTTCAGGCAACATGGCCCTCCACCGGGGCGCCGTAGTCGTACGCCTCCCATGTAACCACCGGAGTCTCCGTGAAGTTTTCCGTCGGCGGCGGAGAGGTCGTGGTCCACTCGAGTCCGACCGCCCCCCAAGGGTTCGCGCCGGCCAGCCGCCCGTAGCGCAGCGACCACATCAGGTAAATCATCGGGATCAGGTAGCCGACGCCGAGAATCGACGCTCCCGCCGAGGACAAGACGTTCAAGACCTGAAAGTCCGGCGGGTAGGCGTGATAGCGGCGCGGCATGCCCAGATAGCCCAGGATGAACTGCGGGAAGAACGTCAGGTTGAAGCCGATGAAGATGATGCCCGCGCTGATCCGCGCCAGCATTTCGTTGTAGAGACGGCCGCTGATCTTCGGCCACCAGTAGTGCAGGCCGCCGAGGTACCCCATGATGGTGCCGCCGACCATGATGTAGTGGAAATGCGCGATGATGAAGTAGGTGTCGGTGACGTGCACGTCGAGTCCGACGGCGGCGAGGAACAGGCCCGTCAACCCTCCGATCGTGAAAAGGCCGATGAAGCCGATGGCGTAGAGCATCGGCGTGTCCCACGAAATCGCCCCCTTGTACATCGTCGCGGTCCAGTTGAAGACTTTGACCGCGGACGGAATCGCGACGAGGAAGCTCAGGATCGAAAACACCAGCGCCGCATAGACCGACTCGCCGGCGACGAACATGTGATGGCCCCAGACCAGGAAGCCCAGCACGGCGATGCCGACGCTCGCGAACGCCACGAAGGAGTAGCCGAATACCGGCTTGCGACAGAACGCCGCCACGAGCTCGCTGACGACGCCCATCGCGGGGAGCACCATGATGTAGACGGCTGGGTGCGAGTAGAACCAGAAGAGATGCTGGAAGAGAACGGGATCGCCGCCGAGCGTCGGGTCGAAGAAACCGAATCGGAATATTCGTTCCACCGCGACCAGCAGAATCGTGATCGCCAGCACCGGCGTGCCGAGCACCATGATCAGGCTGGTGGCGTAGGTGGACCAGAGGAACAGCGGCATCCGGAACCACGTCATGCCCGGCGCGCGCATCCGGTGAATCGTGACGATGAAGTTGAGGCCCGTGAGGATCGACGAGAAACCGGTGATGAAGATGCCGAGTGCCGTTGGTATGACCTTCGTGGTGGAGGCGACCGTGCTGAACGGTGCGTAAAACGTCCAGCCGGTGTCGACGCCGCCAGTTACCAGCGCATAGAGCGTGAAGAGGCCGCCGATGATGTAGATGTACCAGCTGGCGAGATTCAGCTTCGGAAACGCCAGGTCCTTCGCGCCAATCATGATCGGCACGAGGAAATTGCCCAATACCGCCGGGATGACGGGGACGAGGAAGAAGAACACCATCATCACGCCGTGCATCGTGAACAGCTTGTTGTAGGTCTCGTCTGACACCAGATCGCCGGCCGGCGTGGCCAGCTCGACCCGGATCAGCACGGCGAACGCGCCGCCCACGAAGAAGAAAAACGTCACGGCGGCGAGATAGAGCAGCGCGATCCGCTTGTGATCCCGCGTCAACAGCCACGACGTGATGCCGTAGCCGTCGTTCAGGTAGTGGCGCGGTGGAAGGATGACGGTAGCCATGGTTATCGGGGCTGCACCTGCGGCAGCTCATGCAGCGACTTCACGTACTCGATCAGCTCGAGCAGTTGCTCCTCGGTGACCAGCCCCTGGAACGTCGGCATGATCGGCTGGAACCCGGACGCGATTTTTGCCGCCGGCTGGAGAATCGATTCGCGGACGTACGCCTCGTCGACGCTCAGCGTCTCGCCATTCTGGAGCGTCACCGTCTTCCCGAACAGGCCTTCGAGCACCGGTCCGCGGCCCTGCGCGTCCGGGCGATGGCAGGTGTTGCACGCGAGGTCCTGAAACAGCTTCGCGCCGGCCGAGGCGAGCGACCCTTCGGCCGCGCCGCCGCTCAGCCACGTTTGGTACTCGCTCGGATCCATGACGACGACCTGGCCGATCATTCCTGAGTGCTTCGTGCCGCAGTACTCGGCGCAGAACAAGCGGTAGCGCCCTGGTTTCGTCGACTGAAACCACAGGTGCGTATAGCGTCCGGGCACGACGTCGGCCTTGATGCGAAAGGCCGGAACGAAGACATCGTGAATGACGTCTTCGGACGTCATGATCAGCTTCACCGGCCGGCCCACCGGCACATGCAGCTCGTTGATTTCGCGCTGGCCGTCGAGATGCTGGAACTTCCACATCCACTGCTTGCCGACCACATAGATGTTGATCGTTTCGTCGGGCGGTCGCGCCATCGCGAAGAAGACGCTCGCGCCCCAGACGAAGATGACCATCGTGATGAGCAGGGGAACGATCGTCCACGTGAGCTCGAGCACGAGACCGCCCTTGATCTCCGAACCGACGCTGTCGGCGGCGCGCCGCCGGTACTTCACGGCATAGAAGACAATCAGGCCTGCGATCAGCAGCGAAAAGAAGACCGAGATGGCGAGGAGAAAGAAGTAGAGCGCGTCGACGCGGCTCGCCATCGTCGAGGCGGATTCGGGGAAGAGCGGCGTTCCAGACCACATAGCGAAGGTTCTAAGGTTCTAGGGTTCTAAGGTTCTAGGGTTCAACGTTCTTCGCTCGCGGCGCAGCATGACCACGATGAATCCGCCGAGCGCGAGAACCGTCGCCGCGCCCGCGATGCGCATCGCGCGCATGATCGCGACACCATAGCGGCCGGTCATCGGGTCGTAGTGATAGCAAAACAGAAGGAGTGCGTCGACCGGCGACCCGACCTTGCCCGCGGAGGCCTCGACGATGGCCAGCCGGAGATCGCGGGGCCCGTACTCGATCCCGAACAGGTACCGCGCCATCCGGCCATCGGGCGTCAGGACGATGATGCCGGTCGGGTGCGCGAACTGTTTCGTTTCCGCATCCCAGGCATAACGGAACCCGGCGGCGCCGGTCAGCCGGTCGATTGACGGCTGATCGCCAGTGAGAAAGTGCCAGCCGGCGTCGGCGCCGGCGCGTTTGTAGCGCTCGAGGTATCCGGCTTTCTTGGCGGCCGCGGCCGCGGGCGTGTCGCGCGGATCGATGCTGACCGTGACGATCTCGAAATCCGCGCCCGGATCGAGTGATAAGACCTTCAGTGCGCTGGACAGTCCGTTGATGGCCAGGGTGCAGAGCATCGGGCAGTCGTAATAGGCGAACACCAGAACGACCGGCCGCCTGCCGAAATAGTCGCCAAGCTGAACGGCGCGTCCCTGCTCGTCCCGGAGTGGCGTGTCGAGCGGCAGGTGCTCGTCGAGGCGTTGATCGAACCCAATCTCGCGCAGCGCCGGCGGCATTTGCGACGAAGGTGTTCCCGGCTCGCGTTTCACGCCCGCGCTCGCGGGCCCGTCGACCATCTGAGCAGCCGCCAGCTGCGGCTTCAACGCAAGGACGATCAGGATGGCCACGAAAACACGAAGACACGAAGAATGTCTTGTACAAGTCTTGTTTCGTGCTTTCGTGCTTTCGTGGCGATCGACTGGCCATGCGCTCGTCATCTGCGCTCCTGCCGCGACGGCAACCCGCGCTCCAGCGTCAACCGCATCGCCTCGTTGATGGGAATTCGCACGATGCCAGCGTTCCGGTCCACCCAGCCGTAACTGGAGAGCAGCTCGTCTTCGCTCGCGCGGAGCTCGCGGAGGTCCTCACGTGGGGCGGTCTGCAACCGCGGCTCTGGCGGCATGCGCTCGCCCTGGGAAACGGCGAGCGGGTATTCCGGCGGCACCCGCTGCGCCTCGCGCGAAGCGAAGTACTGGAACAGGAGCCACACGATGAAATTGAGGCCGATGGCGACGACGATGAGGCCGACGCCGAAGCCGAGAATGGCTCGGATGTTGACGTCGCTCGTCTCGTGGTGGACCTCAGGGTTCTCGTCCCCGTGAGGTGCGTCGCCGTGATGTGGAAGGTGCAGCTCTGCCATGGCTAGTGAGCGGTCCTTGGCGGCGCGCCGCGCTCGATGATGCGGCCGAGCGTTTCGTCGAACTCGGGATCGTGAACGGGAAGAATGGCGCGGCCGCGCAGCTGCCACACGAAGCAGCCGAGCCAGATCGACCCGAGCGTCAACGGCAGCACCACGTCGAGCCAGCTCACGGCGATGCCCGCCGGGTGAAACTCCGGCGCGATGAGCCAGAACAAGTCGAGCAGCCGCACGATCAGCACCGCGACCGCGACTTTGACCAGCATCTGCGGATCCCGCTTGACGGCCCGGGACAGCAACAGCACGAACGGCACCGCGAAATGAAACAGGATGAGCGACGTCCCAACCCATCGCCAGCCGGTCTGGAGGCGATGGGTGTACCACGTGATTTCTGCAGGCAGGTTGCCAGACCAGATGATCAGGTACTGCGAAAACGAGAAGTAGGCCCACAGCATCACGAACGCGAGCAACAGGTTGCCCAGGTCGTGGAAATGGGCCGCGACGACGATCCGATCGAGCGGCGCCCGGCGGCTGAGCCAGACCAGCGCCACGATGAGAAAGGCGAGAGCCGAGAGAGCCTGGCCTCCCATGATCAACACGCCGTAGATCGTCGAGAACCAGTGCGGCTCGAGCGACATCAGCCAGTCGAACGCCGCAAACGTAATCGTGAGGCCGTAGGCGACCAGGCCACCGGCGCTCAGCTTCTGCATTCGCCGGCCGATGCGTGGGTCGGGATTGCGATCCTGCTCCAGCGACCACGCGTTCAGAAAGTACGACAGAACGTTCCAGACGAGGAAGTACAACGCCGCCCGCGCCAGGAAGAACGGCGTGTTCAAGTACACCTGCTTGTGGCGCAACACCTCGTCGTGCGCGACCAGGTCGGCGTTGGTCCACGGATAGAGCCGCGACATCCCGAGCGCGATCGGCACGAACAGCAGCGTCATCACCGGCAGCACGCGCGCCGCCGCGCCTATCGGCCGGCGGATGACCACGCCCCAGGCGCCGCCGGACAGTTGGTGCACCATGCCGAGCGCGAGAGACCCGAGCGTCACGCCGAGGCACAGCATGTACGCCATCAAGTACGACTGCATGAACTGCGTGACGTTCAGGAACGCGCCCCCGAGCGACACCAGCGCGCCAACGGCGCCCGCCAGCAGCAACGTGCGCTGATGACGCGCCAGCTCGGGAATTGCGGCGTCGGCCGTCTGCGTGAGAGGCATCAGCGGATCCGGTCCCGCTCGCCGGCCGGAACGTCGGCGAGCGTGGCGTGCTCGCTGAGTTGGAGCGCGCGGATGTACGCGACGATCGCCCACCGATCGGCGGCGGCGATCTGCGACGCGTAATCGGGCATGGCGCCGAACCCGTTGGTGATAACGTCGAAGAAGTGTCCGACGGGCGCCTCGCGGAGGCGGTCCTGGTGATACGACGGCGGACGGCGATAACCCCGGCGCACGACCATCCCGTCGCCCTGACCGGTACGCCCGTGACAGGGCGAGCAAAAGATGTCGAAGCGCTCCTGGCCGCGCGCCATCACGCGCGCGTCGATCGGGAACGGAAAGGTGGTCGCGTCCGCCTTCCCGGCTCTTCCGGTATACAGCAGCCCGTCGTCGCGCAGGTGTCCGCGCGCGACTGTTCCCTCCACGAGCGGCCGCGCGGACCGGGAATCGCCGAAGAACGTCGATTCGCGAAACGGGACGTACTTCGGTTGGTCGTGCATGTCCTGGCGGCAGCCAGAAAAAGCCAGCGCTGCCGACACAAAGGACGCAAAGGAAACAAAGGACACAAAGGAAGGTCTAGTCCGCAACTGTGGAGACCTCCCTCGGGCCGAGGGTCGTCAGGAACTCGCGCGTCCCTTCGAGGTCGAATTTCGGGTCGGCGGCCTCGATGCACAGGAAGAACCGGTTCCGGCTCGCCAGCGCGAAACGCGGCACGTTGAAAACCGGGTGATACGGCTGCGGCAGGCCATTCAGCGCTAGCATGCCCAGCACCGCGGAGAGCGCGGCGACGAGAATCGTGCACTCGAAGGTCACCGGGATAAACGCCGGCCAACTGTGCAGCGGCTTTCCGCCGATGTTCAGCGGATACGCCATCACCGACGACCAGTACTGCAGGCCGTAGCCGCCGAGGCAGCCGCAGAGTCCGCCGATGAGCACGATGAGCGGCAGCCTCGTATGCCCTCCGCCGAGCGCATGGTGGAGCTCTTCGATCGGAAACGGCGAGTACGCGTCCATGCGCCGATAGCCGGCGCCGTGCGCACGCTCGGTGGCCGTCACCAGCGAGGTCGGATCGTCGAACTCGGCCATCAGGCCATAGATGACGCCGGCCTTCATTCGTTCACCTTCGCTTCAGGCAGAATCGTCCGCATCTCGAAGATCGAGATCATCGGCAGGAAGCGCAGGAACAGGAACAGCAGCGAGACGAAGAGGCCAATCGTCCCGAGAAATGTCGACCAGTCCCAGAACGTCGGCTGATACAGGCCCCACGCTGACGGCAGGTAGTCGCGATGCAGACTCGTCACGATGATGACGAAGCGCTCGAGCCACATGCCGACGTTCACGATCAGCGAGATGACGAACAGCGCGAAGACGTTGAGGCGGATCCGCTTCAGCCACAGCGCCTGTGGCACGACGACGTTGCAGAGGATCAGCAGCCAGTAGGCGAACGCGTACGGACCGGTGAGCCGGTTGAGCGGCACGAATCCTTCGTACTTGTCGGCGCTGTACCAGGCGATGAACGCCTCGGTCAGGTAGCCATATGCCACGATCAGACCCGTCACGAGCATCACCTTGGCCATGTTCTGCAGGTGGCGCATGGTGATGAAGTCTTCGAGCTTGTAGACCGCCCGAATCGGAATCGCGAGCGTCAGCACCATCGCGAAGCCGGAATAGATTGCGCCCGCCACGAAGTAGGGCGGGAAGATCGTCGTGTGCCAACCAGGCAGGATCGAGACCGCGAAGTCGAAGCTGACGACCGTGTGCACCGAGACGACGAGCGGCGTGGCGAGACCGGCGAGCAGGAGATACGCCGTCTCGTAACGGTGCCAGTGGTGGGCCGAGCCGCGCCAGCCCATGGCGAGCATGCCGTAGATCACACGTCCGACGCGGGACTGCGACCGATCGCGCAGCGTGGCGAGGTCGGGAATGAGCCCGACGAACCAGAAGAGCAGCGACACGGTCGCATAGGTCGAGACCGCAAACACGTCCCAGATGAGCGGGCTGCGGAACTGCGGCCAGACGTTCATCGTGTTCGGATAGGGAAGCAGCCAGTACGCCAGCCACGGACGCCCCGTATGGAACAGCGGGAAGATGCCCGCGCAGGCCACCGCGAAGAGCGTCATCGCTTCGGCGAAGCGATTGATCGACGTGCGCCAGGTCTGCTTCAGCAGGAGCAGGATGGCCGAGATCAGCGTCCCGGCGTGCCCGATGCCAATCCACCACACGAAATTCGTGATGTCGAACGCCCAGCCGATGGGGATGTTGTTGCCCCAGATGCCGATCCCCTTCACCACCAGGTAGCTCAGCGACACGAACAGCAGCAGCGTGAAGAGAAAGGCGACGCCGAATCCCGCGTACCAGCCCAGCGGCGTCTTTCGCGCGAGAACGATCGCGCTGATCTTGTCGGTGACCGAGCCGAACGTATAGCCCGGGGCGATCACCGGCGGTGTGCCGGTGCCGACGACGGCCTGCAGCGGATCGTCGATGTCCGACATCGCCTTACGTCCCCAGCTCCGGGTTGACGTTCCGGATCGCCGCGAGGTACGTCGTTCTCGGCCGCGTGTTCAACTCGCCGAGCAGTGAGTAGTTGCGCTCTTCAGCTTTCAGCTGCGCCACGCGGCTTGCGGGATCGTTCAGATTGCCGAAGACGATCGCGTCGGCGGGACAGACCTGCTGGCACGCCGTCACGATCTCGCCGTCGCGAATCGGCCGGTCCTGTTTTTCCGAATCGATCTTCGCGGCGTTGATCCGCTGCACGCAGTAGGTGCATTTCTCCATCACGCCGCGGCTCCGCACGGTCACGTCGGGGTTCCGCACCAGCTTGAGGCTGGGCGTGTTCCAGTCCTGATAGAGCAGGAAGTTGAATCGCCGGACTTTGTACGGGCAGTTGTCCGAGCAGTAGCGCGTGCCGACACAGCGGTTGTACACCATGTCGTTCAGCCCTTCGTGGCTGTGTGCCGTGGCGCCGACCGGACAGACGACCTCGCACGGCGCGTTCTCGCACTGCATGCACGGAACGGGCTGGAAATAGGTTTCCGGATTCTCCGCCGGCCCCCGGTAATACGTGTCGATGCGGAGCCAGTGCATCTCGCGGCCGCGAAGGACCTGGTCCTTGCCGATCACCGGAATGTTGTTCTCCGCCTGGCAACCGATGACGCAGGCGTTGCAGCCGATGCAGGCGTTGACGTCGATCGCCATGCCCCATTTGTAGCCGTCGTATTTGTAGTCGGGGTAAAGCGTCAGCGTCTTCGGCGGCGTTTCGTCCCCTTCGTGGACGATTTTGGGATCGTGCGAGTACTCCTCGAGCGTGACCGCGCGGACCATGCCGCGCCCTTCCATCAGATGGTGGTACTGCACGCACGCCAGTGACGCGCGTTCGCCGGTCAGCGCGATTTCTGCGCCGGCCCCGAATGACCAGGCGGCCGCAGTGCGAATGGCGTTGGCATTGAACCCGGCGCCAGTCCCGACACGGCCGGCGCGCGTGCGGCCGTAACCGACGTGCACGGTGACGCAGTCATCAGGATGGCCCACCACGGTGAACAGCGTGCCGCGCACCGAGCGTCCCTCGAACTTGAGATCGACGACATCGCCGATGATCTGGCCGTGCTCGCCGCCCTGGTACGCCGGGTACTGGTTGCCCTTCAGCCGCTGCGCGGTGGCCGGACTGACGAACACGGCGTTTTCCCACGTCAGCCTCGTGATCGGCTTGGGCAACTCCTGGAGCCAGCCATTGTTGGAGAAACGGCCGTCGAGGACGCACGGATCGTTCCTGAACGAGATCTCTAGCCCCCCTCGCGGGGTCTGGCTTCCGGCGCCCGCATCCGCCGCGACAGAGACATTCACCAGGGGCTCCGGCGGGCGCTCGACGACGCCGTCGTGCAGCCAGCGGCGCCACACGGTGTCGAAATCATTCGTCGCCGCTGGAGCGTTCCAGTGATCGCGGACGATGTCGTAGCCCGATCGTTCCGGCCGGTCGCCTAGCGCGGCCAGGAATTCATGCGCGGAACGTCCGCTGTAGAGCGGCGCGATCAAGGGCTGGACGATCGAGACCGTCCCATCGTCGCCGCGTGCGTCGCTCCAGGCTTCGAGGAAGTGCGCCTCGGGAATCTGCCACTGACACAGCGCAGACGTCTCGTCGTCGTAGAGACTCAGGTGCGCGCGCAGCTGAACCTTCGCCATCGCGTCGGCGAAGCGCAGATCGACCGGCGCGGTGTAAACCGGATTGCCGCCGACGATCAGCAGCAGATCGACCTTGCCGGCGTCCATGTCGGCGACGAGGTCGCGGAGAGAGTCGAGCTGATTTACCGGCTCGGCTTCGACCGGCGATCTGTAGACGACGGTCTTCCCGACGTTGCCAAGCGCCTGATTCATCGCATGCGCGAGGGCGTGGACCGCCGGCGGCTGCCCGTCGCCGGCGATGACGAGGCTGCGCCCGCGATGGGCGAGCAGGTCCTTGGCCACAGCGTCGATCCACCTACCCGACCCACCTTCGCTCGGCCTGACACTCTCGAGCTTCGGCGAGGCAGGCCCGCCTGACCCAACCGCGCGAGCGATCTGACGCGCGAGCCCCTCGATCGCGCTCGGTTTCAGCGGCAGGCGATGGTCGGCGCGAGAGCCGGTGGACGTCGGCATGCATTCCGCGACGTAGAGCCGGTTCATGCGATCGGCCGGCTCGGGACGCCGCCGTGCCGCGAATTCCCGCGCATACCGCAGCGAGCCCGCTCCACAGCCGAGGAAGTCCGCATCAAGAGACAGGATGATGTCGGCCTGCTCGAGTCGGTACAGCGCGTCGACGTACCTGCCGAACGCCAGCTTCGCGCCGCCGCGGGCGTACTCGCGGCTGGCGGGATCCCATTGATGCCATTTCGCGGACGGGAATCGCGCGAGCACCTCGCGGATCTGCGCCGCCAGCGTCGGGGAATTGATCGACTCGGTCAGCAGACGGATGCCGGCGCCTTTGAGCGGTTGCTGCGCCGTCAGCGCCGCGCGGATTGCGCCAAGAAAGGCGGACCACGGACGAATCTCGCCGAGGTTGGTCAGCGTCTGCGAGCGATCGGGATCGTACAGATTGAGGATTGCGGCCTGCGCGAAGATGTCGGTCGCGCCGCGGCTGCTCGGGTGCAGCGGGTTGCCCTCGATCTTCGTCGGCCGCCCTTCGTGGCTTTCGACAAGCAGCCCGGTTGCCGTACCGCCGAGCGGCATCGCCGTCGCGAAGAACAACGGCACGCCCGGAATCAGTTCTTCGGGCTGGCGGACGTACGGGACGATCTTCTCGGCCGGCTGGCGCGTGCATGCCGTGACGCCGGCGAGCGCCATCGAGGCGCCCATCAGCTTGAGGAACGTCCGGCGCGCGACTGGGTCGGTGATTGCCTCGATCTCCGACGGAAACTCGTTGTAAAGATGTTCCTGAAAAGCGGGATCCTCTGCGCGTTCTTCCAGCGTGCGCCAAAACCCCGAACCCGCCAGGGGCTGGGGGCTGGGGGCTAGCTGTTTCTCGCCCAAGTCCGTAGCCCCGAGCCCCGAGCCCCGACTGGTCTTCTGAGTCATAGCCCCAAGCCCCGACGCGTTTCTTCACTCATCGATGACATGTCGAACAGCTCGTGAGCTTCTGAATCTGATACTCGGCCACGAGCCGCTTCCCGAGCTCGAGCTGGTCGGGCGGCGGAACGTAGTCGACGCGGAAGACCGCGTCACGCGGACGCACGTATTTTTCCGGATTCCGGTGGCAATCGAGGCACCACTCCATCTGCAGCGACTGCTCCTGCCACATCAGCGGCATGCGGTCCACCTGGCCGTGGCAGGTGGTGCAGCCGATGCCCTTGTACACATGAATGCTGTGGTTGAAGTACACGTAGTCCGGCAGGTCGTGGACGCGAGTCCATTGAATGGAGCGGCCGGTGCGGAAGCTCTCGCGCACGGGTTCGAGAAACGGACTGTTCGCGAAAATCTGCGAATGGCAGTTCATACACGTCTTGGTAGGCGGAATTCCGGCGAACCCCGACTCCTCGACGGAGGTGTGACAGTACCGGCAGTCGATCCCGTTGCCGGCGACGTGCCGCTCGTGACTGAACTGAATCGGCTGATCGCGCGCCGTGTGCACCTGGGTCATCCAGGGCGAACGATTCACTTCGGCGAAGAGCCCCAGAAGGCCGGCGACGAAGAAAACAGCCCCGAAGATGCTGACCCGAGCAATCGTGTTGGCGCTGCGGTGAAAGATCTGCGACATCGGCGAGAGCCGCGAGCGTTCGGACCGCTAGTGAGCTTACCGCGATCGGAGCGCGCCGGTGCCCTCTATTTTGTGAAATGTTTCACGTTATGTCAAAAACAGGCCGAATCTATGGCAGAGGCGGTCGATTTCCTGAAAGGGAAGGCCCCGGCCGGAGCCAGGCGGCACTACTGTGTCGGCGCCTTCTCGTACAAGTACGAGCGGCGGTTCGCGTACTTCTCGAACCATTCGAGCTCGCGGTTCGCTTTCTCGATCAGATGCCGCAGTCCGCCCCAGTTGTGTCCTTCACCCGGTCCCACCAGCAGGTGGGTCGGGACGTGGTGACTCTTCAGAGCGCGATACATCTCGACCGATTGCGGCAACCCCACGCGCGTGTCGCCGTCGCCGCTGATGAACAGCGTCGGCGTCCTGATGTTCGCCACATCCTTCAGCGGCGAACTGTTCCACAACAGATCGATGGGCGCGTTCTTCTGCCACGGCGTGCCCCCGAACCACGGGATGCGGTACGACCGGATCTCGCTCTGCGCGAACAACGAAATCCAGTTCGCGATGCCGGCACCCGACGAGGCGGCTTTGAAGCGATCGGTCATCGTCACCAGTTTGTTGACCAGCGTCCCGCCCGCACTCCATCCCATGCAGACGAGGCGATCGGGATCGGCGATCCCCTGCGCGATCAGCGCGTCAACGCCGTTCATGACGTCGGTCGCCATGTTGCGGAAGTAGTTGCCGACCGGATCGCGATAGAACGCATTGCCGTATCCCGTGCTGCCGCGATAGTTCGGCCGCAGCACCGCGTAACCTTTGGCCGCGAGCACGGCAAAGTAGTTCAGGGACTGGCCCGATCCGCCGCCGAAGTGATCGGACTCGAAGGGACCACCGTGCATCTGCACGACGAGCGGATAACGCGTCCCCTGCTGATATCCCACCGGATACATCAGCACGCCCTCGATCATCTGGCCGTCGGCGCCTTTCCATTCGACCTTTTCCTGGCGCGGCAGGATGAAATCGCGCTCCAGCGGATCGTAGGCGTGCGTGACTTGCGTCGGCGTGCCGCCGGCAATCGGCATCGTCCAGACGTCGCCCCATCGCGACGGCTGATCGAGCTGAAACATCAGCATTCCCGCTTCCGGCACGAGCTGCCATCCGCCCGCCTGCGTCGGAATGAAGTGCCGGCCGTCGGTCAGCTGACGCGCGCGATGCGAAGCGACGTCGATCTCGACGAGCTCGCTGTGCACGCCCAGATTGACGACGGCAACGATCGACTTGCCGTCGGGCGACCAGGCGGCGTCGTCGATGGCGTACTTGAAATCGGGAATCAACGGCTGCGGCGTTCCGCCCGCGGCGGGTACGACGAAGATCGACGTGTTGTAGTACGGCTCGAACCGCTCGTTGGTGTCGGCGAGGAACAGGACTTGGCTGTTGTCGGGTGATAGCTCCGCCGAAGTTTCCGGAATTTGGTTTCGCGTGAGGGCGCGGGCGTTGGCGCCCGTGACATCCATCACCCACACTTCGCCGCGGAAGCCGTCGCCGACGAGCGGCGTCGGGCCGCGCTGCATCGCGACCTTCGAGCCGTCGCGCGAGAGCCGGTACTCGAGGACCGACATCTCGTCGGTCGTCAGCTGCTGTTCGGCTCCGGTCGCCACGTTCACTTTCCAGAGTTGCTGCGGCTTGTAGTTCTCCTCGAACGCGTAGACGTCGTCGCGCAGCCGATCGCGCTCGCGCTCCTCGCTGGTTGGCGGATCGCTGGCGAGAAAATAGACGGTCGTCCCATCCGGCGACCACATTGGCGAGGAAGGCGGGGTGGCGTGACGGCTGAGGGCCCGAGGCTCTCCGCCATCGGCGGGGATCAGCTGAATCTGACCGGCGCGCAAGAACAGGATCGCCTTGCCGTCAGGCGCCCAGCGAACGCTGCGCGGCGCCGGAATGTCGCCGCCTTCAGAGAAGGTGAGCTGAACGGGTGTGCCGCTGATGTCCTGCCGCCACAAGTGCCAGATCGGTCGGCCGGCCTTCCAGTCGACTTTGGACAGCATGTACACGAGCGTCCGCCCGTCCGGAGAAAGACGCGGTGCCAGGAGACGCTGAAGCTCCGCGAGGTCGACGAGGGTCATCGGACGGCGCGCTTGCGCGCCAGCCGGCAGGCCGGGCACCGACAGAAAGACGACCGCGGCAGCCGCGGCCCACAGCCAGCGACGGAGGGCAGTCATTCTCGTAGAGGGCTCTGAGATGACTATATCGGACTTTATAACTTGCTACTGTAATTCCGCGGTGCTTTTCGTCTCTTTCCGGTCGTCAGCAGGGACTTTCTCCCACGTGAACGGCCGCTTCGTGGCGTACTTCTCGAACCATTCGATTTCCGCGTTCAGCTTGAACAGCTGATGCCGCAGTTCGGCCCAGCCATGCGGCTCGCGCGGCGCGATGTACAGGTGGGTGTCGACGCCATTGCTCTTCAGCGCGCGATACATCTCCACCGATTGGGGCATCGGGACTCGAGGGTCGCGCTCGCCGACGAAGAAGAGGGTCGGCGTCTTGACGGCGGCCACGTCCTTCAGCGGCGAGTTGTTCCAGTAGGCGTCGATCGGGGCGTTCTTCTGCCACGGCGTGCCGCCGAACCACGGCGTGCGGAACGCGCGCATGTCGGTCTGCGCGTACATCGACACCCACTGCGCGACGCCCGCGCCCGATGACGCCGCCTTGAAGCGGTTGGTGAACGTGATGATCTTGTTCGTCATGTGGCCGCCGGCGCTCCATCCCATCTTCACCATGCGCTCCGGATCCGCGATGCCGCGACGGATCAGCTCGTCGACCCCGGTCATGACGTCGAGGTGCGCGTTCTGGAAGTAGTGACCGATCATGTCGCGCAGGAATGCGTCGCCGTACCCGGTGCTGCCGCGGTAGTTCGGCTGCAGCGACACGTAGCCTTTGCCCGCCAGCACCTGGATCTCGTAGGAGGACGACCCGAGGCTGTATTTGTCGGCGGCCTGCGGTCCGCCGTGCGTCATCACGGCCAACGGATACTTCTGCCCCGGCTGATAGTCGACCGGATAGGTGACCAGCCCCTCGACGGTCGCGCCGTCGGCGCCTTTCCACTGAATCGCTTCCTGGCGTCCCAGCTTGAGGTCGCGCGTGATCCTCTCGAAGATCCGTGTGACTCGCGACGGCGCCGCGTCGCCGGTTTTCATCGTCCAGATGTCGGCGCCCGTCGAGTCGCTCAGTGTGAAGGCCAACCGATCGCGGGACTGCGACCAGTTACCCAGGTTGTGCTTGCCGTCGGTGATCTGCCGCGGCTTGCCGCCGGCCGCCGGGACCTGGAAGACCTCTTCGTGCACGCCCAGGTTCGCGAGGAAGTAGATCGACTTGCCGTCGGACGACCACATCGCCTGGTCGACGTCGTACGGCTCCGTCTCGCCCACGAGCACGCGCGCCGTACCGCCCGACGCGGGCACCGCGAACAACCGGCCGTTGTAGTAGGCGTCGAATTTCGCATTCGACCCCGAGATGAACAGCACCTGCGAGCCGTCCGGCGATATTCTGACGCCCGTTTCGCCGACGGTGTTGGTAGTGAGTCGTACCGCGCTCGAGCCGTCGGCGTTCGCTGCCCAGACCTCGCCTTCGTCGCCCGAGCCGAGCAGCGGTGTCGGCGCTCGATGGTAGGCAATCTTCCGGCCGCCATCGGACAGGTGGTAGCCCGTCACGGAGAAGTCGCCGCTCGTGATCCGTTCCTCAGCTTTCGACGAAACGGAGACTTTCCACAGGTGCGTCTGCTTGTAGTTTTCTTCGAACGCATACACGTCGTCCCGCAGCCGCACTCGCGTCTTGTCGTCAGCCGTTTTCGGTTCGGGTGCGATGAAATACAGCGATGACCCGTCCGGCGCCCAGGTGACGTCCGACACCGCGCTGCCATGCGTCGTCAGCTGGCGCGCCTCGCCGCCGTCGACCGCGAGCAGGTAGATTTGCGCGAACTCGTTGTCGCCGCGCTTCGCGATGAACGCGATCGTCCGGCCGTCGGCCGACCAGCGGGGGCCGGTCTCGTTCTCGGCCCCGAGCGTGAGCTGCGCCGGCTCGCCGCCTTCCACCCTCGCGCGCCAGACGTGCGAGACGCGCCGGCCGGTCTTCCAGTCGGCGTCGCTCCGCGTAAACACGATGTCGCGACCATCCGGCGAGACCTGCGGCTCGGTGAGACGCGGCAGGCTCAGCAGGTCCACGATGCTCATCGGGCGCGGCGATTGGGCACGCACGACAATCGCACTGACAGCGGTGACTGCCAGAAGCAATGCCGTGACGAGAACCCGCTGGAGCGCAAAGGCTTTAGCCGAGCGGCACGCCGAACGAAAAGCATTCATACAAAACTCCTCTGAGCGTGCGATATTACCGCCTATGAAAGTGCTGTGGATAGCCATCGCGCTGCTCTCTTTTGCCGCTCCGGCCACCGCTCAGGCCCCGGTTCCAGCCGAGGCCGACTACGTGGCAAAGGATTTCAGGTTCCAAACGGGCGAGTCGCTTCCGGCGCTCACGCTGCACTATCGCACGCTCGGCACGCCGAGGCGCGACGCGTCGGGCGTCGTCCGAAACGCGGTGCTCATCCTTCACGGCACCGGCGGCAGTGGCGCAGGATTTCTCTCGCGGACGTTCGGCGGCGAGCTGTTCGGGCCGGGCCAGCTGCTGGACGCCTCCCGCTATTTCATCGTCTTGCCGGACGGGATCGGCCACGGGAAGTCGAGCAAGCCGAGCGATGGCCTTCGGGCGCGTTTTCCGAAGTACACGTACGACGACATGGTTCGCGCGCAGCATCTGATGCTGACCGAAGGTCTGAAAGTCGATCACTTGAAGCTCGTGCTTGGCACGTCGATGGGGGCGATGCACTGTTGGGTCTGGGGAGAGATGTATCCGGACTTCGTCGACGGCCTCGTGCCGCTGGCCAGCGCGCCGACCCAGATTGCCGGGCGCAATCGCGTCATGCGCAAGATGATCATGGACAGCATCACCCAGGATCCAGCCTGGAACCATGGCGACTACACGTCGCAGCCGCAGCAGGGGCTCCGTGGCGCAATCAACCTGCTGATGATGATGACGAGCAGTCCGCTCCAGTGGCACAAGTCGGGCGCGACGCACGACGCCGCCGACAAGTGGTACGAGGATCAGATGAAGTCGCGCGCGGCGTCGACCGACGCGAACGACATGCTGTACCAGTTCAACGCGTCGCGCGACTACGATCCGTCACCGAACCTCGAGAAGATCACCGCCGCGCTGCTGGCCATCAACTCGGCGGACGATGTGGTGAACCCGCCGGAGCTGGGGCTGATGGAGAAGCTGATGCCGCGCGTGAAGCGCGGCCGCTACGTGCTGATTCCGACGAGCGACCAGACCCGCGGTCACGGCACGCACTCGTTGCCGGCGATCTGGGGCCCGCACCTCGCGGAGTTTCTGAAGAAACTGGAACCCGGAACCTAGCAGCCCGTGATGAAAGTCCGGCTGCATTCGACGGGCGAGGCATCCCCGCCAGCTGCGTTGCTCCTCGCTCAAATACTGCCGGTATTCTCGGTCGTCGCGCCTTGCTGGCGGGGCGCCTCACCCGTCTCTGTGCGACGCCAGGCTTTCACCACGGACTGTTAGCAGCCGCCATGCTTGCCGGCTGTCTGCAGTTTTGATGTAATCGCAGCCGTGAGCGACCGCAAGTACCGGCAGCGCGGCTATCAGGACGAGCCGCGCGGACCAAAGGGGCCAAGAGGACCGAAGCCTCCCAGGCCGCCGCAGGAACGCGCGCCGGGACGCGTGCTTCAGGACGAGCGGGGTCCCAAGACCCCGAATCTGATGGCCGCGCACGAAGTGTTTCGCTGCGCGCGCTGCGGCAATCTGCTGCCGTTGACGGTCGAACAGCTCGATTCGTGCTCGAAGTGCGGCGTCGATCTCCACAGCTGCATTCAGTGCGTGTCGTTCGACACGAGTGTCCGCTGGGAGTGCACGGAAAACGCCCGCATCCCGGCCCGGGTCGCGCCCAAGGACGAACGCAACAGCTGCGCGCTCTTCTCGCCGCGAACGACGGTCGAGCGCCAGACGAGCACGCCCGCCAGCAGCAGCCCATCGGGTCCCACGAACAGCGCGAAGAAGGCGTTTGACGATCTGTTCAAGTAGGGGCTAGGGACTAGGGGCTAGCCGTCAAAGGCGGTACGGCAGCTAGCCTCGAGCCCCAAGCCCCGTCATAATCACTAGATGTCCCTCCTCTCCCCGGCCGACCAGGACAAGCTCCGGACCGCGTTCGACGAGATGACATCGCCCGTGCGCGTGCTGTTCTTCACCCAGACGCTCGACTGCGAGACCTGCCTTCAGGCGCGGCAGATCCTCGACGAGTTGCCGCCACTCTCCGACAAGATCACGATCGAGGAGGTGAACTTCGTCCTCGACAAGGAGAAGGCGGCGCAGTACGGCATCGATCGAGTTCCCGCGCTCGCGCTGGCCGGCGCAGAAAGCGACTCGCGGATCCGATTCCTGGGCGCGCCGTCCGGCTACGAGTTCATCTCGCTCGTCCAGGCGGTTCTGCTGGTGGGGGGAAGAAGCACGAGTCTGACCCCGGAAAACCTCGCGCGCGTCGCCAGCGTCGACAAGCCGATGACGATGAAGGTGTTCACGACACCGACGTGACCGCATTGTCCGCGGGCGGTCAGCCTCGCACACGAAATGGCCTTCGCTAATCCACTCATTACCGCGTACGCGGTCGAGGCGACGGAGTTTCCCGATCTTGCCCGCCGCTACCACGTGAGCGGCGTACCGAAGACGGTGGTCAACGAGACGATTGAAATACTGGGCGGCCTGCCGCAGGACCTGTTCGTCGAGCAGGCGCTTCAGCCGCCGGCGTGAGTGACGGCGTCGGCTTTCGCCCGGGGGCGTGCGAGCCAGAAGACGAGGCCGAACGCCGACCAGGCGACAAACGCGACCCACTCGGCTCTGGTAAAGCTGCCGGGCACGCCCGGCACGACCTTCATCAGAATGATGGCGGTGCTCACTACGCAGCCGGCCCAGGCCATCCCTCCGGATTCACCGCCGAATCCGTCGCGGCCGACGGCCCCTCGTCGGCGCGCCAGGTAAGCGGCGCACGCCGAAAGCCACCCGACGCCGACCGCCAGGGAGCCGACTTCAGTAATCGGTACCAGAATCGCGTCGCCGAACATCGCCGCGGCGGCGGTGAGAAGAGCCATCAAGGCAATCGCCACGACGGGCGTTCCGTGCCTCTCATGCACCTGTCCGAGCGACGGGTGCACCAGGTTGCGCCGGCCCATCGCATAGAGCATTCGGGTGGCCGCCACGAAATTGCCGTTGAAGATTTTCAGCAGCGACAGGAAGGCGCCGAACAGAATGAGCTGCGCGATCGCGTGCGATCCGAACGTCCGCTCGAACGCCACCTCCGTACGCACGTGGCCTGACACGATTTCCTGCCAGGGATAGACGTAGGTGACGACCGCGATGATGATCACGTAGAACAGGAAGCCGGCGACCAGCGCCGCATAGATCGCTTTCGTGAAGTTGCGCGGATCGAATCCCGCGCGCGCTTCCTCGGATCCTTTCGTCACCGACTCGAACCCGGTCATGAAGTACGGCACGATCTGCAGAACCAGGAAGATCGACAGCCACACCCCTTCGGAGCCTGGATGCGAGAAGAGCGGTTCCATGTTCGCGGCCGAGCCGCGCGTGAAGCCGAGCAGCGTGAAGATGGCAAAGGTCGCCAGCAACCCGAACGTCATCACGTCCTGAAAGATCCCGCTGGGTTTGATGCCGCGGTAGTTGACGAAGGCGATGAGAGCGGTGAGCGCCAGACCAACAGCGAGTCGCGGCGCGTAAATCGGGCTGCCGCCGACCACGTACATCTGGTAGCTGTTGAGCGAGGGGAAGACGCGCGCCAGCAGGTTGCCGGTCGCGACCGCTTCCCACGGACACACGATGGCGTACGACAGGACCATCGTCCATCCCGCCGCATAGCTGGTGAACGGTGGAAAGACGCCTTCGGTGTACGCGATCTCGGCGCCGGCGTCGCGAATTCGCTGCACCAGCCGGCCATAGGTGTGGGCGATCGGGAACAACAGCAGACCGCCGATGAGAAAGCCGAGCATGCCGCCGGCCGGACCGCCGCGCGACAGCCAGTCGTCCATCAGGACGACCCAGCCGACACCGATCATCGTGCCGAAGCCGAACGTGAAGTACTCGACGGTGCTCAAGCCGCCGCGGAGTTTGACCATCGGCCCGCACTATAGCGTAGCAACGAGCTCTCAGCACTCGAGGCGGCCTTCACCTGCCGTCCAGGACAGCCACGAAATCACGAAAGCACGAAAAACAGTTGTTTTCGTGTTTTCGCGTTTTCGTGGCCGATCGCTCGTAGAATCGCGCCGATGACGCATCAGCCACGCGCTTCTTTCACATCGCCGCGGTTCGCGCAGCCGGCGACCTTCATGCGGCTGCCGCACGTCGAGGACCCGCGCGGGCTCGACGTCGCCATCGTCGGCGTGCCGTACGACGGCGGCACCTCGTACCGGCCCGGTGCGCGCCTGGGCCCGCGCGAGATTCGCAGTCAGTCGTCGCTGATCCGCAGCTACAGCTACTTTCAGAAGGTCGCCCCATTCGATCGCTTGAATGTCGCCGACGTCGGCGACGTCGACGCGCCGCCGGTCAGCATCGAGAAATGCTACGAGGCGGTGGAGGCGCGGATCGGCGCGATTGCCGACGCCGGTGCACGCCCGATTGTCATCGGCGGCGACCATTCGATCTCGTTGCCGGTCCTGCGCGCGCTGGCGAAGCGTTACGGGCCGCTCGCGCTCGTCCAGGTCGACGCGCACATCGACACGTGGGATGAGTACTTCGGCGGCAAGTATTTTCACGGGACACCCTTCAGACGGGCGATCGAGGAACGGCTGATCGATGGGCGGCGATTCATCCAGGTGGGTATCCGGGGTCCGATGTACGGCGAAGAGGACTTCGATTTCCACCGGGAGCACGGCATCACCATGATCGACATCGATCAAGTCGCCACGCGAGGCATTGCGTGGGTCGTCTCCGAAATCCGTCGCGTGGCGATTGGTCCGGCGTACATGACCTTCGACATCGACGGGGTCGATCCGGCCTTTGCGCCCGGGACCGGGACGCCGGAGGTGGGCGGCCTGACGAGCCACGAAGCGCAACGCCTCGTGCGCGGCTTGTCCGGCCTCTCGTTAGTTGGCGGCGACATCGTCGAAGTGTCACCGCTCTACGACGGTCCCGGCCAGATTACGGCGGTGCTGGCGGCGAACCTGATGTTCGAGTTCCTGTGCGCGCTGGCCCTCGGCTCGAAGCCAGGTGTCGCTGGGTAACCTTTTGCCCGGTGCCGCGTATAGTCCACAGCCCACCTCGATGCTTCGCGATGGTGGCTGAACATGATGGTTGGCTTTCATGAGCTCTACGAACGGCACTGGCGGGATGTCTACCGCTTCGCGCTGTTTCTGAGCGGCAACCCGACGCACGCCGAGGACCTCGCCAGCGACACGTTTGTCCGCGCCTGGACTGCACGCGGAGCGATTCGCGAGTCGACCGTCCGCGCGTACTTGCTCACTATTACACGCAACCTGTGGCGCGACATGAAGCGCCGCGAGTCGCGGCTCGTACCACTGGAGGACGCTGACGCGCCCTCAATCGAGGCCAGCGGCGACGCGCTGGTCGATCTCGGGTGGACCGAACGTCAGCTTGAGCTCGTCGCCACCGGCGACCGCGCAGCGCTCCTGCTCCACGCGCGCGACGGGCTGTCGTACGAAGAGGTCGCCCGCCGGCTCGACATTAGCGTTGGCGCGGTCAAATCACGGGTCTTTCGCGCCCGCCAGGCGCTCAACGCAATCCGGGGCCACGCCCACTCCGAAGGAGAAACCCGATGACTGTTACTCGCGATGTCATTCTCGACTTGCTGCCGCTGTACTTCGCCGGCCAGGTGAGCGCTGACACGAGGAAGCTCGTCGACGAGTTCCTCGAGACCGACCCCGATTTCGCGCGCATGTCGCAGCGGTTCGACGCCGTGCTCAAGGAGCAGGGCGGCGTGCCGGAGGCGGCGGCCACCGAGCGGCGCGCTTTCGAGCGCACCCGCATGCTGCTCCGGTACCGCAATCAGACGATCGGCGTCGCAATCGCCTTCTCGTTGATGCCGTTCGCGTTCGGTTTTCATGGCGGACAGATCGATTGGATTCTGCTCCGCGACAAACCAGCCGTCGGCGTGGCCTGGCTGCTCACCGGCATTGTCTGCTGGATAGCGGCGTACGTCATCGGCCGTCGCGCGAGGCAACCGTATCGATGAGCGCGGTGCCGGGCACGTAACCACGGCGCAAGCACCCGGCACAGCACCTGGCCCCGGTCACAGCACCTGGCACCCGGCACAGCACGAGGCACCCAGCACGAGCACCCAGCACGAGCACCCAGCACGCAGCACCCAGCACTCGAGGGTGCGTGCTAGCATCGCGTAATGAGACGGCTCGCGTATATCTGTGCTTGCGCCCTTCTTATTTCCGGAGCTGGCTTCGATCGCGCGCACGCGCAGCATGGCGAGACAGCGATCGACTATCGCGTGTCGTTTCCTGAACCGCATCATCACTGGATGCAGGTCGAGGCGACGTTTCCAGCTGTTGAGACCGCAACGCTCGAGCTCCGAATGAGCCGCTCGTCTCCGGGCCGCTATTCGCTGCACGATTTCGCGAAGAACGTCTACGACGTCCACGCCTTCGCCCACGATAACCGCGA